>OCVV011292324.1_pt1 | contig 50709 bp, 48 predicted proteins | sample 1539721 | NCBI WGS metagenome assembly OCVV01 (sample SAMN02144230, study PRJEB22623) | gut metagenome | biome: sheep rumen | host: Ovis aries | place: New Zealand
CTGCATGATGAATGACCAGCGGCTTTCTTCCGGCACAAAGAAAACATTCTTCATTGTGTAGAATGACTGAACATCGATATATTTTTCTTTGCCTTCGTCTTTTAGTTCCTGACGACGGGCATCGAATTTATCATTTACAAATTTTAAGAAGATGAGACTGAGTACAACGTGTTTATATTCTGCAGGTTCAACTGTTCCGCGAAGCTTATCGCAAGCTCCCCAGAGAGCGTCTTCAAAGCTGACTTGTTTTTTTGCTTTTGCCATTTATATATGAAACTCCATACTTTTTATTCTATCATACAAAGGTGCCAAATAAAGGCACTGTAAATCTTGTTTATTAGTTTTATATATTATATCATATATTCTGATTTTTTTGGGCTTTTCTAAAACAAATCCAGCATAGAATCCAGATAGATTGCTTCGCGGACTTCAAGCTGGTGCTCGGGCTTAATCATGTAATAAAGAATGAACTCTAAAAGAATTGCTGAACCAAGCCCTCTTCCTTCAATCTTAAAGTTAGAAAAGCCCATCGGGAGATAGGTTTTCTGGATGTCCTGAATGCTGATGAAGGCGGGATTTTTCATGGCTTTGGAGAACTTGTAGCCGTCCTGGCCGTCTTTTCCGGTGCATTTGTGGTCGGGGATTTCTTCGCCGGCAGTGGCGAGGTTTTTGCGGCTTACGTTTTCGTAGCAGGCTTTCCGGGAGTGACAATTGATGTCGCAGCATTCGTTGCAGAGGAATTCGATCTTGTCTTTTTGTGTCTGGGTGAGATTTACCAGCTTGTCAAAAGCTTTGTTCAGGCGGAAGTCTGGGACTACGTATTTGAAATCAGGACAGTTTAGTTCAGCACGCAGGTCTTCAAAATCTGTGAGGACTTTTGTGGTTGAGGAAATCAGATATAGGTCTGGATATTTTGCTTTCAGATAAACAACTAACAAATCAGAATGAACAATCACCCCACTCGGATTTTTTGCGGTCTCAAAAAGCCGGCACAGTTCGTTGCATTTTTTATCTGGAAGGTGTTCTTCACGCAATAAGGAATTGCTGAAGGTCAATCTGGCAGATATTCCATATTCATCCATCAGCGCAAGAACATCACGAGCATCCGCCTTACCAAAACTAGTTCTTCCCCCGCCCCACAAACATCCCTCGGGTGCGCCGTAAATTGATGCAATATCACACCAGTTATAAAACCACTCGCGATGTTTCCGCCAAACAGGCAGAAACTCGCAATAGAATTCATAAAACTCAAAAAGCCCGGGAAGATGATAATGCGCTAAAGCCATGATGGTTCTTCGATTATAGGCTACATCCCAAACCACTGTGCTGCGGTCTGGTCTGCTGTCTGCAGGAGAACAACAAGCGGATTCTGCAGGAAGTTTGAATAGTTAAAAGTCTCGCTGTCTGACAAATCAGAAAAGCCCATGTGGCGGCTTACAGCTTCAATCACCATGCGGTTGTTAATCATAGATGGTAGTATCTCAAGCATCATCAAAACTGATTCGTTTCCGTGCCCCAGATTACGATTTTCATTTTTTGTTTTATAGAAAGGCTGTTTTACCCAGTTACCTGTAATGTCTTTTGTGTTTCGATATTCTACGCCATAAAAGCCTGTCTTGCAGAAGTCGTGGCAAAGTGCGGCAACAAAAATGTCGTAAGCTCGCACTGTATATTTTTCTGCTTCTGGACTTGCAAAAAAGTTTTCAAGAAGCGGATGAGCAAATACAAGGCTCTGTTTTATTACCATAAGTGTATGAAGTGAAAGTCCGCCTTTGAAATTTCCATGGAATCTTGTTGAAGCCGGTGCTGTCCAGAAATCTGTACGGTCAAGCCAGTCTTTCATGCTTGCGGCTTCGGTTGCGTCTTTCATGATATAATCTATCATTTCTGTAATACAAGGTTTGATTGATTCCATTGCAAAGCCTGTACCACTCTGATTTGCTGCAAACTCATTAAAAATATCAAGCAGCTCATTTACTTCTGTGTATAAGTCTTGTCTTTCTGTCGTATTCATTTTTTACCTCACTATTAATATATCACAATCAATCTAAAATTGTAATTTCTACACGTCTATTTAATGCTTTTCCTTCTGCAGTATCATTCGAAGTAATCGGCTTTTTTCCTCCGCTGCCCTTGCAGATAAAGCGTTCACTGCCTATTCCGCGTGCACTTAGAGCTGCAGCAATAGAATCAGCGCGCTCTTTTGAAAGTTTCATTTCACCAGCTTCGAAACCAGTGCTTGCAGTATGACCTTCAATCAAAAACTGCGCCACATCAGCAAGTTTTAAGATTTCTGCAATCTGATCCAGTCGTTTTTCTTCACCCGGAAGCAATTCAGAACTGTCTGCCTTAAACTGAAGGTTCTGAATTGTCAGGCGGATTCCGGCTTCTGTGTTATCTACAGAAATAGGTGCTGCAGATTTTGATGATTTTGCCTGATGTTCTTCAATCTGTTTTTTCAATTTTTCAGTTTTTGCGTTAGTGTCTTTAGATGAAGTTTTTCCTGAGTTTGAAGAGTTCTCTTCTTCTGAACTTTTCTTCTTTTTCTCAGGATTTCCTCCACTCACCCATTCGCTCGTGTTTACAGGCTCCCCGGAATTATCGTTGTCAGCAGGGGCGTTTACCACAGGTCTCTGAAGAAGTTTTTCCGCTTCCTCATCATCCAGCAAATCCATTTTTTTAAGTGCCGCAATCAGCTTACTTCTATCTATTGCCGGAGGATATTCAGTAAATAGAGATATTGTTCCTTTATATTGATATTTATTTCCATCCTTATAAATAAAAGTTTCATCGACATTGTCGCGAATTACAAGAGCAGCACCGGTGGCCTTACTCACAATGATTGTTGCTTTATGAGCCCCCTGAGCCGCAGACAATTCCTTGTCTCCACCCCAGTCAACATATATAGTAGTTCCACCTGTATTGTAGCGGGTGGCCCATTGCGCAGAAATCAGAAAAACCGGTTCACCATTATAAATATCATCACCAGTGTAAGTATACTGAACGTAAATCGGCATTTTTGTGATAATACCTTTAGAAAGCGGGTCTACAGCCCTCATTGCCTTTGCTTCCCAGACATTACCCTTTTTGATTTTTTGATTTGTAAATGCCGGAAAACTTCTAAAACTTGGATATCCATTATCAATAAGCATAGTAAGATTTCCATCACTATTAATAATAAAGGAAGATGGAATTGCTTCGTGGATTCCAAGAGCAACCTGAGCCATATTGCGGTTAGTATCCTGATCTACATAAAAATCGCCTTCATATACAAGGCCTTTGTCTGTCCATCCAGGAATTATAAAAGCAGAAACAATTTTACTTTGTAAACCAACATAGCGGCCGTTTTTGTAGACACGCAAATCACTGCGTTCAGTAAATTTATAATTTCTGCTACCTCTGTAGGAAATTGTCTGAGTGTCATCCAAAAGTTCTCCAAGCGGATGATTTATAGCAGACTGCCCCGTTACAAAAAAAGCAAGACAAAGATTTACAAAAAGTGCTAAAACAATTTTTTTCATAGTAAACAGCACCGTCATTCCGAACCTTCGCGGCATAGCTGCTCGGAGACTCGCTAAAAACAGTCCACTGGACTGTTTTTGCACTGCTACGCAGTGCCGCTCCCTATGTTTCGGAATCTCATAAACAGAGATGCTGAATCAAGTTCAGCATGACGATTTATTATATTCCAAGATCCTCGCCAACAAGAATAACCTTAATTCGTCCATCCGGTTTACAGATTCTGGTTTCAACAAACTGAGCACAGATACTCTGAGGACTCAGGCAGTCACCGCACAAACCGGTTTTTGCACAAGGAGTTGCATCGCAAAAGCGCATGGCATTTACCGGCGAAGTATAGTTACGAACCTTATCATAAGCAGCATCCATATCAGGAACAATCTTATTCATGCCCGCAATAATCAAAATATTTTTAGGACCATAGCAGAGAGCTGCCACACGGTTTCCCTTTCCGTCAATATTAAAAAGCTCGCCATCTTCTGTAATGGCATTTGAACTCATAAGGAAGAAATCAGAATTCAAAGCCTTATGCATAAGTTCTTCGCGCTCTTCCGGAGTTTTTGCAGTATCGCGGTCAATCAGTTTGTAGCCTTTATCAGCAAGTACACTTTTAATACCCAGCTGATCTACAGTTGTAGTGCCACCCCATGACACACAAGCACCCGCCGGAATCAGTTCAAGCACTTTTGCTGCAACATCTTTACTATCAGAAATATAATAAGCCTCAAAGTGGCGTTTTTTAAGCGCCTCCACAACCTTAGGCCCCGCCAGATCATTTCGTTTTTTCAGTGGTTCTAACATTTTCATACTTCCTCTTATAAAATATATATAAATATATTAACATAAGTAAGTAAGAAAGTCAGTTAATATGTAGATATTAAAAGATAAACTAAGAAGTTTTTTTTCACGCGAGCGGAAACAATCCAAATCTGCATTTGGGCGTTCGCGAGCGTAGCGAGTCGGATATCAAGTTGAAAATTGATTTCAACTTGATAAACGGTTGTGTCAAGACTTTAAGCGTAGCGTGTCTTGACCAACCGTATACCACTTACGCCCAACCGCAGATTTGGAATTGTTGCAGCGGAAGTGAAAAAAATAAGATTTCGATATTTTTCCATTTTACATTGCATTTATTTATAATTTAGGGTACATTTACTTACTTACATTAAAATATTTACAGCGAATTCGCTGTTTCGTAGTGGAGAACGTTTATGTCGGAAAAAGGCACAAATCAGTATTACATTACCAGACAGGATTCCACAGAATCTAATGCCCGTAGCTACCCGCGAAAATTTCCATTCGCAATTGCTAAAGCCAAAGGCTCATGGGTTGAGGACGTAGAAGGAAACAAATATCTGGATTTTTTGTGTGGTGCGGGAACTTTAGCACTTGGCCACAATGATGACGAAGTAAACAAGGCAATGGTAGATTTGATTCAGTCAAATGCGCCGTTACACACCCTTGATTTAACCACCCCTGTAAAAGATGAATTCGTTGAAACGATACTTCGCCATCTTCCTTCTGAATTAGGAAATAATGCGAAAATTCAATTCTGCTCACCATCTGGAACGGATGCAACAGACGCTGCAATTAAGCTCTGTAAAACTGCAACCGGCCGTTCAGCCGTAATCTCCTTTGCCGGTGGTTACCACGGAATGGGCCAGGGCCCTCTTGCTTGCATGGGAAATCTTCATGCAAAGTCAACTGTAAACGGCCTTATGCCGGATGTTCACAGCTTCCCTTACCCTTATGCTTACCGCGATCCATTTGGACTTGGTGGAGAGGCCGGAGTAAAGGCTGCCTGCAATTTCTTTGAGCGCACTTTGAAAGACCCTGAAAGTGGAATTACAAAGCCAGCTTGTGTAATTCTTGAACCAATTCAGGGTGAAGGCGGAGTTATTCCTGCCCCTGTAGAGTTCTTGCAGACTGTTCGCCGTGTAACTAAAGAACTGGATATTCCTCTTATTGTAGATGAAATTCAGTGCGGTATGGGACGCAGCGGTAAGCTTTTTGCTTTTGAATATGCAGATATCGTACCAGATGTACTTTTGCTTTCTAAGGCAATCGGCGGCTCACAGCCAATGGCCGTTGTAGTTTATAAAAAAGAACTCGATAAGTGGACTGCAGGCGCACATGCTGGTACCTTCCGAGGAAATCAGCTTGCAATGAAGGCCGGAACAATTACTTTGAACCGTGTTTCTCAGCCTGATTTCTTAGCTGATGTAGTTCGCAAGGGAGACAAAATCCGCGAACACCTTCGCGAACTTCAGAAGAAAGTAAGCATCATCGGCGATATCCGCGGTAAAGGCCTTATGGTTGGTACCGAGTTTGTAGATCCGAAAGGAACTACAGATTGTATCGGAAGTCTCCCAGCCTCTGGTGAAATTGCCGCTGCTGTTCAAAAGCTCTGCTTTGAAAATGGACTTATCGTAGAAAAAGGCGGCCGCAACGGCGCAGTTATGCGCTGTCTTTGTGCCCTCAATATCACAGATGAAGATCTTTCTAAAGCCTGGAAGATTTTTGAAAAGTGTGTAATTGAGATTGATAAGAAATATAAATGATTGTCATGCTGAACCTTCGCAGCATAGCTGCTCGGAGACTCGCTAAAAACAGTCCACTGGACTGTTTTTGCCCTGTTACGCAGTGCCGCTCCCTATGTTTCAGCATCTCATGAATAGATCCCGAACCAAGTTCGGGATGACAGTATAGAATCATTGCAGGAATGAATTGCTTCGGCTTTCAGCCTCGCAATGACGAGATAATAATAAACAAATAAACGTCATTGCGAGCGTAGCGAAGCAATCCATATACTCGTGATGACGATTTTATTTTAAAGGGAAATACCATGGAAGAACTCTTTCTGACCTGCGAAAAATCAAATAAAAAGACCTATAAAAAACTCATTAAGCAAACCGCAGCCGCAATTACCGACGCCTTTGTAAACGAATCTGCCTACTCCGGCCCAACTCCAGAAGAACTGAAAAAAATCGTTGCACAGGATTCAATTCTTCCAGAGCATGGACTTGGCTGGGATAAGGTTTTTCAGCTGACAAAAGAAAAGGTTCTTCCGAATTTACTCCGCACTCCTTCAACAGAGTATATGCCACACCTTCACGGCCCGTCGCTTTTGGAAACAATTTCTTCCGAGCTGATTATTTCTACTTTTAATCAGTCAATGGACAGCTGGGATCAGTCTCCTGTTGCAACAGAAATTGAAGTAGAAACAATCCGCCACCTCTGCAAACTCTATGGTTACGACGACACAAAAGCTGATGGGGTTTTTACAAGCGGAGGCAGCCAGTCCAATCAGACCGCAATTATTCTTGCCCGTGACTGGTATTGTAATGAGATACTTAAATACGATGTCAAAAAATTTGGACTAGATGAGAAATGTTCGAAGCTCAGAATGTACACAAGTGAGGTTTCCCATTTTTCTATGGAAAAATCTGCTCATATTCTTGGACTCGGATACAAATCAGTAGTAAAAGTGCCGGTAGACAGCAAAAAGCGGATGGATGTAAATGCACTCCGCTCTCTTATAGAAGCTGACCTTAAAGCCGGAAATATACCATTCCTTATTGTAGGAACAGTTGGTACAACAGATTTTGGAAGCATTGATCCGCTCGCAGAACTCAGCAAGCTTGCACGGGAACATAACATGTGGCTCCACGCAGATGCTGCATATGGTTCAGGCGTTATCATGAGTGAAAAATATCGCAGCCGTGTTTCTGACCTTGCCCTCTGTGATTCAATAACTGTTGACTTTCACAAGATGTTCCTTATGCCAATTTCCTGCTCCGCAGTTCTCTTAAAGGACGGCAGTACATTTGACGCTCTCACAATCCATGCAGATTACCTTAACCGCGAAGAAGATGAAGAAGACGGCTACACTAACCTTGTAGATAAATCACTTCAGACAACCCGTCGTTTTGATGCCCTTAAAGTGTGGATGAGCTTTCAGACACGCGGAAAAGATGGCTGGAGTAAGCTGATTGAAACAAGCATGGAAAACGCTCAGTATTTTTACAGCCAGCTCAAAGCAGATGAAAACTTCATGGTTGTTACAGAACCGGAAATTAGTTCAGTTGTATTCAGATATTGTGGAAACGGAAACGGCACAACGACACTTAATGGTGAACAACTCGATGAAATAAATAAAAAAGTTCGCCGCACATTAATTCATCAATATGGTACAATTATTGGTCAGACTGTAAGCGATGGTCGAGTGTGCTTAAAGTTTACACTTTTAAATCCACGTATTACTCACAAAAAACTTGATGAATTGAAAGATTTGATTAAGAAACTTGCAAGAAATTAACGTCATTGCGAGCATAAAATGCGAAGCAATCTATGATTTGGATTGCTTCGGCTGGGCCTCGCAATGACGATGTCGACATTTATTTCTTTATTTTTCTTACAGGAATAATCGTAAAGTTAATACTCTTTTCTGTTTCACGGCCTGGTTCAATATTTACATCCCAGAATATAGAAGCAGTATGTGTAATTGCAACTGGTGCAATTTTATTTCCATCAAAACCAGGTCTATTATATTTTATAGGATTATAACAGAAACTGCATTTTTCATTAGGTTCAAAAACAAAAGAAACTCCGTTAGGCTGATTAGAAACGCGAACAACCTGTACGTTATTTAGTTTTCCTTTTTTATTTAATGCTTCTGTTGATTTTGAAAAATCAAAATTGAATACATCACCATTATCAAGTGTTTCAATATTTATGCCTGATTTGGAGTTTAAAGTAAATGAAACATCGGAAATATTTGATTCAACAGCAAATTTTGCTTTAAGAGGTTTTTCACTTTCATTACGGATAATGTACTGAACATACATTCCAGTTGAATTGATTACATATTTTTTGCGGAGATAAATTGTCTGTCCGGTTGGTTTCCATACAGCTCTTGCACACAACTGAACTTCATGATGTTTTGAGATATATTTTAATTGTGAATACTGAATTCTGGAGAAAACACCATCCCCGGCTGGTTCACCACGAATATATAATTCAAGCTGATTTTCTGTAAAAAGATGATCAATAAAGAATCCTCTTTCATAATTATCATCATGTCCATCAAATTCAAATTTACGTTTTAAATTGTCTGCATAATTACAGTAATCTTTAATAATATCTAATTCTGGAACACTACCACCTGCAAGAGAAATATAGGCAAAATACTGTTCCATGCGGCAAACATATTCATCAATACCATCATTGTCATAATCATAACAGGTAACTGATTCTTCAAATTTACCGTCGCCTCTAAGCATTTTTTCTGCTTCATTTAAATATTTATATGCCTGCTGACGATAGGTGGCATTAAACTGAGGTTCGTTTGCTGTACATAAAAGAGTCATTCCATTTTGAGCCTGCCAGAGTTTTTCACGGGCAGTCTTCTTTCTCATTTTGTCAGTTTTACATTGATTTACGAGAAGACTCAGATACATCATTCGGTTATACAGCTTTTTACTTTCATTGAAGGTATTTAGAAAATCAAAAACATTTACCTGATATTTATTTGTCTTTTCTGTACTGCTGATTGAAGTAATTTTTGAAACTTCATCACTAATTCCAATCGGAATATAAGATGGAATTTTAATTTTTACTCCGGCTGTTCTATAGTTATTTAAGGTTGTTAGTTTTACTCTTCCTGAATCGTTGGCCTGAATATATTTTCCAAGCTGTTCAAACCATTTTGCTTCGTTTAATTTTGAAACCATTTCTGGTGTGAGTGAAATAGCAATGATTCTGTCGGCATCGAGCTGAAGATGATTATCCTTTTTTTCAACTTTTAAAACTGCTTTTTCAATGTTATAGATAAACTCATCTGGAAGCATCTGTTCATCTGGAAGTAAATCATTATAATACGGAAATATATCCACATTCTTTCCAAGATCACTCATAAAAATTGGAAGGAATGATCTTTTGCTTTCTGGAATAATTGAACTGTTTAAAATTACATATTCAATTCCACAAGTATGAATGTTATTTACAAGAGAAGAATCCCAGCAATCCTGAAAGAGTGTCATACCTCTTGGACGTTTTCCAAAGGTAGCCCGAATTTCAGAAGTTAAAAGATCTATTTGTCCATTTCTGTCAGCAGAATTTAAAAGCGGAAGAAGCGGATCATTATAACCACCACCAAGAATTTCTACCTGTTTGCGGTCTGTAAGTTCACGAAGAATTGTAATAAGTTCATTTTTTCTTTTCTTAAAGAATTGAATTTGTGGACCGGAAAAGGCAAATGACATTGGGAATGAAGGATGTGAATAAAGATATTTTAATACTGGCTTATAAATGGTCTGAAAGCTCTTTTCAAGAACTTCTGTGCTTTCTGTAAAAACAGGCACTGACTTTACAATGAAGCTGACGTATATTGACCCCATTATCCTTTATACGGCATCCCACCAAAAGCCGATATTCACTCCTTTTCTTAAATTATTATATTAAAAATAATACCCTTCCCCAAAGGTATTTCTCTCCGAAGAACAATAAAATTATCTAAATCGTTTTATTATTCTATAACAATATTCCCATATTTTAAAGTCTTTTTTATCATTCCAGGTAACATTTTCTTCAACTTTCAGCTTTGTACATGAAGTCATATCAGAAGAATCATTATTGCAAACAACCATTTTTTTTGTGTCTTTTGGAATCAGTTTGATTATATGCTGAGGACATACAAGAACACATTTCCCACAACCACAACAATTGCTTGTTACAACAGCTGTCATATTCTTTATTACTATTGCTTCCTGAGGACAGATTTTTGTGCAGTCACCAAGACCAAGACATGCAAAGTGACAATCAAGTGCTGAACCATATACAGTTTTTGCCATTACACAGGTATACTCACTGTTATACATAGAACGTTCAAGACTACACTCTTTGTTGCAGGAGCACATAACATAAGCTTTTTCTGCAGAAGGACTATATTTTTTTTCTTCAGGTAAAATAACAGGAGAAAGAGATAGCGGAACAAGTGGGTCTTCCTTTTTCTTATCTTCCTTGTTAATTGATGGAATAAAAATATAAAGTGTAAAAAAAGCGAGAAGAATTAAAAGCAGAATAAAAATTACAAATAGAATGATTTTCAGAATCATTGAATTGCCCCCGGATTAAGCCATGCAATATCCCAAACTGAAAGCAGAAGAATTAGAACTGCTAAAAAGATAAAGTAGAGACTGTAATATTTTTCATCAAGAAGTCTTCCATTGCTGCATACTCGTCTTCTAAAAGTAAGACTGAATGGTATGATTATCAGCATGGAAATGAGTCCACTCATGCTTATAAAAAGTGTAAAAAGTAGAGAGGAACTTTCTTCGATTGAAAGTAAAATCAAAAGGTAAGAAACTGCAAATTCAGATGTTGTATGTCCGGTTGTAAGGCGTACAATTCCTCCAAGGAAGGTGCTTATACAAGCATAAACAATAAAGCATACAAGAGGATATAATTCTGTTATTGTAAGTGGAACCAAAAGATAATATGTTATAAGCCAGGAAATTACAGCTGATGAAACAATAGATATTGCTCCCTTAATGTAATAAATCGGCTCGTTGAATTTTACAATTCCAATTTCTGCAATTTTATTCAGACCGATTCCGTAAATAAGTACGACAGAAGAAAAAATTGAATAATATAAGAATGTGTACAAATAAATCATTTTATTCTCCCCTGCCTGATATAATTCTTGCCTTATTTCGAATGAACATAAATAAATAAATTACAAGGCCTGTAAGAACGAGTGCTCCGGAAATTGAAGCAAAGAACGTAAATATTCCTACCTTGTCTGGATTAAGAATTACCTTTTCAAAAATTCTATGATTCTTTCCAAAGAAAGTAAAAGTTCCATAACCTGCAATATCACGGAAAAGGAAGAATAAAAGAATCATCAATGAAAAAATAAGTGTACTGAAAAGGTTTGACTTTAAGCGTACTGGAAGAGGCTCTTCAAAATCTGTAAAAAGAGTATGTGTCAGGAATACAGAAACTGGCGGCAGATAAAGCAAAAATCCAAGGTTTAAGGCAATTTCTGTGTATGTAAGAACCAGAATCTGACGGTATAAAAGTGTAATTGAAATCATAAACAACATTACAAAATAGGTTCTGATTTCATTAAATTTCAACTTAGATACAAGAGAATTTACGAGAATTCCAAGTACTTCAAGAATAAAAAGTTCAAGAATTAAAGTAAAGCCTAAAACAAAACGGCCTGGAGTAGGAATTGTGAGCGCCAGAAAAGACGCAATATACATAAAAGATTTTTTCTGTTTCATAACTGCACTTCCCTATTTTAGCATTTCTACAATGCGTTGGCTCCAATATTCTACACGGCGACCTGTATAAGAGTTTTTAAGCTGAACGGCAACTCTTCCGTGTAAAGATGAATATCCTTTAAAATCAATTTTTCCATCATTCTGTACAATGAACACACCGCAGTGAGGACCATAAAATGTCTGAATACGAATGATTATGGCCTTACCTGTTTCACCACTTTTTTTATTTCGTGCATCATAACATGCAGCGCCTGCAGAAAGTGGATTTGTTATTCTTACTGACTTTCCAATTTCCCAGGTATCTGGCTCAGATTCTGCAAGTGTATATTCCACTGCAGCCTTAAGATTTTTGTCCCAGGATTTTTGAGAGACCTTGATTACATATATAAGAATACCAAAAACTGCAGCGGCAATTACAACAAAAATTGCATAATTTATAAAGAAATTTTTATAGGAAATTTCCTGTTTCATTTTTCGGCCTCCTGTTCTGCTGTAATTTTAGCCGAATATTTTGTAATAACTTTTCCTGTTATCAGTTCGTTATGTCTTTCTTCAAAGACACGGATAACCATACTTATTATATTTGAAAGCAAAACTGTATATACCATTCCTACAGGAGAAGTTCCACAGCCAATAATCAAAAAAGCTGTAAAGCCTGAAAGAACTCCTAATAAAATTTTTCCTTGTACTGTTACTGGAATTGTACCATACCATTGAATTAAGAAAACACAGCAGAAAAGGACTCCGCTTGTGAGCAAGGCAAGAATTATATCACCTTGATTAAAGTTACCGCCAAAAAGAAACGGTACAAAGAGACGTACAAGTGTAGCATATACAAATAAAAATATTGATGGAATAATCAATGAAAAAGCATTATCAGAAAAAATTATGATAGATGAAATTATTGTCAACAAATTAAATCTGAAGGCCGGGATTATAGAATGTGAATCCCAAAAAAGTGAAATAAACCCTTCTGGAATAGTTATCTTGAAAAAATCAAAAATATATTTATTCAAAAAGGAAGTTATAGAACTGTCAAAACTATAGATAGGAAAAGTACCGTTTTCCAAAAGATATACCGAAGTATTTCTAAGACTTAAAAGTCCGCTCGAAACTTCAAAGTTAGGAAAATAATTTCTACCAACAAACCATGCAATAATAACTGCAATAGTAGCCGTATTCAGCCAGTTGTTTATTCCTTTAAATACAATACAACGCGAAACAACTATTGTAGAGAAAGAAATGACAAAAGCTGTAAATGGTGGAAATTGTTCAGGTAAAAGTAGCCCTACTAAAAGTCCCTGAATTGCAATATTCATTATATTGAATAAAGGTTCTTTAGAGATAAAATAGTTTACAGCAGATGCAGCAAGCGCACCTAAAAGTGTTGCTAGAATAACTATAAGTGCACTGTAACTTTTTGTTACGCCGAGCATAATAATCTGCAGTGAAAGCAGAATTATAAAGCGGATAGAAACAGAGGAAATTGACGGAATATTATAAACAAAAGGCTTAACAGATATACGGCCAGATTTTAATTTTTTTTCTTTAGATGAATTACTCATAACTGTCTCCTATTCCTCCGTTATTTTATTTTTTAGAACTTTAATAGTTTGACAAAGCGGTAATCTTGCCGGACAAACTGTATTACATAAACCGCATTCGATACAAGCCAGAGATGAAGCTGTAAATCTTTCATTCAAAAGCTTATAGTTTACAGTATGATTGTAAAGAATATCTGGAGAAAGCTTTACAGGACAGGCGAATCTACAGTTACCGCAATTGATGCAGGAATAAACCTGTTCATCTGTCCTTCTCTTTTTTGAAAGAAATTCAACAGATTTAACATATTTAGTAATTGGAATATCAAGACTCTGAACAGAAATACCACAAAGCATTCCGTTTATGATTATATGAGCAGGATCTTTTACAAATCCTCCGAGGTGAGAAACCAGTTCACGCAATGTAATTCCAATTTTGACTTCAAGAAGACAAGATGCATTAAGACAATCACCTGAAAAATGAACAAATCTGTCTACAGAAGGAATTGAAAGCCCCGCTGCTTTATAAACTTCATAGGCGGTAGAAGCATCAACAAATAAATCACTCTTAGAAATGCAGAATACGCAGGTACGTTTAAGAGGTCCTCGAACAAAGGCAGAAACAATCTCTCTTGGAGTTCCGCATGGATAACGGCGGATATTCATTTCCAACGCTTTTATATCTTTATATTCTTCATTTTTAAATATTTCTTTATCTGCAAATTTCTGATCTATAGCAAAAACAATACCTTTTGCATTAATAGCCTTTGCAAGGATTCTGGCTCCTTTTACAAGCTGATCAAAATAAAATTTACTTATAAGTGAATCTGTAACTCTATAAGGGTCTTCATCAAAAAGTCTTACAATAATATTTTCTGGCTTTCTTTTAGCCTCAAGCATTTTTTCAATCTGAAGTCCAAGATTCTCTGGAATAGAAGTTTTAAAGGTATTTAAAACACCAAGCTCTTTTAACTTAGAAGGAATTTCAGCGCCAATTAAAGTTGATGCAGTTTTTTCTGAATGCTTTTTACCGAGGAATGAAAAAGCTCCTCCAAATCTGATTTTTACGCAAAATTCCTGTCTGCCATCTGGAGCTACAATCGGTTCAATTGCTGTTACTGTTCCTGGAACTGAGGAATGAATATATGTTTTTTTACCAGGAGTAAGTTCTGTTTCTGCAATAACATCACCTTCGTGAACAATATCTCCAACTTTTACAAGAGGTTTGTAATTACTGCCTGCTTCCTGTGATAGTGGAATAGATACAAAACGAGGTAAAAAATCTTTTTGAGAATCTTTATAATCTTTAATAACAGACGAAACTATCGGGTTATTTGAATTCATTTATTAATACCTTTTCTTATAATAATGGAAATATAGATAAAAAGTAATATAAAAACGCAAATAAACATCATAATTATGCCAAATAAATTTATATGGCTTGAAGTTAATGCAGAATATCCGGCTGTAAAATCTTCTCCTTCTGATTTCATAACTTTTTCAACTGAATTAAATTTTAAGGAATCTATTCCATCAAAAGCTTCGCGGCGGAAACTGTCATCATAATGCATAGTTTGAATATGAGGCGTAATGATTCCACTATCTGGATTTTCTGTAAAGGTCTGGAACTCAACAGATTCTTTATTATCCAACGACTGTTCATTGAGTGATTTATAAGGAGCAGTACGAACATTCCAGTTCCAGCGATAAAACTCTTCAAGTTGTGGAAGATTATCATTTTGAATTGATGATGAGGATGGGAGTAGAAGTTTTGAACCTCGTGATTTTACAGAATCTGTTGAAGTTAAAAAGAATAATGCAATAACCAGTAAAGCTGCTGCAGTTGAAACTCCAAGAGTAACAGAGGCTTTTCCTGCAAATATAGAAATACTTTTTGCAGGACGAATAAATACCGGAACAAAAGGTCTTTTAGTACGAATATATTTTTCTAATTCATAAATGCTTAATAATGCAGCTCCAGTACCGCAAGCAGAAACAATGAACCAGAATCCGGAAGCAATTGATCCGGCAAAAGAACAAACAATGGAAACTCCAAGCATTGCAGGAACAAAGCGACGGCTTATAAGCCAGCTTACTGCTCCCCTCCTTTTCCATACATTAGCTGCAAACAATAAACATAAAAGTACAAGGCAGGTAGCCGTAGCAACAGGATAAAAAGGATTACTGAATAAATATACCAGCGGAATCACAGCACCGCACGCAAAAACGATTTTATTTTTTACAAATAATAATAACATTGCTGTAAGCAATACACAAATCAGAGGCAAAAGCCATGGATAAGATGCAGAAGTGTCAGTAACGCAGGGAATACCATAACTTTCAATTAATTGAACGGCATCTCCAAGTTTTGACTTATATTCAGACGGAATATAATAAAGTCTATAAGCAGATGCTTTATCAAAAAAGAATGCTTTTCGCTTTGTTGTATATTCGTAATCTTTAGAGCCATAGTTCAGACGAAGCATGGAAATTTCAATTGAATTTTCATTTAAGGAAACAGGAAGAAACTGACCGGAAAGATACACCGCATCCTGAATTTCACATTTTGTCAGAGCTGTTAATATTTTTGAATCTTCAGAATCTGCTGGTACATAGAGAACATTATACTCTTTCCAAAGCTGTCCGGATGGTACTGAGCGAAAAGAAATTAATAGAATAAGTGAAATAAGAAAAACAAACGGTGAAATAAACTTTGTATACTTATTCATGGCGAATTACTTCAAAAGAGAAAAAGAAAGCCCTACAAAAAAGCCTAACAGACAACCGCACAAAACTTCCATAGGTGTGTGTCCATCAACTTCTTTAAGAGGTTTATAACTTTCTATAATTCCCTTTTCCTTAAGGTCGTTTCCAATTTCGTTAATTTTTCTTGCCTGAATTCCGCTTGAACGTCTTACTCCAAAAGCATCACGAATAACAACAAGAAAAAAGCAGAGGGCAAAAATAAATAAATCAGAATGAAGTCCGTGACGGAAAGCAATTGTAACACAAAGTGATGTTACGAGAGCAGAATGGCTGGAAGGCATGCCTCCGGTGCGCCATAACATTACTTCAAATAATTCACCAAGAGAATGAATTTTACCATAAATAAGTTTTATTGCACATTTTATAAATTGAGCTCCGAGCCAGCTGAATATACATGCAAGAAGAATCGGATTATGTAAGAAAAGAATGAATTGCTCTATAAAATTTTCAGTTGGTGACATATAATTCCAAATAAAAAAATATACATATATAGTATCACTCATAAGTGAAATTTACTAGTAGATTTTTTTAAAAATGCATATACTTTAATTAAGATGGAATTTAAAGATTTTACAGCAGGAAAAGATGACTCAGACCGCCGCCTTGACCGGGTTTTAAGAATATTTCTGAGTAACAAAGGATTACCAGAAATATATAAACTTCTTAGAAAAGGGCTTATAAAACTAAATCACAAAAAAGCAAAACCCGAAACGCACATTGTAGAAGGAGATATAATTTCCATAGCCGCTTTTCTTTTTGATGATGATAAAACTGAGGATTTAGAAAAATCTGAAAAAACAAAACCGGAGGCATCAACTTCAACAAAGCTGAAAATTGTATTTGAAAATGAACATCTTTTAATTATTGATAAACCATATGATAGAACCGTTCATGGAAAAACTGATGGACTTTATAAAGACGTGATTGATTATTTGAATAACAAAACAGATTCTATAAAAAATACATCCCTTTCTTTTAAGCCAGGCCCTTTACATCGCCTTGACCGTCGGACCACCGGCCTTTTAGCTTTCTCAAAAAGCCTCGAAGGTGCCCGCTGGTTTACTCAGGGAATAAAAAATCACACAATACACAAAAATTATTATGGGCTTGTTCAGGGAAAACTTTCTCAAAAAGAAGAATGGAAAGATTTTATTATCGACAATGGTGAAAATGAAGACGGATTTTATACTGTAGAAGCAAAAGCAGCTTCAGAAAATAATGATTCTTCCTTAATGTGCGAAACTAATGTAACCCCAATTGCATGGGGATCAGCAAATGGAAAAGCCTACACTCTCGTTGAATATGAAATCAAAACAGGACGTAAGCACCAGATTCGTAGTCAAAGTGCCTTGCACAAACATCCTCTTGCAGGAGATACAGCCTATGGTGCAGCACGACTGGTCGATTCTTCAAAAAGAGAATTTTATCTGCAGGCTTATTGCCTAAGTTTTCCAGAAAATCCGCTTGGCCTACCTCCACAGATAAAAATAAGGCTTTCTTCTGATTTTATTGAACAATTACAATGTTGTGGTATTAAAAATTCTGGTTTATAATATAAGTGGTATGGGAAAAAAACTTTCGGACATCTTAGAAATTTTCGATATATTCAAACATATTCAGGTTTACGCACTTGTGGGAGAAAGCGGAACCGGTAAATCATTCCGTTCAAAACTTCTTGCAGAACAATACGGAATTCATGCAATTATAGACGATGGGCTTTTAATCCAGGATGATAAAATTGTTGCAGGCCGTTCTGCAAAACGCGAAAAAACTTATATGGGTGCTGTTCGCGCTGCCCTTTTCGATGATAAAGAACACCGAGATTCTGTTGCCCGCGTTCTCCGAAAAACTCATATCAAAAAAATCCTCCTGCTTGGAACTTCAGAAAAAATGGTAAGTAAAATTGCCATGCGTCTTCAGTTACCACAGCCACAAAAAATCATACATATTGAAGACATAGCCTCACAGGAAGATATAGAAAAAGCTATAAAATCCCGTCAGGTTGAAGGTAAACATGTAATTCCAGTTCCATCAATTGAAGTAAAAAAGAATTACTCACAGATTTTTTCTACTTCAATGCATGACTTTTTTAATAAAAACAAATTATTCAAAAAGACAGGAAAAAATCTAACCGGAAAGATGATTGAAAAATCAATTGTTCAGCCGGAATTTTCAAAGAAAGGCCGTATAGAAATTTCAGAAGCAGCCCTTACCCAAATGGTTATGCACTGTGTAAGTGAATGCGACCCAGAGGTAAAAATCAAAAAAATTTCAATTAAGACTGATAACCGCGGATATCGTCTTATTGTAACTATCGATGTGCCTTTTGGAACTCAGCTTACCGGCAAGGTTCATAAACTTCAGCAATATATCATTGATAAAATTGAATCCTTTACAGGCATTCTTATTGAGGAAGTAAGTATTATAATTGATAAAATATCAAAGCCTGCCAGTATGACGGGAAGAACCTGATTTTGAATTTCCGCTCTTTTTAGGCTGTGTCTGTGGCAAAGCATTTTTCTGTGCTGCAGGTTTTGAACCTGTTGAACGTGATTTTACTCCAAGGTCATTCAATGCAGTTTTTACAGCATATTCAAGTTCTTTGCGAACAGGATTCATAGGAAGTACAAAATTTCTGCATTCAGCCCAGGTTTTTGCATATAATTCAGTATAAGAGTATTTTTCTTTTGTTTCTTTTTCCCAGTCTGTAAGGGTTGCGGCAAAATCCTTAATAAGATAGAAAAGTTTTTTACCCATTCGTGCATCTGGTTCATTTTTATTTAATTCACCAAGTTTACGAATGCTTTCCATATATTTACTTTCAAAATCACGATTATCATAAATCAATGAAGTTGCAGCAGGCTGAAGATATATGAACAAATCTGTATCAAGAGCTTCCTGAACAATTTCATAGGCACTGCAGTTATTAATAATTTTCAAAAGTTCTTCTGTAAGTCTTGATGGTGAAACCTGTGATAACATTCCTGCAGAATTTCTGATTTTATGTCTTAAAGAATGAGGCATTCTTGCATGTGTTGTTGCAGAATATTTTATGGCGCGAAGCATTCTTACAGGATCTTCAACAAAAATTCTGTCTAAAGGAATTACAGGTCGCAGAATATGCTTTTTGATATCACGCATTCCGCCAACATAATCAATTACCTGTTGCTGAAGCGGATCATAATAAAGTGCATTCATTGTAAAATCGCGGCGCAATACATCTTCTTCGATTGTACCAAAATCATTACCAACAGATCCTTCTGCATTGGAACGGAAAGTACTTACTTCAAAAATTTTAGTTCCAAATACAACATGAACCAGACGGAAACGTCGGCCTATAATGCGAGAATTTCTGAATATTCTTTTTATCTTAGATGGTGTGGCATCGGTGACAATATCAAAATCTTTTGGTTTATTTCCAACTATCAAATCTCTTACTGCACCACCAACAATGTAGGCTGTAAAACCTGCATCGCGAAGTCTGTTAATAATTTGTAGTGCATCAGGATCAATGTTCTTGTTTGATATCAGGTGTTCCGCTTGCGTATAAATGACGGCCTTTTTTACTGGACGTCCTTGACCATCGGTACCATATCTAATTAACACGATTATTGATATTATTGTGATTTTTTATTAATAGTCAAGTATATCGAAATAAGTGTGTTATTTACTTTTGAAATTGCTTCCGCGCGAAAAAAGACCATAGCCAACGGGGATGATGTTGTCTATGGTCTTTTTTTGCTGCTTCAGCAATTTCAAAAGAAAAATCAAAGAGATCTTTTATATACTAAAAATCAATAATATCAATATCGAAAACAAGCGGAGAAAAAGGGGTCTTGTTAAATCGTCTACATTCTCCCCCGAAAAAACTCTGTGCGCTCCTTAGCTCTGTGAGGAATTTTAGTTATATTTTATCAACCCAAGCAATAATATCATTTTCTACAGTTTCTTTGTCGTTTTCGTTTAGAATTTCATGACGGTCGCCTGGGTATTCTTTGAAATCAATTTTCATTCCGTTTGACTTGTAAATCTCTATCAGCTTTTTGATTGAGGCACCGTAAGAACCTACAGGGTCTTCACTTCCCCAGATAAAGAATACCGGAAGATTTGATGGAATCTTTTTTATGTTTTTGTTTTTATGAATCTTATTCAAACCTTCTGTCATGCTGCAGAAAAAGGATGTCGTAAGAGGAAATCCACACCAGTTATCCATCTGATACATATCTACATTAAGTTCATTTGCAGAAAGCCAGTCGTTTTTTGTTCTTGGATTAGGGATACGGGCATTATAGCTTCCAAAGGAAAGTTTATCCAAAAGCGGAACAATCGAATTTTTTCCAGCAAAAAAAGCAATAAGATGTGCAAAAAATGAACCAAATGCAATAAGAACCGGACGTGGACCCGCCGTACCACAAAGAATACAGGCATCAATTTCTGACCCAAACTCTTCAATGAATCCCTGAGAAACAAAAGAACCAAAGGAATGGCCCATAAGAATTGTCTTTTTTTCAGGAAAATCATTTTTAAGATTATCTATTACTGCTTTAAGATCAAGTACAGCACGGTCAAAACCTTTTTTAGCTGCAAGTTTTCCAAAAATACCTGTTCCATTTTTTTCTGCATTTTCTGCAGAACGACCGTGTCCGCGCATATCATAGGCATTTAAAACCCAGCCATTTTCCGCAAGCACAGAACCAAAACGGTCATAACGTAAACTATGTTCTGCAAGCCCATGATGTAACTGTATTACACCTTTTATTTCTTCATCTGTATCTGGCTGCCAGCGGTTTACACTTAACTCATAACCGTCGTCCATTTTCAACATAAAACTTTTCATATTCATATACAATCTCCTGACAATTTATAAACTTTCCAGTTCTATCATTCGCAATCTCCTGTTGAAAATGCCCTCGGCCAACTGGGATGATGTTGTCCTCGGTCATTTCCCACTCCGATGGTGAATGTAAATTAATAACTTGAAGTTATTATTGTATTAATGTTAAAATTACTTTATGTACATTATAACAGATAAAATGGTTTTCGGGGGAAAATCTTTAGGAAAAATTGATGGAAAAAACGTATTTGTTCCCTACACTATTCCCGGCGAAAAAATTGAAATAGAAATTACAGAACAGAATAAAGATTATGATAATGCAGAAATTATAAAAATTCTTGAACCGTCTGAACATCGTGTTGAACCAAAATGCCGTTATTATGGAAAATGCGGTGGTTGTAATATGATGCACATTGATTCAACCTATCAGAAAGAACTTCGAAAACAGATGCTTACAGATATTTTTCGCCAGAATGGAATCGATATTTCAAATAAGACACAAATAATTGATGGCCCTGATTTTAATTATAGAGCCCGTTTTCAGTTAAACAATGGCGGATTATCACAAAGAAAATCAAATATTGTAATTCCAGTAGAAGAATGTCTATGTGCAGAAAATGCAGTAAATAACTATCTGAAAAGCACAGCAGAAAAATCTGAAAATCGACCAAAAGGAAGATGTCACCTGTTTGGAAGTGCTTTTTGTAATGAAGATTTTAAAATTGCAGTAGAAGAAAACAAGAATGAAAATTATAAAAAAATACAAGGAGTAAAAGGCGATAAGGCAAAAAAACTGAAAATAAAAGAAAACAAATACTTTTCTGGAACTGTGTCATCTCCAGAAAATACTATGACAGTTACACTGGGTGGTCATAAGCTTTCTTTTGATGTAAGAGGATTTTTTCAGTCAAATCTTTTTGTATTTGAAAAAGTCTGCCGTCTTATTACAGAACTTCTTCCTGGTGGTAAAAACATTCTGGATATGTATGCCGGCTGTGGCTCAATTTCTAGTTTTTTGACAGAAAAATATGAAAACGTAGTTCTTGTAGAACACAATAGAGATGCACTTGTTTTTGCAGAACAGAATATGGCAGAAACTAAACATATCAGTTATGGTTTGAGCGGTGCTAACTTTGTTAAAAACTGTGCAAATACACTTCCCTCTTTTGATGCCTGTACTATAGATCCTCCTAGAAGCGGAATGGAAAAAGAAGTCCGCCAGTGGTTAGCTGACTCTCAAATTCCTTTGATTATTTCTCTTTCTTGTGATCCTACAACTCATGCCCGTGACTGTGCTGCATTAATCAAAGCTGGTTATCAAATTAAGAAAATGTATCTTCTGGATTTTTATCCGAATACCAGCCATATAGAAAGTCTTTCACTTCTTGAACGGATATAACAAAAATGATGAATAATAAAGTTATTAAAAAGTTTATATTTTTTATTTTTATTTCTATATGTCTTATTACACAGTTTTTTGCACAGGATGCAGGGCTTGAAATACTTTCAAATTATAATACCAGCTGGAGTTCAGTTTTGCCCGGCACCGCACTTTGCGAACCGGAAGTTACTTCTTATGGTTTTTGTCTTGTAACTGATGCAAGAAATATTATGGGGTATTCTTCAACAGGAAAACTCTTATGGGAAAAAAACATTGGAAGGGTTAGGAATGTCAGCCTTACTACAATGCGTGGTGATTTTATTCTTTTTCATGACGAAAACTCAAATATTTTAAGGCTATTTAATCCTAGTGGAAATGAATTATGGTCTAAGGCACTTGATTTTAAGCCGTTTTCAAAACCTTTTGCAGGTCGTGACGGACGCTTTTTTATTCATGGAGAAAACAAAGTTTATTGCTATGGAATAAACGGTTCTATTCGATGGCAACTCCAGACATCAGCACAAAAAAATCTTCCGATTCAAGAATTACCTGATGGTTCAATTGTTGTTTTTCTGGCTGATGAAGGCGGTAAAACTAAAGGTTTAAGAATCTCTCCATTCGGGGAAAAATTAGAAGATATCACCTTTGCCGGTAGTGTTAGAAATTGTTTTACCTGCAGCGAAGGTATTTTATTAATCTTTACAGATTATAGCGCAGGACTTTTTTCTCTAACTGATGGACTTACAAAAAGCCGATGGGTAACATCTGTACAAGCTGGAAATCCTTTGTTTATTGTTAATAAAGATAAAACTGATTTCCGATTGTTGTCACTTTCTCAAAATGACGTAACAGTTTATAAATTGAATGTGCAGGATGGAACAGAACTTTCAAGCTGTAAGCTTAACGGGATTAATGGACTTAATTTATTAAAATTAGATTTTTCTGCTTCGGGTCTTTTTTTAGCTGATTCAAACAAAGCTGTTTTAGTAGATGAAAACTACAAGGAATTGTGGTCTGCAAAAATGCCTGTTAATATCCGCAATAAGACTATAAATCAGATTATTTATTCAAATGATAATTATCTTATCTTCTGTGATAAAAACTGGACTATGAATGCCTACCTTACAAGCCAGACAACTAATAAAACTGTATTAAAAAATATACAGTCTGATTATTCATATTTTGCCCCACTGGATTTAACTGAATTCAATTATTTTACCCAGAGCGGATTTTTTTCCAATTTAATAAATCCGGAACGTGAAAAAGAAATATTTGAAGGTAACTTTGGAATAAAAGAACAGGAATGGCTTACTCAAACGCTTTCGGTTGCACGCCTATATTACATGGATTCCACGTCATCAAACTTTGGAGTTCATACAGAAAAATCCGTTTTCCAAACAGACTCAGCCGGCTTCGAATCAATACTGGTGCAGTTAGCCTTACTTTGTACTGATAATACACAGTCGGCGTGCGCTGACATACTTTCAAAGAGCAACAATAAAACATATTGCCGCGCCCTACTAACAAATCTTACAGGCTACGATCCCGACGGAAAACTTCTTACAGCCATAGAACGTCATGCAGAACTTGCAGGAAACAAAGATTCGGCATACTGTAATATTATCTGCGATGCAGTTTATTCGATTTGCAAATTTATGGGCCGTCCAGCCTACAATAAACACGGAAAAGATATAATCAAGCGCTTTATGGGAGCCGGATACAGTTCTAATACAAGAACTTATGCACGTGATACACTAAAAAAAATAATATCTCTCGAGTTATAATTTATTGGCCTTTTCTTTAATACTGTGTTAAAATTATTTAATAAATTTCAGTAAATTTACAGGTGGCAAGTATGAAAAAATCTTTACTTCTTTTAGCTTTATCACTTTTACTTTCAGCAGGACTTTTTGCCCTCGAAGTAAATCAGCCTGAACTTACATCTACAGGCGATCAGACAATCGAATTTATTAACTATACAGGACCTCACAAGGTAATTGATTCCATATCAGCAATCAAAGGTATTGGTAGCGGACTTGGAAATCAAATTGCCAGTAATCCAGAAAAGGCAACCTCAACAAATAAAAACAGCAAATATTGGGTTGTTCATGCCATTGATGAAAATGAAACTGGCAAACTTGATGCAGATATACTTTACATCGGTTCAAATGCCACTGTAGATCATATTACAAACCTTCGAAGAATCATTTCTGCATATCTTGTTTCAGCTTATGGCTATAGTGAAAAAGATGCAGATACAATTTCAGTATTTATTACTGTTTACAATGCCGTATACCGCGGAAAATTAGATACCTTTAAATCAAAATACAAGAATGTAGTTATTCAGAATCTTACTTCAGAAAACTGTGGTCTTTCTGTTACATATAAAGACTGGCCTGGGAAATCAGAAATCGTAATTCCTCTTTATGATGTTAAAAATGGCGGACTTTCAACTGTTGATACTTCAGTTATCAGCGATTCTTCTGTTGTAAAATCCATGAAAGAAGATGATGACAAGAATGTTGAAAGCCGTAAGGAAATGGTAGACATCAAGGAACGCGAAGCTGACGAAGCAAGCACAAAGGCTCAGGAAGCACAGAAAAAAGCTGTAACAGAACAGAAGAAACTCGACGAAGAAAAGAAAAAAACTGAAGAAACAAAGAAAGAAGCCGAAGAGGCTAAGAAAACTGCTGAAGAAAAACAGAAGGTAGCAGAAGAAAATCCTGATGACAAACAGGCACAAAAAGAAGCTGAAGAAGCTAAAAAGGAAGCCGAAGAGAAACAGCAGGCAGCTGAAGAACAACAGCAGAAACAGGAAGAGCAGCAGGCCAAGACTGAAGAAGCTAAACAGGAAGCAAAAGAACAGCAGGCCCGTGCTGATAAAAAAGAAACTGAAGCACAGACAGAACGCAAGGAAATAGCAAAAGACCAGGCTGAAGTTCAGAAGAAAGAAGCTCAGCAGGCTCTTATGACTACAGAGTTTGGTATCATTCTTTCTGATGAAGCAAACATGCTTTCACGTCTTGTAAAGTTCAATATTCAGAATGGTGAAGTTGTAAAGAACTCCCCTGTTGCACAGATTCGTAACCGAACTGTTTATAAAGAAGGCGACGGTTTTATTGCAATTGCAGGTGAAAACTCAGGAAACGGTTCTGTAAAACTTGTAACAATTTCTCCTGACACACTTGAAATCTCTGCAGAAAGCGATAATCAGATTGCAGAAGATTCAGTTCTCGTTCAAGACGGAAAAGAATACTACTGTGTAACTGAAGAAAACGGAAGCTTCTATCTTGCCAAATTTGGTGGAGATCTTAGTCTTAAATTAAAGTCTCAGATTCAGGTAAAATCTGGAACTCCAGTAACAGTAACAGACGGTGGAATTGTAGTAACAGACTCAAATGGCCGCCTCCGCTTACTAGATAAGAAAGATCTTTCTGTAAAAACAAGTGGAAACAGTGCTGCTGATGCAAAATAGTAAATAAGTGTGAGTCGGCTCGCCGGCTCGCCTCTGTGCCATTTTTTCGATAATCCTAAACCGACCCTTGCGGCTCGGTTTTTAACGGATTTTCGATTTTAGGCATCCTCTGCTTTATTTTCAAATTTGCTATATGCGGGCAGAAACATGATTTCAATATCACCAGTGGCACCGTTTCGCTGCTTAGCAAGAATAATCTTAGCATCTTGAGCAACGACTTCATCTTTTAAACGGTCACGATGTAAGAACATTACAACATCGGCATCCTGTTCAATCGAACCTGAACCTCGCAACTGTGCAAGGTTTGGTTCCTGCCCTTCTGCATCTCGCGCAACCTGACAAAGCGCAACAATTGGTATATTAAGTTCACGGGCCAGAGCTTTGAGAGATTTTGAAATTAAAGATACCTGTTCAAAAACTGGTGCTGTCGGATCTTCTGTGGAAATAAGACCAATATAGTCTATAAAAATAATTTTTACTCCCTGATTTTTTACCATACGGCGGGCAACAGCTCTCAGGTCTATGAGCTTCATATTAGGAGTATCAACAGTATACAAAGGAGCTTCAAACCAGCGTCCTGCTGCATCCTGAATCTTCTTAACATCATCAACCTTGAGCATACCGGAACGAATCTTCTGCATTGGGACACGAGCTTCCTGTGCTAAAAGACGCATACCAATTGATTCATAAGGCATTTCAAGTGAGAAAAATCCGCATGGAATGCGTCGTTCACAGGCAATATTCTGAATGATTGAAAGTGCCAGAGCTGTTTTACCAATAGAAGGTCGGGCACCGATAATGATAAGTTCTGAATTCTGGAAACCAGAGGTGTAAGTATCCAGTTTTGCAAAACCGGTAGGTACACCTGTAAACTGGTTTTTGCTCTTATAGCGAGCTTCAATCAGTTCAATTTCTTTGAACATAATATCTTTTGCAGAATAAACCTGTGTAGTTTCATTGTGTTCTGCAAGGGCAAAAATTTTCTGTTCTGCTTCATCAAGAAGTGACTTACTTTCCTTTTGTAAATTAAAAGAAGACGCTTTAAGTTCAGATGAAATATGTATTAAATCGCGGCGGCTGGCACGATCAAGTACCATTTTCGCGTAATAGTCAATATTAGCTGCTGAAGGAACTGTATCTGTTAAAGAAGCTATATAAGCTGCTCCCCCAGCCTGTTCAAGTTTATTTTCAACGGTAAGTTCATTAATCAGGGAAATAGTATCGCCGGTTGCATTTTTAGAAAACAACTTCTGCATTGCTTCATAAATAACCTGATTTTGCAGAGAATAAAAACGGTCTGGACGTAAAATTGAAACTACCTCAGACATTGCGCCCCAATTCAACAGTAGGGCTCCAAGTACAGCCTGTTCAGCTTCTATGTTATGTGGTGGAACTTTATCATTTAATGTTACATCCATTTTTTTACTCCCAAAAGTGTCATCCCGAACTTAATTCGAGATAAAAAAAGTCGGTATACATATTGTAATACCGACTCTTGATTATTTAAAGAAAAATACTAAGAACTACTCAGCTTTTTCTTCAGCAGCAGGTTCTGCTTTCTTTTCAGCTTTCTTTGTTTCAGCTGGAGCATTTCCTTCTACTGTCTGTGCCTTTACAGAAACGTGTACTTCTGCAGTCTGTGCTTCATAAAGTTTGATTGTTGCCTTGAAATTACCAACAGATTTGATTGTAGAACCAGGGATTTCGATTCTCTTGCGTTCAATTTCAAATCCGAGTTTTGCAAGTGCTTCTGCAACAACGTTAGCTGTAACAGCAGCGTAAAGTTTTCCGTTTGCTGCAGCTGGCATTGAAAGTTCAACAGCTGTTGTTTCGAGTTTTTCCTTGAGGCTTGCAGAATCCTTTCTCTTCTGCTCTTTACGAGCTTCAATTTCAGCTTTGCGGCCTTCGAAAATTGCTACTGTAGCTTCATTGTAAGGTACAGCAAGATTACGTGGAAGAAGGAAGTTGCGTGCATAACCATTAGCAACGTTCTTTACATCGCCTTCTTCACCAAGTGATTTAACATCTACGTTAAGAATTACTTTCATTTCAAGCTCCTGTTTATTTTTTACACACTGCTCGGAGTATGAGCAGGTGCATTTAATTAGATTTTAGACTAGTCAGCAACGTATGGCAAAAGACAGATTGAGCGTGCGCGCTTAATAGCTTTTGCAACTTCACGCTGATGCTTTGCACAAGTACCTGTGATGCGGCGTGGAAGAATCTTACCACGTTCTGTCATATAGCGGCGGAGTGCATCTGCATCCTTGTAATCAATCTTTGCTTTGTTAGCGCAGAAGCGGCAAACCTTCTTGCGGAAGTATGTCTTACCTTTAGCGCGTCCGTCACGATCTTCTTCGCGACCTTCTGAAGCTGTTGTATCAGCCATTGCAGCTTCCTGTGTCTGTTTTTCTTCCATTTCCTGTGTATTTTCTTCAGACATAATTATTACCTCTCAATTAGTCAATTAGAATGGGATATCTTCCGGGAAATCACTTCCAGTATCACCATATGGTTCAGATGAATAGCCACCGCCGAATCCGTTGTTCTGACCTGCATTATTAGCCGGCTGGAATCTTGGAGCACCCCCTGCCATCTGATTTCCAGACTGGCTGTTATCTCCACGTCCGCCGAGCAATTGTACCTGATCAGCAACAATTGTTATTCTGCTCTGCTTCTGTCCATCTTTTTCCCATCGGTCCTGTTTAAGGTGTCCTTCAACACAAATCTGTTTTCCCTTAGTAAGATATGGTTTTAAGTTCTCTGCGGTTTTTCCCCAGATTGTAATATTGAAGTAATTAACTTCTTCAATCCACTGGTCACCGTTCTTCTTGCTTCGGTTGACAGCGATGCTCACATTTGCTCTGGCCTGTCCGTTTCCAACATAACCGAAACTTCTTTCATCAGAACCAAGGTCCTGTGTGAGACGGCCAATAAGAACTACATGATTTAAGTCTGTCATTCAAAGCTCCTTACCGCATTTTGCGGCTATTTTTTACTTAGATTCTTTTTCGTCAAGTCTTACGAACTGATACTTCAAAAGATTCATGTTAATCTTGAAATCTTTGTCAATTTCAGTGATTTTAGAAGGATTAAGCTTCATAGTATAAAGAACAAAACGTCCCTTCTTCTGTTTCTGGATCTGGTAAGTAAGGTCACGGTCACCGAATGGTTTTTCTTCTGTGATTTCAGCACCGAATTTTGCAAGAGTGCTTTTTACGTCATCAGCACCTTTCTTTGACTTTTCCTCATCAAGAGGGTAAATAGTCATAAGTTCATACTTTTTCATAAGTATCTCCTTAAAAAAATATCTCTGCAAAAAGCAGAGTTTTCAGGAGGCAGTGATACAAACTGATATCAACGATTTCAATCTGTAAAAGAGAGTGTCATCCCGAACTCGTTTCGGGATCTATAAAGAAGATGCTGAATCAAGTTCAGCATGACAACTTTCTTCCTCCTTATGGATAAAGAGAATCATATTTCAGATTCCCAAGGGGTGTTCTAGTAATATATCAAAAATACGTATCTCAGTCAATTCTCAATGAACTTACAATCAATTAGTTCTATATTATTAGCTCTATAATATCAATGCTTGCTGAATTATTGGTATTGATTTATAATTCTTATATGTTATTTAAGCATTCGTTACAAATTATATTTGTAACATCTTTAATTACCCTTCCTCTCACAGCTTCTGTTAAACAGAAAAATGAATCTTCAATTGATTTTGATTTTTCATATACAACTCAGATTAATGATAATCAGAACAATATTTATGAAGTAAAGCGTTCTAAAGACAATACAGATGAAACCGAAAAGAAATTGTCAAAACGTCAGAAAGAACTGATGAAAAAACGCGAAAAAGCACTTGCAGAAATTGAAGCCAGAAAAGCTGAAGCAGAAAGACTCGAACAGGAAGCACTTGAAGAACAGGCTCGTCTGGAAAAAGAAGCACAAGAAGCGAAAGAAAAAGCTGAACGAGAAGAATTGGAAGCAAAAGAAAAAGCTGAAAAAGAAGCTTTAGAAGCAAAGGCACAGGAAGAATTAGAAGCAAAAAAACTTGAAGAGCAGAAACTTTTAGAAGAAAAAGAAGCAGAAGAGAAACGTCGCAAAGAAGAGGAACTTGCTGCTGCAGAAGCTCAAAAGGCAGCTGAATTAGCCGCTGCTGAAGCACAAAAAAAAGAACAGGAAATGCTTCAGGCACAGATTGAAAAAGAACTCGAAAAACAAAAATCAGCATCAGAAAAAAACAAAAAAGAATACCTCAGTGACTATATGGTTTATGACGTAGAAAGCATAAATGATTCTGAGGACAATGAAATTTTATATCAGATAATACCAAATCCTGATGAACGTGATGCTTCTGGAAAAACTCTTTTAATGAGAGCTGCAAAAGAAGGAAATGAATGGGAACTAAAACAACTTTTGGATTCTCATGCCAATGTAAATCTAAAAGATTCAGATGGATGGACTGCTCTTATGTATGCAGTTCGCTACAGCGGTAGTCTTGAATGTGTAGAAAAACTTCTTGAAGCTGGGGCTGATGTTACTGAAAAAAATACATATGGATTTTCAGCCCTGGTTCTTGCCGCTTCTTATAATGGAAATCCGCAGATACTTAGCAAACTTCTGGAAAATTACAAAGCAAGCGACAAAGAAGTTTTGAAAGCCCTTGTATTCCTTCTTACAGAACAGAATATTTCTGAGCGTCAGCAGCTTTCAAAACTTCAGATATTTATGGATAAGGCTGTACCGCTGAATATTCTGTTCGAAGGTAAAACCCCTCTTATGTATGCGGCTCAATATGGAAATTCAACAAAAATTCTTCAGGTGCTCTTAGATAATCAGTCTTCTGTAACAATGCGTTCTACAGAAGGCAAAACAGCATTTGACTATGCAACAAAAAATAATAATCTTGCTCATAATGAAACATACTGGGCATTAAACAAAAAATAGGTACAACATGAGAATCACTGGTGGAAAATTAAAAGGAAGAATTATAAAATGCCCTGATGGTGTTATACGCCCGGCAATGGATAGAATGCGTGAATCTGTTTTTTCAATTATTGGAGATTTAAACGGAAAATCATGGCTGGATCTTTTTTCTGGTTCAGGAACTATTGCAATTGAAGCAGTTTCTCGAGGTTCTAAAGATGTAGAGCTTTGTGAAAAAGATAAAATAAAAGTAGGAACAGTTTTGGAGAATGTTTCTGTTACTGAAAAAGATTGTGGCGTAAAAATTAAGTGTCACTTTATGCCGGTTGAATATTTTATCAAGCGCTGTAAAAGATCTTTTGATTTTATTTTTTTTGATCCACCCTTCCCTTATAAATTTCATGAACAGCTGGTTCTTCAGTGCGATCAGAATAAAATGCTCAATGAAACTGGAACAATTTTAGTACACCGTCCAGCAGAACATTTTATGCCGGATACAATCGGAAATCTTACAAGAACAGATCAAAGAATTTATGGACGCTCAATTGTAGATTTTTATACGTACAAAAAATAGATTTGATATATAACAAATTGTTAGGATGATTTCCTTAATTTTTGTTTTTTTTAATTCTTTTTTTGACTTTTATAAATAATATGATATAATTTATACATAAATTTTGAAATTATGATTGATAGAAAAAGTTTAGAAAAAAAATTCACTGACGCAGTTCAAGAGCAGAAAATACCAGACGGCTTTATAAAAGTCACTGACAGTCCTGTAAATGGCCTTAGTTCAGAACAGAAAGTAATTCTAAACAGAAAAGCTAATATCATGTTCAATAATGGTAATATCGAAGATGCCAGAAGAATCTATATAACTACAGGTTATTCTGACGGTCTAACCCGAGTTGGTGATTACTACATGAACAAGAATCAAGGTCTAAAAGCCCTAAAAGCTTACTATCTAGCACATAATAAACGAGATGCTGAGCCAATATATGAAAATCTGGCGAAGGTAATCTCAACACTGCTCAACGATTGACAGTAAAAAAACGAATGGAGTTTAAAATGGAGAAATTCAATCAGACAGAGGATATCTTGATGCCAGAGAGTTTTGCACCATCCCCTCTTACAGAAAACAAGCCTGATGAAATCACAAATAAAATTTCTGATCTTTCTAAAAAAGGATATCAGCTTATAAAAGAAAATGATATTGCTGGAGCAAAACAGGCATTCAATGAGATTCTTCAGATTGAGGAAAACAATAACTACGCTCTTGTCGGTCTTGGAGACACAGAAAGAAAATTAAATCATTTCAATGATGCAATTAATTACTACAAAAAATGTCTTGAATATTATCCTGCAAACAATTATGCGCTTTTTGGTCTTGCAGACTGTTATAAAGCTCTTAATCAGTTTGCTAAGGCAATTGACATCTGGCAGCAGTACCTTGTTCACGATGATAAAAACATCACTGTAATTACACGCGTTGCAGATGCTTACCGCAAAATCCATGACTTTAGAAAATCAAAAGATTTGTATCTTAAAGTTCTGGAAATGGAAAAAGACAATGCTTATGCACTCATTGGTCTTGGTCATTTGAATTACGACTTTAAGGAATATAAAGAAGCCCTTTATTACTGGACTCGTATTTACGAATTAAACAGTAAGGAAACTGTTGATATTCGTGTTCTCACTGCAATTGGTAACTGTCACAGAAAGCTCAAGACTTTTGAAGAAGGTACAAAATATTTTGAAATGGCTCTCGAAAGAGAACCTGCAAACTTTTATGCACTCTTTGGTCTTGCTGACTGTTATCGTGGAATGAACCAGCAGTTTAAGTCTGTTTTCTACTGGAATAAAATTCTTGAAATCGATCCTAAAAATAAGGTAATTCTTACTCGTGCAGGTGATGCTTACCGTACAACAGGAAATTATGCAGAAGCAAAGAATTACTATAATAAGGCTCTGGAAATTGACTTTGACATTTATGCGGCAATTGGATTAGCCCTTATCTGCAAAGGTGAAGGCAATAATGAAGAAGCCGCAAAGCGTTTTGAAAACTTGATTAAAAACGATCCACGCAATGGACGACTTTATGTTGATCTTGCAGAATGTTATATTGCAATGAACCGCAAACAGGATGCAATAAAACTTCTTAGCGATTACATGAAGATGGACAGCAGAAACTCTGCTGTTCGTAATACTCTTGATAAACTCCAGAGAAACCAATAAGATTCATTTTATGAATCAGATAGTTTTAACAGGATTACTCCCCGCAGAAATTTGCGAGCAGCTTGAATTGCCACAAAAATTCCGGGGAGTTCAAATTTTTAAATGGATTGGAAATGGTGTAACTGATTTTGATGTCATGACCAATCTAAGTGCTGAGCTTAGAACTTCATTAAAAGAAAAAGCCCTTCTCCGCTCCTCAAAAATAAGTAATGTATTAAAAGATCCTGACGGAACTATAAAATTGCAGATTACTTTGCATGATGGCAATGCAGTAGAAACAGTTTTACTAACTGACCGTGAAGGTCGTAAAACTGCCTGTGTTTCCTGTCAGGCTGGCTGTGCAATGAAATGTGCCTTCTGTCAGACAGGAACATTAGGTTTAGCTCGTAATCTTGAAGCAGCAGAAATTGTAGAAGAATTCTTATATCTCGAAAGCATTGCAGGAAAACTAGACAACATTGTATTTATGGGTATGGGAGAACCTATGCAGAATCTTGGTGCTATCAGACGGGCCATAGAAATATTATGTCATAAAGATGGACGAGCTCTTTCTTCTAAACGAATCACCCTCTCAACCTGTGGAATTGTAAAAGGTATTTATGACCTTGCAGACAACGGTCCTTCAATAAGGCTTGCGGTTTCACTAACAACTGCAAACGAAGAACTACGTAAAGAGCTTATGCCCGTAGCTAAGGGAGATGCAAATTCATTGGATGAACTTCGCAAAGCCATAGATTATTATGCTCAAAAATCAGGAAAACGAGTAACCCTGGAAGCAGCTTTACTTCATGATAAAAATACTGATGAAGAAAGTGCAAATAATATGATCAATTTTGCAAAAGGAATTGACGTTAATATCAATCTTATCCCATGGAATCCTGTATCAAGTCTTCCTTTTGAAGAACCATCAAAAAATGAAGTTACAAGATTTGTTACAAAACTTGAGAAAGCCGGATTAAATGTAACTTTAAGAACCAGACGCGGAAGAAAAATCGGAGGCGCCTGTGGTCAGCTTGGAAAAAGAATTTGACAAATCTTTTATCTATGATATGATAGTATCAAGCTGATAGTAATACTATCAGCTACATTTAGTACTTCATATCAGATAAAGGATAAGTCAATGAAAACATATACAGTTCATCGAGACTATATTGCACGTGAAAATTCCATAATTGATATTATACACCTTGATGATTTTGTAGATGCTCAAAAATTCCGTGTAGACAATGCCTGTATTAATAATGGAGGCTGGCAAAGCTGGAATCCTTGTACAGAGACGTTCCCTGGAAAAAAACAGCTCCCACTCACCTGTTTTGGAATTAAACAATGGAATTCTTATCTAGTTTTTCCAGAAACAAAATACAAATCTTCTAAAAATATTATTCTAGGCCAATTTATTTCCTATCTCAGATGGAATGATTTTTATCTGTTTTTTGTCTCTGTGGGAAATGTTACCGGTACTCTCCCACCTGTTCAGTTCATTTTTAATCGTAAAGAAAACACCGTAAGTATTGAAATCTGCGATAAAGGAAACGAATGGAAAACCGGTGATGTAACAGGAAGAATTGAAATCTTCACAGCTGACTCGTATTTTGAAGCCCGCGAAAAATTATTATCCATTTTTGGAAATCAACATTTTGATTCTATTTCTCATCTTGGTAATAATCCGGGTGGCTGGGAAAGCTGGTATAATCACTATGCAAATATCAATCAGGAACTTGTAACCGAAGATCTGAATAAACTCGTCACTACAGAAAACATAATAAGTAAAGGTAATTACAGTTCACGAATTTTTCAAATTGATGATGGATGGGAACAAGCTCTTGGTGACTGGCAGATTCGTAAAGACCGTTTTAAGGATGGATTTACAGAAATAACTTCAAAAATTGAAAATGAAAATTATATTCCAGGTCTTTGGATTGCACCATTTATAATTGATTCAAGAAGTGAAACTGCAGCAGCCCATCCAGACTGGCTTTTACGTGATGAATACGGAAATCTTGTATCAGCCGGATATAACCCGCTTTGGGGAAAAGACGGAACCTTTTACTGTCTTGATTTAAGCCGCGATGAGGTAATTTCTCATCTTGATAAGATCATTGATACAGCAATTAACGAATGGGGCTTCAGATATCTTAAACTGGACTTTTTGTATGCAGGAATGCTCTATGGAAATTATCACCAGAAAACTGCTTCTTATAAAATTTATTCAAGAGCAATAAAAACTCTTACGGCTCGTAAAACAAACAAGCTTGGAAAACCTGTAGCATATCTTGGCTGTGGAGTACCTTTTGAACTTTCCTTTAAGTATCTTCCTCTTTCAAGAATTGGCTGCGACACTTATGAAAAATGGACTAATCCATTGTTAAGATTAATTCATTGGAATGGAAGAAACGAAGCATGGCTTAATGTAAAAGATACACTTGGACATGCAATGTGGGATGGAATAATTTTTAAGAATGATCCTGATGTGGTATTTATCCGCAAAGATAACTGTACTCTTACGGATGAACAGAAATATTTAATAGCAGGGGTTGGAGAATTGTTCGGAAGTCAGTTTATGTATTCAGATGATCCGGGAAAAGCAGGAGAATCAGAAAAATACATGACAGAAAAAATTCTTTCCTTTGCAAACAAATATAAAAATGAAGAATTTGGAATAACCCAGATTTCAGAAAACTTTTATGAAATCTATTCAAAATCTGGAAAATATAAAGGCAGCATTGATATGGGAAAAAATCCTATGCTAAAAATTGATGAGGTAGAATAACATGGAAATCTTTGGAAATGAAATAAAAAATAGTGCTTATAATAAAGCTGTAAAAACGCAGAAAAAATTTATTCGTAAATTTGGTGATGACAGAAATACAGAATATCATCTTGAATTAAAGGATAATGATGTTTTAACACCACCATTTGGTTGTAAAACAATAGTTACAAATCAAAATGCAGCAAGCGATACTTTTGCAGAAAATCTTCCACAGAAACCTATGATTATTGGAAACATTCGAATGGGCTTCGGTCATTATCGAATTTCAATGGCTATGGCAAGTGCAGCAAACGCCCTTGGTTACACTCCCCTTTGGATGGATTTAAATTCTTTCCCTGAAACTACCTGTACAAAAATCATTTCATATCAGAATAATTTATATTCTATGGGAAGCCGTCTTTCGCAAAAATTTTCTCTTTTCAACAAACTTTTCTGGGAACCAATGAATTATGAAGGTTTTAAGAAACTTTCATATAATGCAGGAGATCAGCTTACGGCAGAACTTATGACACCGCTTTTCCGAGAAATCCCAAAAGAAACTCCCTTTATAGCAACCCATGTTTGGCCGAGTCAGGCAGCAATTCATGCCGGAATGAAGAATGTTGTAAATGCAATTCCAGATAACTGGCCAATGGCCTTACATCTTAGCGAAGGAGCAATTCATACTGTACAAACCTTTAATTCATATTGGGGTTATAGAATGCTCACAGGTTTTGAGGATGGAAAACTTCTGAATCCTATGGGAGATGGAGATCTTATATGGATAGGACATTATATTGACCATGAACTTGTAAGTAATATTGAAACAGATTGCGCGAACAGAATTACACGAACAAAAGAAGGAAAGCCAATTCGATTCCTGTTTACAATTGGTGGAGCTGGAGCCCAGGGCGAATTCTTTGCCTCAATAATCAAAACTCTTATTCCTTATGTAAAAAAGGATAAGGCATGTATATATCTCAATTGTGGAGATTATGAAAATGTATGGAAAATGCTTCAGAAAATGATTCCAGAATTAGCTGATGGGTCTCTTCCTGTAACTACTCATTTTAATGACTGGGATTCTGAACTCAATTTTGCAAACAGTGCAATCGAAGGTCTTGAAACTGAAAGCGGTTCTGGTATTCATGCCTTCTGTAATAAAGATATTTTTGGTGCCGTATATATCACAAATCTTTTAATGCGTGCAAGTGATGTGCTCATAACAAAACCAAGTGAACTTGCATTCTATCCTGTCCCTAAATTATTTATTAGGAGAATTGGGGGACACGAAATGTGGGGAGCTATTCATTCAGCAGAACTTGGAGATGGAACTCATGAATGTGAATCACCAGAATATGCAAGTGCAATGGTAAAAATGCTGATTGAACAACCAAGTCTTATCGAAGGAATGTGTAATAATATAATGGCACAGAAAAAAATCGGAACATACGATGGCGCCTATAAAGCAGTAAAAATTGCCGCAGGAGAAATCCACGGTCGAAATTTATAATAATTTAAAAATCAGGAGGAAAAATGACAGCACAGGAAAAACTAGCTGAAGAACGAGATGGCCAGAAAAATGCCCGTATTGAACGCATACTTCTGTCAGCGTTTTCTCTTTTTTCACACAACGGTTTTGATGCAATTGCAATGACAGATATTGCAAAAGATGCTGAAATTGGGGTTGCTTCACTCTACCGATATTTTGCAACAAAAGATGAAATTGCCATAAGAACCGCAATGTGGGCATGGGAAAATCAGAAAAAAATGATTATGCCCATTCTTGATGATTCAGGCTATTACAATAAAAAGGGTTTAGATCAACTTGCAGAAATCTTTGAACTTTTCTGCAAATTATATCAGTCAGTACCTGATTTTTTTCGCTATATTTATTTTTTTGACGCTTATATTGTTTGTCAAAAAATAGAGCCGGAACGATTACTACCATACCAGCAGGTTATTGAAACTGTTCAAAAGATAATTAGTGATGCCATTCATAAAGGCGTAGAAGATGGGTCTATTTCACAAGAATATAAAGGCAACGAAAAACAACTTTACTATTCATTAATGCATACCTTTTTTTCTGCTACTCAAAAACTCAGTCTTAGTGCAAAAATGCTAAGAATGGATGAAATGAATAATGATATTCAACAACTCAAACTATTGAGTAAAATTTTGATTGGAGGATTAAAATGAAAAACCTTACAAAAGGGAAAATGTGGTGTTATGCCATTGGACAGCTGGGCTGGTCAATTATCAGCGGACTTATTGGTTCCTGGCTTGTATATTTTTATCAACCTAATCAGGAAGCGATTAATGAAGGAATGATTTCCCTGATTCCTCAGGGACGTGTCGTTCTTGGAATCCTTACTTTAATTGGTCTTGTAACTGCTCTTGGACGCGTTTTTGATGCTGTTACAGACCCTCTTGTTGGTAACTGGTCTGATAACTGCAAACATAAACTTGGTCGCCGTATTCCATTTATGCGCTGGGCAGCAATACCTCTTGGTTTAGTTTTCATTCTTGTTTTCTGTGCACCAATTCATGGAGTAAGTTCTATTAATACAGTTTGGCTTTTTGTAACAGTACTCGCCTACTATTTCCTTATCACATGTTATTGTACACCGTATACATCTCTTCTTGCAGAGCTTCCTCATAATCAGGATGAAAAACTTAAGCTTTCAATGTGTATCTCTCTTACATTCATCGTAGGTACATGTATTGGTTATACAGCTCCTATGATTTGGGGAGCATTAATTGGTGGTGGAATGGAAAGAATTCCAGCAATGCGTATTACATTTGCAATTCTTTCCATTATTGCAACAATCTTTATGCTTGTTCCTGCTTTTGGAATTAACGAAAAAGATTATTGTGAAGCAACACCTTCTAATTCAAACATGATGTCTTCACTCGCAAAGACTTTTAAGAATAAAGATTTCAGGATCTTTGTTGGTCAGGACATTATTTATTTCTTTGGACTTGCAATGTTCCAGACTGGACTTCCATTCTTTGTAACAAGTCTTCTTCAGCTCCCAGAAAGCATGACTACAATCATGTTCGGTGGACTTACACTTCTCTCTCTTGCTTACTATCCATTTGTAACAAAAATGGCAGCAAAATGGGGAAAGAAAAAACTTTTGATAGCAGCCTTTATTGGATTTGTTCTAACATTTGGTTTTACAGCTTTATCAGGAGAAAAACTTGGCTTTATTCCAGTTGCTGCTCAAGCTGTAATTATTGTTGTTCTCGGTTCATTCCCTCAAGCAATTTTCGGAATTATTCCTCAGACAATTGTTGCAGATATTGCTTTGGAAGATGAAGTTGTAACTGGTGAATCTCGAAGCGGAATGTTCTATGCAGCTCGTACCTTCGCAATGAAACTCGGACAGTCTCTTGCTATGCTTATGTTTACTTCACTGGCAACTATTGGTATTTCAGAATCTGAATTCATTAAAGCAGCATCTGAAGCAAAAGAAACAGCTGCAGGTTCTCCATTAGGATATCGTATTGTTGCTCTTGTTGCATCTGTATGCTGTATTATTGGTGGTCTTATTATGGCATTCTTTAATGAAAAGAAGGTCATGGAAACTATCGCAAAAGTTGAAAATGGTGTAGAATGATAATATAGGATATTAATATGAAATCAAAATTGTTTTATGGGATTTTAGTACTTTTTAGTTTGATGTTTGTTTCTTGTGCATCTTTGCCTTCAGTTAATATAGGTAAGAAAGGAAACAAAAAGACTTCTTTTTCCTATAAAACAATTGAGATTTCAGAAAAGCTAGATTACCTTGATACAGAAATTAAATATCCTGAGTTTGAAAAATATCCAGAACTCAATAAAAAAATTTCAAATACTATTATGAGTAACTGGAAAAGTTTCAAATCTTATTCCAAAAATGAATGGACTTCTATTGTTGAATTAAATAATCGCGGAAAATCAAAACTTCCAGTTTTTGAATATCTTGTAAATTATGAAGTTAGCGGAACCAGCGATATTGTAAGTGTTCTTTTAAGCACCTATATTTTTAATGGAGGAGCTCACGGTAATACGAACCTTTCAGCTTTTAATTATCAGATTTCTACAGGAAAATTTATAAATATTCTGACAGCTTCTGAAATGTCATACAATGAAATATCATCAATCTGTCGTAATACACTTTATAAAAAACTGATAGAAAATGATAAAACCGGAATGCCACCTTCTGAACAGGATGCTTTACGCGAAATGATTAATACAGGAGCTTTTCCACAAGCAGGAAATTTCGAAATATTTACCGTAGATGATGAACATTTATTTGTATATTTTGAACCGTATTCAGTAGCCCCCTACTCATATGGAATACAAAAAATACAGGTTAAATAAATATTTCAGTTTGAAATTGCCTATGCACAGCAATTTTTCATTGAATAAAACTCTACAATTCTAGAATTTTACTCAATGATTTTTTAATTCATATTGATAAAAAGAATTATTTTCTTTATATTGAATTAAGTTTCAAGCAAGAGAGTCTATAACGATTTATTATGAGGTTTTAAAATGCAGAAAAAAATATATGTAGTTGGTATGTTTGATGATGGAACCGCAGGAAAAGTTCAAGCCGCAGTTTCAGCAGTGGCTGGTGTTACTAATTGCGTAGCTAACTGTGAAAAATCTCAGGTTCTTGTTGATTATGATGATGCAGGTGCAGAGGCTGCAATTAATGATGCAATTTCTGGTTGCGGTGTAGACGTAATCGGCTAATTATTTATGATAAAACTTACAATTCTGGATGGTCATGCAGTAAATCCTGGTGACCTTCCCTGGTCTTTTCTTGACGGCTTAGTTGAATACAAAGTATATGAACGTACTGCTCCTGAGCAGGTAATTGAACGCATTGGTAATGCCGATGCTATTTTTCTTAATAAAATTCAGATAACAAAAGAAATTTTTGATGCCTGTCCTAACTTAAAATATATTGGTGTTCTTGCAACTGGTTATAATGTTATTGATTTAGAATCAGCGAAAAAACACGGAGTTACAGTAACAAATATTCCAGCATATTCCACAGATTCTGTTGCTCAGCATGTATTTGCCTTTATTCTGTATTTTACAAATCAAGTTGCACAGCACAGTGCCTCAGTAATGTCAGGCGACTGGGTAAAATGCCGTGATTTTTGTTTCTGGAATGGTAGTCTTTCTGAACTTTCTGGAAAAACTCTTGGTATTTTTGGTTATGGTAATATAGGAAAAAAAGTTTCTGAAATTGCAAAAGCCTTTGGAATGAAACTTATTTGTTGTACAAGAACTCCAAAAGAAGGAATGCCGGAAGCTGTTAGTTTTGATGAATTATTAAAACGTTCAGATTTTGTAACACTTCATGCACCTCTTACAGAACAAACTAAAAATATAATAAACAAACAAAGCCTTTCTCTAATGAAAAGAACTGCTTATCTTATAAATACAGCCCGTGGTGGCTTTGTAGTTGAACAGGATTTAGCCGATTGTCTTAATAATGGGGGAATTGCAGGTTATGCTGCGGATGTTCTTTTGCATGAACCTATGGCTGAAAATTGTCCTTTGTTGAATGCAAAAAATTGTGTAATAACGCCGCATATTGCTTGGGCTCCACGCGAAACCCGAAAAAGACTTCAGGGAATTGCTGAAGAAAATCTGAAGTCCTGGCTGTCGGGAAATCCTATTAATGTGGTAAATTAAATGTCAAATTGAAAAAATGCTCCCGCAGAAAAATGACTCGCTTCGCTGGGAGAAGATGACGCTCCGCGAGGTCCTTTTTCTGCTCCGCATTTTTTCAAAAAACACGTAATTACATTAATCACTAATATCAACGTCAAACTGGACTTGGACGTCGTAATCCGGGAAAGCATCCTTTACATCCTGCACTACGTGATTGAACATTTCCTTCATACTAAGAGAATCAAAAGAAACAATAATATCGAATCTCATAACCTTTGTTTTTTCATCAACAAAGAAACCGTGCATCTGGAGAATTTCTTTATGCTCCATAACAATTTTGCTAACTCTATCACGGATCTGAGCAGCAGAATTTTCTTTTGTATTTACGGAATAAATACCAATTGCACTCATAGCAACGCCATGTTTTAAATAAACTTCGTTAGCAATTTTTCTGGACATTGAATCAATTTTATCTGCAGACCAGGTATCAGGTACTTCAATATGTGCAGAACCAACGTGCTTATCAGGTCCATAATTATTCAATACTAAATCATATGCACCAAGAATTTCTTTATCGCAAGAAACAATTGTTCTTTTTATATCCTTAGAAAGATGAGAATCAATACGTTCTCCAAGAATTTTACTTATAGTTTCATGTAGAGTTTCAACTCCGGCTTTTACGATTGCAAAAGAAATAAGTACACCAAGCCAAGCCTCAAGAGAAATATGCCATATAAGAAATACAACAGCTGCAAGAATGGTTGAAGCTGATATAATCGAATCCATTAAGGCATCTTGACCACTAGCAATAAGAGAATCTGAATTTACCTTTTTACCACTTGCTTTAACAAAAAGGCCTAGAAATATTTTTACAACAACAGCTACACTAATAATCACAATAGAAGTTGCATTATAATCTGGGGTAACAGGATTTATGATTTTTTTTACAGATTCTATACAGGCAGTAAAACCAGCATATAGAATGATTACTGCAATTACAAGAGCGGTAAGATATTCTGCCCGACCATGTCCGAAAGGATGTTTTTTATCTGCAGGTTTTCCGGCAAGTTTTGTACCTACAATTGTAATTACAGAAGAAAGTGCATCACTAAGGTTGTTTACAGAGTCCATAATGATGGCGATAGAGTTTGTGAAGAAACCAACTGCAGCTTTAAATGCTGAAAGAAATATATTTGCTGCAATGCCAATAATACTTGTTCTTACAATTATGCTTTCACGATTACTTTCTTTCATATAAATTCCTTTAATGTAATTCACCTGTTACATTATTGTCATTGCCGGACTTGATCCGGCAATCTATAAATCACTGTACTATAAAGATTGTCGGGTCAAGCCCGACAATGACAAATGAATTAATCTATATATTACTACTTTCGTAGAAAAACAGGAATAGCCTCGAGCGGAGCATCAACTGTAACAGTCTGTCCACCTTCATATACTTTTCCGTCATGGATATTTTCCCACTTACCGGCAGGTAGATATACATCACGTTTGAAAGTCTGCGGTGTCATAACTGGTGCTACAAGATATTCTGAACCGAACATGTACTGGTCTTTGAGGTTCCAGCACTTTTCGTCTTCAGGGAATTCATAGAACATAGTACGCAAAGCAGGGCTTCCGTTTTCACTAGCCTCTTTCATAACCTTAACAACATAAGGCTTGATTTTCTCGCGCAGCTTAATCTGCTCTTCCATGATTTTCTGAGGACCTTCGCCGTAGCTCCAGATTTCGTTGTCGCGGCCGGTAAAAAGATGTCCTCCACCATAACCGCGCTGTGGATCTTTATCGAGTAATGGAATATCGTGAGGATCACGGTCACCATGCAGACGCAGAATCGGAGTAAATACAGCCCATTCAAACCAGCGGATAAGCAGTTCTTTGAACTCTTCTGTGCGGACATCACCATACATAAAGCCGCCGATATCAGTTGTCCACCATGGAATACCGGCGATACCCATGTTCAAACCTTCGCAAACAGAAGTTCTGAAACATTCCCAGGTAGACTGAACGTCCCCATTCCATATAATCTGATTATATTTCTGGCTTCCAACCCAGGCACAGCGTTCAAGATTTACAATACTCTTCTGTCCCATTTTTTTCTGGCCTTCATAGAAGGCACGGCTGTACATCTGAGGGTAAATATTCGCAACCTGAAGACCAGGACCAGCCTGATATCTATAGTTACCAAAATCATAAACATTCAAATCAGGCTCAGAGTTATCAAGCCAGAACATATCAATTCCGTAATCAGCATAATTCTTTTTACAGATATTCCACAGGTATTCACGGGCTTCCGGATTTGTAGCATCAATTGCAAGACAGTCGCCCTGCCAGTCAAAGCTCTGGTTAGAACCACGGTCTGCACGAATCAAATAGCCCTTCTCCTGCATTTCGTAGAAGTGAGTAGATTTTTTATCTACGTTAGGCCAGACGCTTACCATTACTTTTGTACCCATAGAATGAAGCTCATCACACATTGCCTTTGGATCAGGCCAGTATTCCTTATCAAAAAACCAGTCGCCCTGACGAGGCCAGTGGAAGAAGTCAATTACAATTACATCAAGATGAATGCCCATTTCTTTATAACGGCGTGCAACTGTAAGCACCTCTTCCTGGGTACGATAGCGGAGTTTACACTGCCAGAAACCAAGATAATCTTCTGTCAAGGCTGGAGCACGTCCAACAGCTGCAGTATATTTTTCTACGATTTCTGCAGGTGTATCACCGGCTGTAATCCAGTAATCCATTTCCTTTGTACTTTCTGCATGCCATTCAGTAATATTCTTTCCAAAAGTTACCTTACCAACTGCCGGATTATTCCAAAGAAATCCGTAACCAAGATTTGATAAAGCAAATGGAATAGAAACCTGGCTGTTGCGCTGTGCAAGTTCAAGTGTACAGTCCTTCATATCAAGATATGGAGTCGGATACTGGCCCATACCAAAAAGTTTTTCATCATCATTAGGATTAAAGCGGACTGTAAGAGAATAGTCTCCACCTATGATTCCCTGGAATTGACGGCTGATAATTTTTGTACAGCAGCTTTCTTTTGTAGCAGTAGGATCATACTGACGGTAATATTCCTGAAGAATCAGTTTATCATTTTTATAGAATGAAATTACGCCGTTGAAATTCAGACGAGCTTCCAGAATTCCATTTGTAATAGAAGCTCCATTTTCTGATACAATGATTTTTGCTGTGCCGTGATTAATTTTTTCTGTAAGTGCAACATCCCGGTCAATAAATGCACTTTCAAGTGTTGAGCGAACACGGAAAGAATCTTTTCCCCATGGCTCAATCATTAAGGTTTCGTTACCTTTTTTGAATACTAAAGAATTTTTTGCTTCGTAAAACATTTTGAAGCCCTCCTGTATTTTTTAGTATAACATGATTTAAATTATTCTACTGTAAGAGAATTACAGTAAAATTGTAGTTTTCTCTAGGTGGTAAAGCTAAAAAATGCTTTCGCATTTTCTTAACGCTTTGCTATTTATCACCGGCCGCCTACCGGGCGGCCTTACTCATTTCTTTTTTCCAAGGTAAGCTTCACGAACTGTTGGATTTTCAAGCACCTGTTTACCTGTTCCACTCAATACAATTTCACCGGTTTCAATAACATATGCTAAATCAGCAGTTTTAAGAGCCATGTTTGCATTCTGTTCAATAAGAAGCACGGTTACACCTGCATTATTGATTTCACGGATAATATCAAAAATCTGCTGTACAATAAGCGGAGCAAGTCCAAGCGAAGGTTCATCAAGCATAAGGATTTTAGGTTTACTCATAAGAGCACGTCCAACAGCAAGCATCTGCTGTTCACCACCACTCAAGGTTCCTGCATATTGCCAGGAACGTTCCTTCAAACGTGGGAACAATTTAAATACCCATTCCAAATCTTTTTCAATTTCTTTTTTATCCTTACGAAGGTAAGCTCCGATTCTTAGATTTTCAAGAACTGAAAGATCCGTAAACACATGTCTTCCTTCAGGACTAAGGGCTATACCTTCTGCACAGATTTTATTAATGGCAAGACCTGTAATATCTTTTCCATCCAGAAGAATTGAACCGCTTTCTGCCTTTACAAGTCCACTGATTGTGCGAAGTAAAGTTGATTTACCAGCACCATTGGCACCAATCAGAGTTACGATTTTACCATCAGGAACTTCAATGTTTATTCCGCGCAATGCTTTGATTCCGCCGTAAGATACATGTAAGTCTTTTATTTCAAGCATTATTCGGTCTCCTCTTCTACAGCATATGGCTTATCTGAATAATCACTGTCTTCTTCTGATTCACCAAGATAAGCAGTAATTACATCCGGATTATTCTGAACTTCATCTGGAGTTCCCTGAGCAATAAGTGCACCAAAATTTAATACATAAATTCTATCAGAGATATCCATAACAAGATCCATGTGATGTTCAATCATAAATACAGAAAGATGGAAATCTGTACGTATACGTCGGATAAAATCTGTAAGCTCTGCAGTTTCCTGAGGATTCATTCCGGCTGCAGGTTCATCAAGCAGCAGCAGTTTCGGATTTGTAGCCAGAGCACGGGCAATTTCAAGACGGCGCTGAAGTCCATAAGGAAGTGAAGTACAAAGTTCATCCTTAACATCATAAAGACCAAGAATCTTTAAAAGTTCAGCTGTTTCCTCTCTCTGTTTTTTTTCTTCTTTCCAGTTGAGGCGGAAGGTTGCGGAAAATACATTTGATGTACGGCGAAGATGCTTTGCAATCAGGACGTTATCAAAAACTGTTTGACTCTTCCATAATCGAATATTCTGAAAGGTTCGAGCAATTCCAAGCTTTGTAATTTTATCTGGAGTTGGCTCAAGATGGCCCTTAAATACTGTTTTATCTTTTCCCGCGTATAATTTTTTCATTTTTCTGCGCGGATGATTTTCTACAATTTTATTTCCGTTGAACCAGACAGCTCCGTTTGTAGGCGCATAAACTCCGGTTACAACATTAAATGCAGTTGTCTTACCTGCTCCGTTAGGGCCGATAAGGGAAACAATTTCTCCTTCATTTACTTCAAGAGAAAGATTATCAACGGCAACTACACCGCCGAACTGCATTGTTATATTTTCCATTTTCAAAATGTTCATAGAATTTCCTGATATGTCATGCTGAACTTGTTTCAGCATCTATTTATTATCTGATTCGGATCCCGAAACAAGTTCGGGATGACACTTTTTCTTTAATTTATTAAAGAATCCCACTATTCCCTTAATTGAGAATTCCTTATCACCCATAATTCCTTTCTGGTAGAAAAGTACGATACACATAATTACAACTGAGAATACAACTTTTCTGAATCCAGGTCGCAGAATCTGAATTGATGTAAAGTTCAGGTTTGCATTATCCAGGAAACGGAGCCACCATTCAGAACAGGCGATAAACAGGAACGAAGAAATACAGCTTCCCGTAACAGAACCAATTCCACCAATTACGACAATCAAAAGAATTTCGTAAGTCATTGCTGACTTAAACTGGCTTGCCTGAATCGTTGTCTGGAACATTGCAAGTAAAGCTCCAGAAATTCCTGCAAAGAAAGAACTGATGGTAAATGCAAGCTGTTTATGATGTGCAAGATTAATTCCCATTGCTTCAGCCGCAACTTCATCATCGCGGATAGCTTTAAATGCACGTCCATAAGTTGAATTAATAAGAAGAACAATTAAAGCTATACAGATTCCGCTGATTGCAAAATAAAAAGTTGTAGATTTAAATACCGGATACTTTCGCAGAAGATTTGAACCGTTTGTGATTACGCCAAGTTTATCCCACTGGAAAATTGCTCTTAAAATTTCCGCAAAACCAAGAGTAGCAATTGCCAGATAATCTGATTTAAGATGTAAAACAGGAAGTCCTATCAAATATGCAAAGAATGCAGCTACAAGACCGGCTAAAATCATTGCTATAATAACTGGAAGCGTAAAATGAATTATACCTCCATTAAAATACTGATATACCTGTGCGCGGGCTTCAAGTGGGATTGTAAAAATTGCATATGTATATGCACCCAAAAGCATAAATCCGGCTTGTCCCAGACTGAAAAGTCCTGTAAAGCCGTTAAGAAGATTCATACTTACAGCAACAAGTGCATAAATAGCACCTTTTTTTAATACAGTAAATAAAATTGAAGTTGGTCTGATTGTATGCTCAAGAACTGTAAGAACAATAAAAAGCAAAGCAATCAAGCCAAATCCAATTATTAAATCTTTTTTCTTATTTATATTTTCCATAATTAATACCTGAATTAAACCTTATCTGTCTGCTTTTCACCAAAAATACCAGTTGGCATAAACATCAAAACACAAATCAAAAGAACAAAAGTAAAGGCATCACTAAAAGTTGTCCAGCCAAGTCCTTTAATAATGTTTTCACAAATACCAATTAAGAAAGCTCCAATTACAGCACCCGGAATAGAACCAATTCCTCCAAATACGGCAGCAACAAAGGCTTTAAGTCCAGGCATGCCGCCAACAGTAGGTGTAACACCCGGATAGTTTGAGAAAAATAGAATTGAACCAACAGCAGCAAGGAAGGAACCTATAATAAAAGTCATTGAAATTACAGAGTCAATTTTGATTCCCATAAGCTGTGCAGTTTCAAAATCTTTAGAAACGGCTCTCATAGCCATTCCTATTTTTGTATATTTGATTAACAGAACAAGTGCCACAACCAGAACTATTGTAAGGAAAGGAGTAATCACAGTTACACGTTTTGTGATTGCGCCAAAGATAGTTATGGAATCACTGATCCAAGGAATTTTCGGATAATTTTTTAAGAGTCCGCCTGTAATATAAAGAGCAAGATTCTGAATAAGATATGACATTCCAATTGCGGAAATCATAATAGACATACGAGGAGCAGTTCTTAAAGGTTTATAAGCAATTCGTTCAAGTGCAAATCCAAGCAGAACTGTCAATATTATTGTAAAAGGAATAGAAATCCAAAGCGGCAAAACGGTATAAGAATAAATCATAATAAGACCCGCTGCCATAAATACATCACCATGTGCAAAATTGATAAGTCTTAAAATACCGTAGACCATAGTATAACCTATGGCAATGAGTGCATACTGACCACCAGTAGAAATTCCTGCCAGAAGATAAGGCAGATTAGCCTGAAAAAAGTTCATCAACGTTTCCTGATATTTAAATTAAAGTGTCATCCCAAATTGCTTGTCATGCTGAACTTGTTTCAGCATCTACTAAAAGATCCCGAAACAAGTTCGGGATGACAGTTTGTTAGTTTACTTTCTGAATAGCAATGAAGTCCCACTTTCCAGTAGTATTGTTTACCTTCTTAATGTAAGCAACATCGCGTTCTGCATCACCATTTTTATCAAATGCGATTGAACCAGATACACCATTGTATTTTACAGATGGAAGAGCCTTCATTACATCAGCTGATTTTGTACTGCCGGCAGCTTTAAGAGCTTCAAGAGCTGTATAATAAGCATCGAATCCCATTGCTGAAACTGCTGCGATTTCATCATCACCACCGTTGTTAGTTTTTGCAGTAGAATTTGTATTGAGGTAATTTCTAAATCCGTCTACAAATTTTACAACATTTGCATCATCACTACCTTCAACAAAGAAGGTTGTTACATATACATCAATATTAGTTCCTTTTGCTGCTGCAAGAACAACGTTAGAATCCCATGTATCACCGGCAAGAATTGGAATAGAAAGTCCCTGTGTATTAGCCTGTTCAATAATTAAAGCAGCAGCTTCAATTGATACAGGTGAGAAAAATACATCAGCCTTATTATTCTTAGCATTTGCAACATAAGCAGCAAAGTCAGAAGTACCATCCGGGAAAGTTTCAAAAATTACTTCAATACCGAGTTTTTTACAACCTTCAATAAAGTAATTACAAAGACCTACAGAATAGTCATCGCCAAGTTTAGCAAGTGCATATGCTTTCTTTGCACCAAACTTATCTTTTGCAAGATTAGCATGAACTGAGCCCTGGAATGGATCAAGGAAGCAGATACGGAAATAATGATTATTTCCAAGAGTAACCTGAGGATTTGTACAAGTTACACCAATTGCAGGAACTTCAGCAGATGCAAAAGTATCGCTTGCAGCAATTGAAACACCTGAACCATAAGAACCAAGTACTACAGATACACCTTTACTAACAAGTTCAGAAGCAGCAGTTACAGCCTTATCATTAGAAGATTCATTATCTACGATTTCAAGCTGAACCTTATACTCTTTTCCACCAATTTCAACAGTAGGTGTAATGGAATTAGCATACTGAATTCCAAGAGTTTCCTGTTTACCACCTGCACCATTATCACCAGAAGCTGGTTCGTAAACACCAATTTTAACTACGTCTTTTTTCTCTCCTCCACAGCTGATAAGAGCGAAAGCCATCATTGCAGAAGCAATAAGAAGTAAAACCTTTTTCATAATATCCCCTTTTTCTATTAAATTTATAGATAAATAATTATACCACAAAAATGCCGGATTAGTAAGATTTTTGTATTTTATAAACACAAATTATCTAAAAAATAATAATCAAAACACTATCTTTTTGCAGATTTTAGTGTTATATTTAAAGAAAGTGTATTTTTACACATATCATCAAGGCTATACGCCCAAAAAAAACATTGGAGAACTATTAAAATGAAGACATTCGCTGGTCCTGTTCTTTTCCTTGATAGGTCAGATATTAACACTGACGAAATCATTGCTGCAAATTATCTTGCAGAACTTCCTAAACAGGAACTCACCTCCCATCTTTTTGAAAATCTAAAGATTGATGGATTCAATCCTAAGACTGACATTGCCGGCAAAAAAGTAATTATTACAAAAGAAAACTTTGGCTGCGGTTCAGAAAGCGAACATGCCCCATGGGCACTTGAAGTAAACGGAATTAATACCGTAGTTGCTCCAACCTTTGCAAAAGCTTTCAGAAAAGATATGTTTGCAAATAACCTTATGGCAATTGAAATTGATAGAAAATCACTTGCAGATATGTTCCGCACTTTTAGTGATAAAGATACCGAATGTAAAGTTGTATTGAATGATGATGGTACAGCAAAGGTAAAACTGATTGCAGGAAGCCTTTCAAAAAGTTATCAGTTTAATGTGGATGATGCACAGAAGGCCTTGTTTGCTAAGGACTAATAGATTGCCACGTCGCTGGCGCTCCTCGCAATGACGTCATTGCGAGCCGAAGGCAAAGCAATCCAAAAAAAGGCTGCCCGAAAGGACAGCCTTTTTCATTTATCGAAGTTTATGCCTTATTTACAAGCTTC
>OCVV012867133.1_pt1 | contig 50701 bp, 35 predicted proteins | sample 1539721 | NCBI WGS metagenome assembly OCVV01 (sample SAMN02144230, study PRJEB22623) | gut metagenome | biome: sheep rumen | host: Ovis aries | place: New Zealand
TGCATCCAAGCCAACAGTAGCAGCATTGTTGGCACCATCGCCAACCATGTTGGTAGTAACGCCACCTGTGTACTGCATAATTGCTTCAGAGGCCATCATGCTGCCTGCGAAAAGCACGGCAGCGATCAAAGAGAAGAATTTCTTCATGATGATAATTTTTAAAGGGTTAATATAATGTTAGTTTGTTGTATTTTTTCCGATATATCGAGATATCGAGGGTCGGTGTATCGAGATATCGAGATATCAAGGTTATTCATAAATCGGGTGCAAAGTTACAACATTTTTTTGATATGTGCAAATAAAATGTTAAATAACATTTATTTTTTATGTGCAACAACCATCAGCTGGACGGAATTGAAGATATTTTGCCAGATAATATATGCCGCAGCGCCGAGAGAAGCCAAGGGGTCGAGGTAGGTGTTTGCCATCCAGACGCCGAGAGAGGTGTTCTTCTGACCGAAAGCCTGTCCGGCGGTGATGGAAGAGACGCCTTCCATGGTTTTCGGAGCGGCCGCAGGGTTGATGAGTACATCCTGGTAATCGGTTCCTTTGCTGACCGCCGGCAATTTATAGCCGATGAGTTTGCCGAGACCGAACTGAAGCAGGCAGGCAAAGAAGGATAATACTAATAAAATTAGTATATTGGAAATTTGAGACTGAAAATTTGCGATTACCGTCTCCGTGACGACGGAGGTCAAGACGACGATGGAGGCGACCCAGAGGTAGAAGGGGACGACCGCTATTTTCACGGGCAGAACGAACTCCTTGCGGGTCTTCCATTTATAGGCAAGGCGGAGGAGCCATGCTGAGAAGAAGGGTCCGAGGAGGAGCGGTGCGACGCGGGACAGGATGAGCAGGAAAGCCGGAAAGAAAGTCATGTTTGCCGCGGGGTTGATAAGCGGGAAAGTAGCCGGTACGATGATCGCCGTGGCGAAATTCGAGAGGAGTGTGAAAGTCGTAAGGTTCTGTATGGAGCCGCCCATTTTTCCTGCGATGATTGGTGCGGCAGTAGCTGTGGGCATGATAAAACACATGAGTATGCCCTGCGCGAGGATCTTATCTCCCGTCCAATGAAGGAGCGCAAGGTAGGAGGTGAAGGCGAAGAGGAGTTGCGCCGCCAAGACGGCCCAATGCCATTTATGCAGGCGCAGGTCGAGGGGGTTTACCTTACAAAAGGTAAAGAAGAGCATAAAAAAGATGAGCCACGGGAGTGTGGGCGCAAGGGGCAGGAAGAGTTTATATCCAAGGGCTCCGATGAGCATCGAGAGCCAGAGGGCGTTGGAGTCAAAGAATTTACGCATAACGGGTTACGATTTCGTCCATAATGGCAAAGACCTCTTCGACTGTTTCTGCACGGAGGAGGGCGATGCGGGTCTGTTTGAAGTTATCAAGGCCTTTAAAGACCGGGGATGCGGCAAAATGCCGACGGGAATGGAGGATGCCTTTTCGCTCGTCGTTGCCGCACCAGGCGATGGAAGCGAGGACGTGCTCTTTCAAGACGGCGACTTTCTCGCTCATGGAGCGAGGCGCGGGAAGTCCTTTCATTTCTGCGAAGAGCCAGGGTGCGCCGAAAGTTGCGCGTCCGACCATGATGGCGTCCACTCCGTAGCGGTCGAAGCACTCGCGTGCGCGTTCGGGCGTGCACACGTCCCCGTTCCCTATTATAGGTATATGTATGCGCGGGTTATTCTTGACTTCGCCGATGAGGGTCCAGTCCGCCTCACCGCGGTACATCTGCGAGCGTGTACGGCCATGGATAGCGAGTTCAGTAATGCCGCAGTCCTGCAACCTCTCCGCTAAGTCCACTATAAAATAGGAAGCCTCACCCCGTCCCTCCCCTGAAGGGAAGGGAGTATTGAGACCGAGCGGGTTATATCTTGGAATCAAGTCCTTTTCGTCCCAGCCGAGGCGGGTTTTGGCGGTGACGGGCGTGTGGACGGCGTTAACGACTGCGCGGGCTATTTCAAGCATTTTGGGCACGTCCCTTAAGAGTCCGGCTCCGGCACCCTTTCCCGCGACCTTCTTCACGGGGCAGCCAAAATTGATGTCGATGAAGTCCGGTTGTGCCTGCTCCACTATGCGTGCGGCATCAGCCATGGCTTCGGGTTCACGTCCGTAGATCTGTATCGCCACGGGTCGCTCTGCATCGGAGATGGTTAGCTTGCGGGTCGTCGAGGTTATGTCACGGACGAGGGCGTCGGCGTTAACGAACTCCGTATAGACGCGATCGGCTCCGTAGCGTTTGCATAAAGATCTAAACGCGGGATCTGTGACATCTTCCATCGGCGCTAAATAGAGCGGTTTCATTTATTCAAAGTAGGATAGGATATACGATGATGGTTCATGGCGGTGATGCGGGTAGTGAAGACGCGCCGGATGTCCTCTACGTCCTTGAAGGAGAGAGGTGTCTCTGCGAATTGTCCATCCGCGATCTGGGCATCAATCATCTGGTTGACCGCCGCAGCAATGGAGGCTTCGGAGAAGTCCTCGAGGCTTCGTGAGCGGGCTTCGATAGCGTCCGCCATCATGAGGATGGCCGCTTCTTTGGTAGAAGGTTTGGGACCTTTATAGCGGAAGAGCGACTCGTCCACGGCCTCCTTGGGATGGGCGTTGCAGTAGGTGTTATAGAAATAGCGGACAAGGGAGGTGCCGTGGTGGGTAGTAATGAAGTTGATGACCACTTCGGGCAGGTGGTTCTTGCGCGCAATACGCTCTCCTTCGGTCACGTGAGAGATGACGACTTGTGCAGCATCACGCGGGTCCATCGTCAGCAAGGGATTGTCGGAGCCGTTCTGGTTCTCAGTATAGTAGAGCGGGTCGGTCATCTTACCGATATCATGGTAAAGAGCGCCCGTACGCACGAGCAGCGCGTTAGCGCCGATGGTCTTCGCCGCCTCGGCAGCGAGGTTAGAGACCTGCATGGAGTGCTGGAAAGTGCCGGGGGCTTTCTCTGCGAGAGCGTGCAAGAGGTCGGAGTTGATATCCGTCAGCTCGACCAGAGTGATCGAGGAGATGAAACGGAAGAGTTTCTCGAACGCGTAAATCAGTCCGTAACAACCGATAGTGAGAAGGCAGCAGATCGCGAAATAGAGGTACATCCAGAGGTTGATAGACGACCAGGCGCCTGTCTGCGCAAAAGTGATGGCGGTATATGCGATCACTTGCGAGAGAAGGATCCACGCGGCGGTCTGAGTGAGCTGCGCACGGCGCGTCATGTCTGAGAGCGAAGAGACAGCCGTCATTCCTACCACAATCTGGATGAAGAAGAACTCCACAGGCGAAGGCACGACGATGGAGGTGATAAGGATGGTGGTGAAATGCAGGAAGAGAGCCGTTCGGGAGTCAAAGAAGACGCGCGTTAAAATAGGTACCCATGCAAAGGGGATGATATAGACGGAGAGATTGAAACGCAAGGCGAGACACGCGAGTCCGATGACGATAAACATCTGGAGGCAGAAGAAAAGCACCGTCGATAGAGAGCGCAGGTACGCCATGCGGAAGACGTATAAGTAGATGACAAAAAGACAGAGGAAGAGGGTGACGAGCATGGCCTCGCCGAGGATGGAGATCGTGCGCTGCTTGGTACCGATCTCTTCGTCGTCATAGGCTCTTCGGAGGGATTGCAGGACCTGGTAGGAGCGGTCGGTAACGATCTCTCCGTTGCCGATGATTTTCTCTCCTTTCTGCACTATTCCCTGGGTCGGCGAGAGGGTCTCAAAGAGATGCTCGCGCATGGTTTGGGTGAGAGCGGTATCCATCTCAAGGTTCTGGGGGCAGTCGTATCCGAAGTGCTCATAAGCGGATCTGGGGGTGTATATATCCGAGAGGGGATATGTCTTCGCCACGCGTCCGTTCATGATAGAGATGCGTGAGAACGACTGCGCCTGCAGCCACTCCATGTCCTGGAGAGAGACGACGTGGACCTGACGCTGTACACCGCGGATATAACGGTAGCAGGGTGTGAAGGTGGAGAGGAGTTGTTGCTGCTCTTTCTCGAGCTGTTCATCGGTCTTATAGATCGGAAAATCGAAATCCGCCGTCAAGGTCGCAGCGCCCCAGGGTTTTCCCACCTCGTAGTAGTAACGAAAGGCGTTGTTGTAACGCGGGAACATCAGGACGATGACTGCTGCAAGGAGCGCAAAAATGCCCAGGCGCAAGATGATGGGGGCGTATTTGCCATTTGAGATCTGAGATTTGAGATTTGATATTTGCATTACCGCTTCAATTTAAAGAATTCTTGTATTAGTTGTCGGCACTCAGTCTCGAGTACGCCGGAAGTGACGGTTGCTTTGGGGTGAAAAGCCCGTGGTGCGTAGGTTCGGAAGCCTCTTTTGGGGTCGGGCGCGCCGTAAACGATGCGGCTGATTTGCGCCCAACCGATGGCTCCGGCGCACATAGCGCAGGGTTCTACGGTAACGTAAAGAGTAGCGTCCGGAAGGTATTTGCCGCCGACCGTTTGCGAAGCCGCAGTGATGGCCTGTATCTCCGCGTGGGCGGTAACGTCCGAGAGGGTCTCGGTGAGGTTGTGTCCTCGACCGATAATTTGGTTTTGCGAGACGATGACGCAACCGATGGGGATCTCTTGCGATGAAAACGCCTTTCGCGCTTCCTCGATGGCTAAAGTCATGAAGCGCTCGTCGTCAGACCGCTGCGCTGACAGAGAACAGACCGTTTCTCTGATAGACCGCTTCGCTGACAGAAATTTTTGGAGATCCTCGGGATGGGACTCAAAATGGTTACCGATGACGACGATGTCGGCGCCGGCGTTATAGGCTGCTTGCATCGCTTCGGGAGTACGGATACCCCCTCCGACGATGAGCTGTATCTGCACTTTCTCTCGCACGGCCTTGATGACAGAGGGCGGGACAGGTGTCTTGGCGCCCGAACCGGCTTCCAGGTAGATGGCTTTTTTGCCCATCAGTTCGGCCGCGATACAGGTGTCGATGATGGTTTGAATGCCTTCGGCGTTTAAGGGGTTTAGCGGTTTCGTACCCGTCACGCGCATGGTAGAAGTCTCTACCCCGCCATCGATGAGGATGTAGGCCGTAGGGATGACGGTAATGGATGAGCCATGTATGGCTCTTGCCGCTCTAACCTGCTGATGGACAAGGTATTCGGGGTTGTCGCCGGAAAGCAAAGAGAGGTAGAGGATGGCGTCCGCCTCGGGAGTGAATTGCTCTGCATCTCCGGGGAAGAGGACTATGGGAAGGCCCCCCTCGATCCCCCCGTGTAGGGGGGAAGAAATGGAAGCCAGTTTCTCTTTGAGCGCAAGGACAAAGGCCGTGGTATCTCCACCGGTAGAGCCGCCGACGAAGATGTAGTCGGGATGGCAATCCGGGGTGATGGGCAACGCGGAGAGATCCGCCTTCTCGGGATCGAGTAATATGGCTAATTTCTTGTCCATTCGAAGGTTTCTACCATTTTGATGATATCCGTGCGGAGATAGTTATATACGGGCGCAAGGGAATCGGCGTTCGGGGGACAGTTACAATAAACCGACGCCCGGAAGAAATGGCGGGTCGAATCGGTCACGAAAAACTGGCAAGACGAGGCGGTGTTTCCCTCCAGATCGAAGAGGACGCCATAGACGGACGCCTCGGGATGGGCATAATCCTGCTCGGGGATCGCCGTTGCAAAAGAAGCATTGCGGTAGACAAACTCCAAGGCGTCGTTGGTCAGCTCCCGGAGGTTACCGTTAACGGGTTTGTAGGAGCAGTATATGGTAGCATCCAGAGCCGGGTAATAGAGGTTAATCCAATATGGTTCAGAGACATCCGTACGAGGCTGTACCACGGCGTTACGGGAGAGAGCGAAAGTATAGGGGTAAGTAGTCGAAAGTCGAAAGTCGAAAGTCGAAAGCGCAAAATCCGTATAGGCGGTATCGGGAGTGGTAATACGGTAGTAGCCGTACGGACGCGGGGTATAGTTGTTGCTGCATGAAGCACATGCAAACAACAATGAAATGAATAATGAACAATGAATAATGAATATCTTATTTTTTTGCAAAAAGCCCATATTATTCCAAAATACGGCACAAAGGTACAAAAAATAGTTGAGAGTTGAAAGTTGGAAGTTGAAAGTTTTGCATTTTTTGCACAAAAAGACACTTTTTTATAAAAAAAGTACGTGCGCGCTTGCGTAATTAAAAAAAAGGTTGTATCTTTGTACGCTTTTAGAATAAGGAGAAGCCTTTGAAACAACAGAAAACCATAAAAAACACACCTATATATTTATGAAGAGTGAGAATGAAAATAATTATTGCGTGATCATGGCCGGCGGCGTAGGAAGCCGATTTTGGCCGTTCAGCCGCACGGAGAAGCCGAAGCAGTTTCTGGACTTTTTCGGCACGGGCAAGAGTTTGTTGCAGATGACGGTAGATCGTTTTCGTCCGTTGATTCCGATCGATCACATGTTCATTGTGACGAACGTGACATACAAGCAACTCATCCTGGAGCAGATACCGGATCTGAAAGAGAGCCAGATACTTTGCGAGCCGGCGAGAAGAAACACGGCTCCCTGCATCGCTTATGCGACGGCACACATCCGGGCGTTATGCCTGCGCAAGGCCGGTTTAACCGCAGCTAATCAGGACTGGACGAGAAAGGAGATGAAAGCGAATATCGTAGTTGCGGCGAGTGACCATTTGATATTGGAGGAGGAGAAATTCCGCACGACGATAGAGAAAGCGTTTGATTTCGTATCGGAGAACAATGCCATCTGTACGTTAGGAATGCGTCCCACAAGACCGGAGACGGGGTATGGGTATATCCAGTATATAAATGAGCGCTCGCAGAGCGAGCTCAATGATGGAATGAGCGCGGCAAAGCCGCTCAATGATGGTATATATCCGGTGAAGACGTTTACGGAGAAGCCGAATTTAGAGATGGCGAAAGTATTTCTGGACAGCGGCGATTTCCTTTGGAACAGCGGTATCTTCATCTGGAACCTACAGACGATCAGTGAAGCGTTTAGGTATCTGCTGCCGGAGGTGGCGGACCATTTCCGTGAGGGCGAGCTACTGATGGGAACCGAGAAAGAGGAGGATTTCATCGAGCAGATGTTTCCCAAATGTCCGAGTATCAGCATTGACTACGGCATCATGGAGAAGGCGGAGAACGTATATGTGATACCGAGCAGTTTCGGCTGGAGCGATTTGGGTACCTGGGGTAGTTTATATGAGCTGAGCGAGAAAGACGAGCAGGGCAATGTAAGTCTGCACAGCGAGGCACGGTTCTACGAAGCGAAAGGCAATATTGTTGTTCTGGAGCCCGGGAAGAAAGCAATCGTTCAAGGAGTAGATGACATGATCATCGCAGAGGAGAAAGGTGCGTTGTTAGTTTGCAAGAAAGCGGAAGAGCAGCGGATCAAACAGTTTGTAAGCGAATTATAAGCATAACAAATAAATTACTAAACACATTAAATCTTTCATCATGAGTTATCTGAATTTTGACAAGACAGTACTTGTTAATCTGGAGCGGTCGCTTCAGAAAGAGATGATTCGGACCAACCGTGCAGGTGTCTATAACTCGACCACCCTGGTCGATTGTAACACGCGTAAGTACCACGGCCAGTTGGTGATGCCCATTCCGGAGCTTGGGGAAGATAATTTCGTTCTGCTGAGTTCGTTGGATGAGACCGTGATCCAACACGGGGCTGAGTTCAACTTAGGTCTGCACGAGTACGGCGAGAATCATTTCAGTCCCAACGGACACAAGTACATTCGCGAGTTTGACTGCGAGTTGATCTCCAAGACCGTTTATCGCGTAGGTGCGATGGTATTGGAGAAGGAGCGGATGTTGGTTAGTTTCGAGCCACGCGTGCTGATCCGCTACACGTTATTAGAGAGCGGCAGTCCGACGACCTTGCGTTTCCGTCCGTTCCTGGCCTTCCGCAGCGTGAACGAGCTGACGCATGAGAATCCGTTAGCGAACCCCAACATGGACGAGTGCGAGAACGGGCGTTACAACCGGATGTATCCGGGTTTTCCGACCTTGTACATGCAGTTCAGCAAGGCGGTGGAGTACCATCACGACCCGCAGTGGTACAAGGATATCGAGTACCGCAAGGAGCGTGAACGCGGCTACGCGTACAAAGAGGATCTGTTGGTACCGGGTTATTTCGAGTTACCGATGAAGAAAGGCGAGAGTATCATCTTTGCAGCAGGTGTGACCGAATGCAAGACGAGTACGCTGAAGGGTACATGGAAGAAAGAGGTAGAGCGCAGAAACAAGCGGCTCGACATGTTCTCGACTCTGAAGAACAGCGCAAGCCAGTTCTACAAACGCGAGGGGGACAAGTGCTACCTGTTAGCCGGTTTCCCCTGGTTCCACGCAGATGCCCGCAACTCGTTCTTCGCGACGCCGAGTTGTACGTTAGACATCGACCGTCCGGAATACTGGGACGCCATCATCAACAAGACTGCGATAGGTGAGATTCTTAACTTCATGAATGGTCGCGGCACCGAGAACAAGATGACAGGCATGGATGAGCCGGACGCATTATTATGGTTTGTTCGCGCCATCCAGAAATACGCACATAAGTACACGGTTCGCGAGGCGGCTGATTTGTATGGCCAGCTCTGTCTGGACATCGTCAACTGGTACCGCAAGCAGAACCATCCGCGCGCGAAACTGCATCAGAATGGTCTTTTGTGGGTAGATGGTACGCAGAAGCCGGCTACCTGGATGAACGCGACGGAGAACGGCTGGCCTATCACCCCGAGAACGGGTTATGTAGTAGAGATCAATGCACTATGGTACAACGCGATGCGATTCACAGCAGAGTTACTCCGGGAGATGGGCAAAGAGACGAGTGCCGACCTGATGGAGTATCAGGCAGAGATCACGAAGGACGCTTTTGTCAAGACTTTCTGGAACGGTGTTTACCTGAACGACTACGTGTTAGACGGCTACGAGAATCGCGAGGTGCGACCGAACCAGATATGGGCGGCCGGCCTTCCCTACAGCCCTCTGGACAAGAAGCAACAGAAAGCAGTAGTAGATATCTGTACGAAAGAGCTGTTGACACCAAAGGGCTTGCGTACGCTGAGTCCGAAGAGCGGCGACTACCGTCCCTTCTACCGCGGCGGTCAGCAGGAGCGCGACAGGAACTTCCACAACGGTCCGGTATGGCCGTTCACGATAGCGGCTTACGCTCGCGCCTACATGAACGTATATAAATACAGCGGTATCAGTTTTATGGAGCGACTGCTGGTAGGTTTTGAGGCCGAGATGGACGAGCTGACGATCGGTACGCTGAACGAGATGTACGACGGCAACCCGCCTTACAAAGGTCATGGCGGCATGAGTTATGCACCGAGTGTAGCAGCTGTGATCAGCGTGATGGATACGCTGAAGAAGTATCAATTAGAAGAAAGCGAAAAGTCAAAAGTCGAAAGCGAAGGAAAGGAGGCAGCCAAATGAAAGCGTTAATGTTCGGATGGGAGTTTCCTCCTCATATCTTAGGTGGTTTGGGAACTGCGAGTTACGGTCTGACGCGCGGCATGGCGCAACAGCCGGACATGGAGATCACGTTCGTCATCCCGAAACCATGGGGCGATGAAGATCAGAGTTTCTTGCGAATCATCGGAGCAAACAGCATCCCCGTGGTATGGAAAGAGAACAGCTATGACTACGTCAAGCAGCGTTTGGAGGGCAGAATGAGCCCCGAAGAGTATTTCCATTTCCGCAACGGGATACATTATGACTACCGCCGTATCGGAACGGATGATTTAGGATGTATCGGTTTCTCAGGTCGCTACCCGGATAACCTGATCGAGGAGATCAGCAACTACGAGGCCGTAGCGAGCGTATTAGCTCACAGTTTGGAATTTGATATCATCCACAGCCACGACTGGCTGACTTATCCTGCGGGTGTATTTGCCAAGCAGATCAGCGGCAAGCCGTTGGTAATCCACGTTCACGCGACGGACTTTGACCGTAGCCGCGGCAACGTCAACCCGACGGTTTATGCGATAGAGAAACGCGGTATGGACACAGCAGATCATATCATATGCGTAAGTAACCTGACACGAAGGACGGTTATTGAGAAATACGGTATCGATCCGCGCAAGGTAAGTACGGTACATAATGCCGTAGAGCCGCTGGCTCATCCGGAAGAGTTTACCAAGCCGGAGAGGAAGGACAAGTTAGTAACCTTCCTCGGTCGAATCACCATGCAGAAAGGTCCCGAGTATTTCGTAGAGGCTGCAGCAAGGGTACTGAGCAAGACCGACGGCGTACGATTCGTGATGGCCGGAAGCGGCGACAAGATGGCGGAGATGATTGATCTCGTAGCCCAACGCGGTATTGCGGACAAGTTCCACTTCCCGGGCTTCATGCGCGGCAAGCAGGTGCAGGAGATGTTAGCGATGAGCGACGTGTATATCATGCCGTCTGTGAGCGAGCCTTTCGGTATCAGTCCGCTGGAGGCGATGCAGGTAGGGTGTCCGTCCATCATCTCGCATCAATCAGGCTGCGCGGAGATTCTGCAACACGCCATCAAGACCGACTACTGGGACATCGACGCCATGGCGGACGCTATCTACGCGATCGTCAAATATCCGGCGATGTACAAGAGCCTGCATGAGTTAGGCATGGCGGAAGTCAACAACATCAAGTGGTCCGATGCCGGGCTCAAAGTGCGCAGGATATACGATGGAGTAATCAATCACACACTATAACAATTGTAAAAATTAAGTATTATGAAAAATATATGTTTTTGCTTCCAGATGCACGCACCGTATCGTCTGAAGCGCTATCGTTTCTTCGAGATCGGCCATGATCACTACTACTACGACGACATGGCAACCGAGGAGCATGTAAACTGGCTTGTACAGACCTCGTACCTGCCGCTCTGTCAGACCCTGAAGGACATGATCAACCTCAGCAAGGGCAAGTTCCATTGCGCCATCAGCGTGAGCGGAACGATGATAGAGATGTTTGAGCAGTTCAACCCGGAGATGATCGATATCCTCAAAGAGTTGGCAGCCACCAAATGCGTTGAGTTCTTAGCCACTCCGTACAGTTATTCGTTAGCCTCGGAGTACAACGGAGAAGAATTCAAGAGACAACTAAAATTGCAAGGTTCCTTGCTGGAGACGATCTTAGGAGTAAAGGCGCAGAGCGTTTGGAACACCGAATTGCTGTACACCGACGAGGAAGCGTATAACCTGAACAAGATGGGTTACAAAGTAATCCTGAGCGAAGGAGCCAAGCATATCCTGAGTTGGAAGACCCCGAACAAGATGTATCAATCTGCCGGAGCTCCGAAGATGAAGGTGATGCTGCGTAACACGAATCTCAGCGACGAGTTGAGTTTCCATTTCTCGGATCCGAGTTGGGGCAATTTCCCGATTGACGCAGAGAAATACGCCAACCAGCTGCAGGCTCTTCCGGAAGGCGAGGATATCATCAATATATGGGTAGGAGCCGAGACCTTCGGTATCCGTCAGAATGCGGGAAGCGGAATCTTCGATTTCCTGAAAGCTCTGCCGTATTTCGTTCTGGAGCGCGAGATGGGCTTCATCACGCCGAGCGAGGCAGCGAAGAAGATGGCAGCCGAAGACATCCTTTCCAGCCCGTATCCGTTGACTTGGAGCGGCGAGGCAAAGGATCTGAGCGTCTATACCGGTAATGATCTGCAGCAAGAGGCGCTGAATAAGCTATATGCTGTAACGGAGCGTGTTCACCTCTGTCAGGACAAGAATCTGAAGACCAACTGGCTGCGTCTGCAGGACGTGAACTACCTGCATTACATGAACCATATCGATCAAGGCGAGACGCAGTATGAGTCGGCTTACGACGCGTTCATCAATTATATGAACGTTCTGTCCGATTTCCTACAGACGGTAGAAGAGCAGTACCCGACGACCATCGAGAACGAGGAGTTGAACGAGTTGCTCAAGACCATCCGCAACCAGGAAGAGGAGATTCAGCAGCTACAAGCGAAACTCAAGAAAGCAAAGAAATAAAAGCCTACCCCTATTCCCTCCTTAAAAGGAGGGGATAACGGGTGAGTACAAGATTGAATAGACGTATTTTCATAGTATTAGTGCTGTTGGCAGCGACCATTATGGCCGCTGCCAAGCCGCCCCGTGTACATACCGAAGTGAAGACCTGGCAGATGCCGGGCTTCAGCGCCGTAGCGGACACGACGGTATTCATGGATACGCTGATGCTGAACTACCACGACGTAGATGTACAGCAGAACTACTCGATTAGCAGTGTAACGAACGGCAACGTGTTGGTCTCGCCGATTGAGTCCCGGGTGGTAAATCACAGGCTATATACGATAGACGATCCCTTCTCCCGGAGTTTTGCACCGTATGTCGTTACGCCGCAGCAACAAAGGTATTTCAACACGACTACCCCTTTCTCCACGGTAGCGTACAAGAAAGGTTTTGTTACAGGGCATGAGGAGAACGATATCGACTTCCTATTCACGGGAAACATCAACCGGAAGTTGAACTTGGGATTAGAGATGGATTACCTGAGTTCGGTAGGTCACTACGCTAACACAGCCGGCAAACTCTTCCGCGGTTCCGTATGGGGCAGTTACACCGGCAACCACTATAGCATGCACGCCGCGTTCGGATGGAGCCAGCTACGGAGTTTCGATAACGGAGGATTGAAAGACACGGCGGATCTGCGAAGCAGTCTGGATCCGGAAGATATGCCGGTGAGGTTGAATGCGATGACGGGTTACCGGTATCTAAGCGGCTATCTACACAACCAATACGCGATTACCAAGGAGCGCGAGTACCACGACTCCATCGAGGTCATCGAGGACAACAGGCGGGTCAAACGCGATACCATCAAAGTAGAGCACATCCCGCTGATGACCTTCTCGCATATCTTCGAGACCAATAACTCCAACAGGCGGTATATCGAACAGGTTGCACAACAGGATTTCTACGACAGGACGTATTTCGATACGATTAAGACGAACGACACGACAGATGTGCTGACCATCCGCAACACCATAGCCGTCACTTTCTGCGAGGCGTATAACACCAAGCTGAAGTTCGGCGCGACGGTCTTTGCAATGAATGAGTTTCAGCGGTTTCTGAACGATAGTGTGCCGTATGACAAAGACAGTATTTTTGACTACGTATGGACCAACAACACGTTTGTCGGCGGCGCTATACACAAGCACAGCGGCGCTAACGTACACTACAATGTAGAGGGTCAGGTATGCGTAGTAGGTTATAAGATCGGAGAGTTTGACGTACATGGAAAGTTAGAAACGAAATTCAAGGCCGGTAAGTATCCGTTCTATATCTCTGCGCGGGCATATGCGAAGAGCGAGACACCGAACCGATATTTGCAGCACTATAGGTCTAACCACTTTGTATGGGAGAATGACTTCGGGTTCACCTACCGGTTTTTAGGCGGCGCGAGTGTTGCGTATCCGACCCAATGGGTGAAACCCAGGATCGATTTCAGTTTTGAGAACATAACCAATCCGATCTATTTCAAAGCGTCCGACGGTCTGCCATACCAGCACCGCGGGAGCGTACAGATTCTCACGGGGGATATAGGATTGGATATCACCACCCCGTGGATTAACCTGGAGAACAGAGCCGTTATTCAGCACAGCACGAACGACAGCGTGATGCCCGTTCCGCTGGTGATTCTGCAACACCGGCTTTATTATCACGGTACATGGTTCCGGGCGCTGGATGCCCAGATAGGTGTCGATGTCAGGTATTTCACCCGCTACTACGCGCCTGTCTTATGTCCGTCAACCGGTGTCTTTTGTACCCAGCAGGACGAGAAGATAGGAAACTACCCTTGGATGAACGTCTATGCGAATTTCTACGTGCGATCGATACGCTTGCGTTTCTTCGCGCAATACCAGCACATAAACCGATTGTTTATGCGCTCCAACACGAACTATCTGACCATGCCGGGCTATCCGACCAACAGGGATGTCTTCCGGGCTGGCGTGGCATGGCATTTCTATAAATAAGGAGGAAGGAATAATGATGATGGTAGTAACAGAGAATACAAACAAGATTATCCAATACGCCCAAGAGGAGGCGGCACGTCTGAGCAGTGCGCATATCGAGCCGGCACACCTGTTGTTAGCGATCATCCGTCTGGGTGAAGGAACAGCATATGAGACGCTTCTTCAGGCGGGTTTTGATCCGGCTATAGCCAAAGAGGCTATCGAGCAATCCGTACGTGGGAATGTATCTGCCGAATCGCGTCAGTTAAGCGCGAATACGGAGCGTATCTTCCGCATCGCGGAGGGTATCAGCCGTGAATATCACGCGCCAGCGGTAGGGAGCATCCATATGCTGATGGCCATCCTGCGGGAGCGGATCAATAAGACCGCTATCTATCTGGAGAACGAGTGGAAGATCACTTATGGGCGGGTGGAAGAACTCTTCGGCGAGGCGCATGAGACGCTGGATTACAACTCTCCCAAGGACAACGGGCAGGGCAACGTGAACGAATCCAACTGGCAGCCTCAGCGCGAGCAGCAGAAAGGCAAGAGCAGCGATACAAAAGCGCTGAACAAATACGGGCGCGATCTGACCAAACAGGCAGAAGAGGGCAAGTTGGATCCCGTCGTAGGACGAGAGAGAGAGATTGAGCGCGTGGTACAGATCCTGAGCCGCAGAAAGAAGAACAACCCTATTCTGATCGGCGAGCCGGGAGTAGGCAAGTCCGCTATCGTAGAGGGTCTGGCGCTGCGGATAGTAGGAGACGAAGCAGGCTCGCTGAAGGGTAAGCGGATCATCACGCTGGACGTAGCCTCGATGGTAGCCGGTACGACGTACCGCGGCCAGTTTGAAGAGCGGATGAAACAGGTAATCACAGAGTTACGTGAACATCCGGAGGTCATCCTTTTTGTAGATGAGATCCACACGCTCATCGGTGCCGGCAATGCTTCGGGTTCGCTGGACGCCGCAAACATCCTCAAGCCCGCTTTAGCGCGGGGCGAGGTACAGTGCGTCGGCGCAACGACAACCGCTGAGTATGCCAAGTCGATTGAGAAAGACGGGGCGTTGGAGCGCCGGTTCCAGAAGGTACAGGTACGCCCAACGACGAGCGAAGAGACGCTGAATATACTGAAACACCTCAGTACCCATTATGCCAAGTACCATAACGTAGTCTATAGCAAAGAGGTGCTGAAAGCCTGCGTCGAGTTGAGCGAGCGGTACCTGACCGATCGCGCCTTCCCGGACAAAGCGATTGACGTGATGGACGAAGTAGGTGCTCGTAGCAAGACGCATCTGCAAGAGCCGGGCGAGAGCGAGACGCCGTACGCTATCACCACAGAAGACGTAGCGGGAGTAGTGAGCGTGATGAGCGGCGTACCCGTTCAGCGCGTAGCGACCGCCGAGAGCGAACGATTGCGCACGATGGCGGACACTCTCAAACGCCGCGTGATAGGTCAGGACACCGCAGTAGAGACCGTGGTACGCGCGATACAGCGTAGCCGTTTAGGTTTGCGCGACCCGAAACGACCGATCGGTACGTTCTTCTTCTTAGGCCAGACGGGTGTAGGCAAGACCTATCTGGCGCAATGTCTGGCGGAGGAACTCTTCGGCAGCAAGGACGCGTTGATCCGATTTGATATGTCCGAGTATATGGAGAAACACTCGGTGAGCCTTTTAGTAGGCGCGCCTCCGGGCTACGTAGCGCACGAGGACGGCGGCAAGCTGACCGAAGCCGTACGCCGCAGGCCCTACTCGATCATCCTCTTTGACGAGATAGAGAAGGCCCATCCGGATATCTTCAACGTCCTGCTGCAAGTCTTGGACGAAGGTCGTCTGACCGACCGTCAGGGACACAGCGTTGATTTCCGCAACACGATCATCGTGCTGACGAGTAACGTAGGTACGAGACAGGTACTGGAGTTCGGCGCGGGTATCGGTTTTAACACAGCGGAGATGGATCGTCAGCGTGTGAACGCAACCCTGCTTAAGGCGCTGCAGAAGCAGTTCCCCCCGGAGTTTGTCAACCGTATCGACAATGTCGTGACCTTCGAACCGCTGAACCGCGAGAGTATCGCGCAGATCGTACGGATCGAGATCAGCCTGCTGCAACAACGAATGAAGAAACAGGGGCATCACTTAGTAGTCCCCACAGAGGTTTCTGACCAGTTAGCCGACCGCAGTTTTGACACCAAGAACGGCGCGAGACCTGTCAAAAGGGCAGTCCAGACCTATCTGGAGGATCCGCTGACGGATATCTTATTGCGCCGCCCGAATCAGAAAAAAATAACCATTAAAAAAATATAATTATGACAGTAGAAATCACAGATGCAACCATCAAGGATGTTATTGCATCAGGAAAACCGGTAGTAGTAGATTTTTGGGCAGCTTGGTGCGGCCCGTGCAAGATGATGCTTCCTATTCTGGAGGAACTCTCCAACGAGTATGAAGGCAAAGTAATAGTCGGCAAGCTGAACGTAGATGACAACCCTGACACCTGCGAGGAGTACGGCATCATGAATATCCCGACGATGTTGTTCTTCAACAACGGCGAGTTGGTAAACCGTCATGTAGGCGCAAGTCGCAAGCAGGATTTGGCACAACTTTTCGACGCTCTGCTGTAAAAATGCGGGTAAAAAGGTATAAAAATCACTTTTTTCTTGCATAATTCAAAAAAAAGTTGTACCTTTGCGCGCTTTTTTGCCCTAACGGGCACGCTTTTTGTGCGCCGTTAGGCGGGGTCCGGTAGCTCAGCTGGATAGAGCAACAGCCTTCTAAGCTGTGGGTCTCGGGTTCGAATCCCGACCGGATCACTCGCGCGAGCTACGGCTCAATACGACTCGCGACAACGTCGCTCGTATGAATTTTCGCCGTGCTCTCGCTCTCCCCACAAATTAAAATTTGCGGGGACCCCAAAAGACAAAAAAGTAAAGAGGGGTACATTAAAGAAACATCGTATATATTACTTATTATACATGCGTCAATTAAAAATCACAAAATCAATCACCAATCGTGAGTCTGCTTCTCTCGACAAGTATCTCCAGGAGATCGGTCGCGAAGAGTTGATAACCGTGGATCGTGAGGTAGAGTTGGCGGGTCGTATCCGTAACGGCGACCGCGCTGCATTAGAAGAACTGGTTCGCAGTAACCTACGCTTTGTAGTGTCTGTAGCAAAGCAGTATCAGAACCAAGGATTGAGTCTGCCGGACTTGATTAACGAAGGCAACTTAGGTCTGATCAAGGCTGCAGAGAAATTCGATGAGACACGCGGATTCAAGTTCATTTCCTATGCAGTATGGTGGATTCGTCAATCTATTCTTCAGGCTCTGGCGGAGCAAAGCCGTATCGTACGTCTTCCGCTGAACCAAGTAGGATCGATGAACAAGATCAACAAAGCCTACCAGCGTTTTGAGCAAGAGCACGAGCGCAAGCCGAGTGCGGAAGAGTTAGCAGAGATGCTGGATATCCCGGTAGATAAGATTGCGGATACGCTGAAGATGTCCGGTCGTCATGTGAGCGTTGATGCACCGTTTGTAGAAGGAGAAGACAACAGTCTGATCGACGTAATGGTCAACGAGGATTCGCCGAATGCGGATCGCGGCCTGATAAACGAGTCTCTCTCCACGGAAATCGGTCGCGCGTTAGCAACCCTGACCCCCCGCGAAGCGGATATCTTACGTAAGTTCTTCGGTATCGGAACGCCTGAAAAGACGCTGGAGGAGATCGGCGATGAGCTCCATCTCACCCGCGAACGTGTGCGTCAGATCAAGGAGAAAGCGATCCGCAAGCTGAACTCCGGCCAACGCAGTCACATTTTGCAGACTTACCTTGGATGATGAGTGTACAGTGTACAGTGTACGGTGTACGAAGATTAACGCCTCCCGAAAAGGAGGCGTTTTTATTTCTCTAAACTCTAAACTCTAATCAAAAAGTGTAGGCTGGTCTTTATCCATCTGGCGGAGGATTGCCCGCATGAGTGTCTCCCGGATCAGACGGCTTTTATTTTTCACGCCGTACTGCGCGCAGAACCGGTCGAGTGTCTTTTGCTCGCTGTCGTTGAGGAGGATGGAAACTCTATGTTCGCGTGGGGACTTCATGAACGGTTAGAAATAGAGGGTAAATTTGGCTCCGAAAGAGAGGAGGTTTCTACCCTCTTTCCCTTGAAAACTCACTCCCTCTATCGACTCTTCAATCAGGATCTGCGCTTGCTGGAACTGCGTAAAGAACACCGCTCCGACAGCAGTCTTTGGGTTAATCTGGCATCGATAGCCCAGATCCACTCCGGCGTATAAGCCTCCGAGATACTCTTTGCTCAACGCCACGCCGTAACCGATGGCGAGACCGGCAACGGGCGAGTGTTTCTGCTCCAAGAAGGGGATACGGACGGCAGCCTGGATCGGAAGGAAATTCATTTTCAGAAGCCCGTGATAGCCCAGACCTCCTCCGATAAAAATATGCCTGTCTCCTATATGATGGGATCCGACCAACAGATCAACGCCATACGCCCCTCCGAAAGTCTCATTCGGAATGCACGCAGCTCCGCCCGCGAGTTCCAAGAGGATGGAGGCCTTCTTGGAAACCTTTATCTCCTCCTTTTCGGCGGGTTTCTCCGCTTTCTCGGGATCCTCCGTCTCGTCCGCAAGAATAGCCTCGATCTCGGCGCGTGGGTACTGGAACCGTGCGCCGTCGGCATTGCGGATGATGACAACCTCCTCATTCTGGAAGACGATTGTTCCTTTCACGCGTGCGCCCGTGTGTAATAATAAGGTTTCCGCGTGCGCGCATAAGGCGAGCAGAGAAAGGAGTACTATGAGCGGGAGTTTTTTCATTTCGAGTGCAAAGATACAGAAAAATTCGCAAATACGCAAATTTTTAGCCATGATTTATGCTTTTTGGTCTTTTATTGGCTCTTCGGGCACTAATTCGAAGTCAATCTGGCCTTTATTGATGTCTGCGCGGACGACTTGGACGACGACAGGATCGCCGAGGGTATAACTGCTTACCGCCCGGTCGTTCTCGGATTTTTTATTCTCGCAAACGAGTCGGTAGTTCTTCTCGTCGTACTGCCAGTACTCGCCTTGCGCACCGATCTTCGTGATATGCACGAGTCCTTCGCAGCGGCTCTCATCGAGTTGTACAAAGATTCCGAAGTCCGTGACGCCGGAGATATGTCCGGGAAGCACCTCGCCGATATGCGAAGTGATCCACATGGCTTGGAACATCTTAATGGAGTCGCGTTCGGCTTGCGCGGCCTCTTGTTCGCAAGCGGAACAATGCTCGCACATCTCCTCCATCTGCTCGCGGGTCATGGTCTCTTTCTTGCCCGTGAGGATATATTTGTCCACGAGGCGGTGCACCATCAGATCGGGGTAGCGGCGGATAGGCGAAGTGAAATGCGTATAGTGGGTAAAGGCGAGACCGTAGTGTCCGATGTTATAGGTTGAGTAGATCGCTTTTGCCTGCGCGCGGATGGTGAGCAGGTCGTAGGCGCGCTGGAGTTGGGGAAATCGTTTCTGGAAATGCTTTGCGTTCTCCAGTTTCTCTCCGTCCGGCAGGTCGTGAACCCGATAGACGAAGGGTCTGCCGGATCCTACGGCTTTGGCTACCGTACGATTGGCGAGGAGCATGAACTCCTCGATAAGGTGGTGCGCCTCGTTGGGGGACTCAAAATAGATCTCCGTCGGGAAGCCGTTCTTATCGAGCCGGAAGCGCATCTCGTCCTGCTCGATTGTGAGCGCTCCGTTGGCAATCCGCTCTGCGCGGAGTTTCTGCGCAAGGGTGTTAAGGGTTGCTATCGAGTCCACGATGAGTCGCCTTTGGGTCTCACTCGATTCCGTGTCGAATCCGTGTCGTTGCCGTGTTTTCTCTATATAAGCGCTATCTCTGCCCTTCTCTATGATCTCCTGCGCCTCGTCGTAGTTGAGGCGCGCGTCGGAGCGGATGACGGTGCGGCAGATCTTATATTTGAGTACGCGGGCGTCGTCGTCCATCGTGAAGATGACGGACATGCAGAGTTTGTCTTCGCCGGGCCTCAGCGAACATTTGTCGTTGCACAACTCCTCAGGGAGCATCGGCAGTACACGATCGACGAGATAGACGGAGGTCCCGCGCTTGTACGCGTCCTCATCTATCTTCGTACCCGGGCGCACGTAAAAGGAGACGTCGGCGATGTGGACACCAATTCTATAGGTCGCTTCGCCTGTCTCTTCAAACGAAAGGGCGTCGTCGAAGTCTTTGGCGTCGGCCGGATCGATGGTAAAAGTGAAGGTCTCACGCATGTCTCGCCGCCGGAGTATTTCTTTTTCTTCTATCATAGTTTGTCATTTAGAGTACACAATTTTGCAATATCGGGTGCAAAATTACAAAAATTCTTGCATATTTCAAAAAAAAATAGTAATTTTGCGCTCGATTTTTGAACTAGACCTCCCGGAAGCCCCGGGAAGCCTGGGAAAATATGCGTAAAAACGGATAATTATAATAAAAAACTAAATAGAATAATGAAAGTAAAAGTAAGTAATGTCAACCAGCCTATTTGGAAGGAGTGCAATATTCACGCCACGCTTCCGGCTGAGTTGAGCAAACTGCAAGAGATTGCGTACAACGTATGGTGGAGCTGGAACGCAGGCGCAAAGGACCTGTTCCGCTACATCGACAATGACGCATGGCATCGCGCCAACTCGAACCCGATCGTCCTGCTGAACATCATCAGCTACGACCGTATGGTAGAGTTAACCAAGGATGAGAAGTTCATGAAACAGCTGAACAAGGTATATACCGAGTTCCGCGCGTACATGGACACCCCGAAAGACAAGAAGAAACCGACCATCGCTTATTTCTCGATGGAGTACGGTCTGACCCACGTGTTGAATATTTATTCCGGCGGTCTGGGTATCTTGGCGGGCGACTACATCAAAGAGGCATCGGATTGCAACGTAGATATGACCGCAATCGGTTTCCTCTACCGTTACGGTTATTTCACCCAGACGCTCTCTCCTGAAGGTCAGCAGATCGCTAACTACGAGGCGCAGAACTTCTCGAACCTGCCTATCACGCAGGTGAAGGAGCAAGACGGCTCGAACATGATTGTAGAGGTTCCTTATCCGGGTCGCACGGTGAAGGCTTATCTCTGGAAAGTAGCGGTAGGCCGTATGAACCTGTACCTGCTGGATACCGATAACGAGATGAACAGCGAGTGGGATCGTCAGATCACCCACCAGCTCTACGGCGGCGACTGGGAGAACCGTATCAAGCAGGAGATCCTGTTAGGTATCGGAGGTATGTTAGCCCTCAAGAAATTAGGCATCAAGAAGGATGTATACCACTGCAACGAGGGTCACGCAGCGCTGATGGGTCTGCAACGCCTCGTGGATCTGGTACAAGAAGAGGGTCTGACCTTCAATCAGGCAAAAGAAGTCGTTCGTGCTTCGGGTCTCTACACCTGCCATACGCCGGTTCCCGCTGGTCACGACTACTTCGAGGAGGGCCTGTTCTACAAATACATGAGCGAGTACGCCGAGAAACTCGGTATCGAGTGGCACGACCTGATCGGCATGGGCCGCACGAATCCGGATGATAACACCGAGAAGTTCTCGATGTCCGTCTTCGCCCTCAACACCTGCCAGGAAGCCAACGGCGTATCGTGGCTCCACGGCGAGGTATCGAAGAAGATGTTCAGCCCCGTTTGGCCGGGCTATTTCCCGGAGGAGCTGCACGTAGATTATGTCACCAACGGTGTACACATGCCTACCTGGGCAGCCCATGAGTGGAAAGAGGTATACGAGAAATACCTGCCGAAAGAGTGGATCCATGACCAGTCGAATATGGAGATGTGGAAGCCGTACGCAGATATCCCTGATACAGTAATCTGGGCTACGCGTATGAGCCTGAAACGCAAGATGATGGATTATATCAAGGAGAAGTTCCGCGAGGATTGGATGAAGAGCCAGGGCGATCCTGCCCGTATCGTCCGCGCGCTGAACGAGATGAACCCGAACAACCTCATCATCGGTTTCGGCCGCCGTTTCGCTACTTACAAACGTGCGCACCTGCTCTTTACCGATCTGGAGCGTCTGGACAAGCTGGTGAACAACCCGAACTATCCGGTTCAGTTCCTCTTCACCGGTAAGGCTCACCCGGCAGACGGAGGCGGTCAGGGTCTGATCAAGCGCATCATCGAGATCAGCCGTATGCCGCAGTTCCTGGGTAAGATCATCTTCCTCGAGAACTACGATATGCGCCTTGCCAAACGCCTTATCTCCGGTGTGGATATCTGGCTGAACACGCCTACCCGCCCGCTGGAGGCTTCCGGAACGTCCGGCGAGAAAGCGCAGATGAACGGCGTGCTCAACTTCTCCGTCAAGGACGGATGGTGGTACGAGGGTTACGTAGAGGGCGCAGGCTGGGCGCTGACCGAGCACCGCACCTACGAGAACCAGGCGCACCAGGATCAGCTTGATGCCGCTACTATCTACCAGATGCTCGAGAACGAGATCATCCCGCTGTACTACGCAAAGAACAGCAAGGGCTACAGCCCCGAGTGGATCCAATATATCAAGAACTCCGTGACGAAGATCACCCCGCGTTTCACCATGAAGCGCATGATTGACGACTATTTCGAGAAGTTCTACAACAAACTCGCCAAACGACATAAACTCCTCAGCGCCGACCACTACAAGGTAGCCAAAGAGATCGCGGCATGGAAAGAGAACATGGTAGAGCATTGGGACGAGATAGAGGTGGTTTACAAATCAGAAAACCTGCAAAACCTCAATGTAGGCGACAAGGTTAAGATACAGGTAGAGCTGGATACCAAGGGTCTGAACGACAAGGGTATTGGCGTAGAGCTCGTAGCTATCCGCACCTCGACCCACAACAACGATAAGCTCTATGAGGTAGAGCCGCTGTTGCTCAAGAAATCCGAGGGCAGCCACCTCTTCTTCGAGAATGTGTACCAGCTGGATTATGCCGGCGGCATGAAGTTCGGCTTGCGTATGTATCCGCAGAACGAGCTCCTGCCCCACCGCATGGACTTCTGCTACGTGCGCTGGCTGTAATCGCATTCGGCAAATGGATTGCAAAAAGAGAGATTTCCCGCTCGGAAGTCTCTCTTTTTTTATGTATTTCTTCAAATTTTGTGAAAAAATACACATTTTTTGTGGAAAAATTTGCATATTCGATTAAAAATGTGTAATTTTGCGCCAAATTACGCTGTAAGCCATGAAACACATTTTTACTTATCTTTTATTATGGATAGGCTTTGCCTATGTACAGGCAGCACCCATATATGAAATGGCGCCTCCGGAGCCGGTTCCGATGCGGAGCATGCGTGTTATGACCAGCGACATCCGGTACACCGGAGTTACCTACGCACCGTTCACCGCAGCCCTGCCTTCCGAGCAAAGCACAGCGAGCGAGAGTTCCTCAGGAAGACCGACAGGGAGTATAAGAAGAGGGAAAATTCTCGGACCGGACACTCGGCCAGCAGACGAATCCCCCATCGGCGAACCTTGGATCTTAGCGATTTTCGCGATATTATTTGCAGGAGTCATTATACGAAAAAATAATTCTACTATGAAAAATATACCATCCATACAATCAGTACAAAATAAGCTCAAAGTCAGTACTAAATCAGTAGTAAATGCGACTAAAGTGCTGTCACCGATTTTACTTTTCGCTTTCCTCACCCTCGGTTTCGGACAAGTTTGGGGATGGACATTTAACAGGCCATATTTATACTACAACAACTCTGATGGGTGGAGTAAAGTTATGATGCTTATGTATTATAAGAATGGCAATGGAGATTCAGATAAAGCAACTCAAGGATTTACATTCAATCAAATCTCCAATACAAATCTGTGGTTCTGTAAAGCCGATGAAAATAGAGGAACCTCTTTGAGTGGATACACATGGGGGTTGGCAGATGCAAATGGAGGCGACTATCCATGGAAAAAAGAATCAGAGGAAGGATGGGATGCTCGTTGGGGGTGGCTTACTTCTCATTGCAACAGCCACTATGCAGGGGCAAGTCAAACAGATTTAGGCTACAATACATACTACATCACTTCATCCGGGCACACTTTGACAATCACAAAAAAAGCAGATGAAGGCAACTGGCCGGAGAATACTCTCCCGGAATATTCGGCATATCTCAAGATCAAAAAGAGTGAAGACGGAGGTTCATCCTATCCAACCACCATCACTTCCGGCACATGGCCTGGTTCTTTCACCCTGCAAGGTACAAAAATAAAAAGAAACGGAGACAAAGACTCTGGCTCCACTCCATATGGCAAACGTGATGGTGATTGTACAGGTCCAACCACAACTTCAGGATCTCAAGCCACTTACGATAAAAATATCGTTACCGGACTTGTAACCATGACGCATAACTCCACGACCGATGACGCTTATGAGTTTGCAGGCTGGGGAACGGGAAATAGCCCGTCTTCTACTGGAAACACGAAAGAATATCATATCACAGCCAATACGACCTATTACGCATTCTTTAAACGTAAACAATTTACCGTAACATTTGCTCCTAAAGGCACCTATGGTACAAGTACAGTAACGGCTGAAATAAGTAGTACTGCCATCAGCTCCGGATCAAAGCAGAACTATGGTAGTAGTATATCTTTTACCGCCACGCCCGCGGCTGGTTATAAATTATTCAGTCCGCAAGCGTGGTATAGTGATGATGCCTGTTCTTCTTCCTTAGGAAATGGCACATCCACTACTTATAACATAGCAAGCCTCACATCTGCAAAAAGTGTTTACGTTAAGTTTGTTCCAAAACAATGCTCCATTACGCTGGACTACCAAATATCTGCAGAGGGCTACTCTTCTTCGGGAGATATCACCAATGCAAGCTCGTTGACTGCGACATACGATGCGACCATGACCCCATTGACGGGTACTATGCCTACGGCAGCTCAAGGCTATAAGTTCATGGGATTCTATACCGGCACCAATGGTACCGGTACGAAATACTACAACGCGGATGGTTCATCCGCAAATAATTGGGCGATAGATACCGAAGATCCTACTACTCTCTACGCGTACTACGAAGTAGCTAAAGTATCGCTTTCCTTCAACCACGATGCGTTTGAGCCCTTAGATGCCGCATCCGGAGATGATGACAAAGATTATGTAATTGCTACTCCGACCGTCTCACCTGTGCCAGAAGGAAATGTTACTATCTGCTGGGACTTACTCTACGAGAATGACAATCCAGTACCGGACCACCCGGTAGTCGATGCCGGTGGAAATGCCAAGAAATTCTCCATAGTGGGACTGCGGTCTGGTACTTATAAAGTGCGCGCTACCTTACGCGCCGGTTCTGGTTGTTCCGGCACCATACTGCACATATGTGACAAGAGTTTTAGTATTGCATCGGATCACTCAACCACTATTGTATATAAATGCGGTTCGGAAGAGATTCACTCTCCGACTACGGTTTCCGCCAAACCCTTGGAATGGTCTTCTGCAATCACTCCGGAAGAAATCTTCGGTTATTCGTTCAGTAGTTGGACCGCCGGCGATGGTATTACGATTAGCACGGATGGCTCATCCGCTATTGATGGTAGTACCACAACAACCAGTACGATTTATATCAAAGCCTACTATAGCGGAACCCTCACCGCCAACTATACCAAGAAGAAAATGATTTTCTTCAAGAATACTTTAGGATGGAGCAATCCTTATGTTTATTTCTATAAGGATGGTGGATACTGGGGTGACGGCAAAGGTGCAGGTTGTAATGGTGATGCCTGCTTGAATAAGAACTACGCACGTCGCATGGATAGGATAGATGGTACAGATATCTGGTATTTCGACTATGGAGGAACAGGGTTTGTAAATCAAGTTACAAAATACGTAGCGTTTACTGACGGAGACAAATCAAGTCACGAAAACTTCAATGGTGTAGATGTCGTCTATGCTACCAGTTACACTTGTGGTTTTAGTTCCGGTACTCCGATGTTTGTACCTCTTCCTAAAGGAGCCGGAGGTCAAAGTTCGGATGAGGTAAACGGAGCGCATTACTACAGCAAAGGTTATTGGACCAATTATTTAGGTGAAGGAACAGGTTATACGTTGAAGGTTTATAGTTCTTCAGGATCTTTGATAAAAGATGTCAAGTTCACTTCAGAAGACAAACTTATGTCCATGAAAGCCACAACGGATTTAGAAGCCGGCACGGATTATAAATTCTACGTGGATCGCGCGGATGGTTTCTCACATGGTAATGATGGGTCTATCACCTATTCCAATGAGAACACGGCTCAAATAATGAATAAGAATAGTAGTAACAAACGCACTATCCGTACTGCTGCCTCGGGAGATTACGTATTTACGCTAACTTATTCAGGCTCAGAATTATACATCTCGGTGGATTATCCGTCCACTGTGAACGACTACCGCCTGGTATATAAAGATCTGGCATCTTCATCGTACTGGTCAAAAGGAACAGCGCACACAGCAGCATGGTCGCACCCGTCACGCGTCATCAGCAAAGCAGCAGGAGCAGAAGATATCGTTTCGTTCTTTGTGGTAAAAGGCGCAAATGCCACTTTGCAATTCCAGCACATTACCAGTATCACAGCAGGTACCGGCGCTATTTCATGGGACAACGACGGCAGCGCAATTAATATTGATGACACTTATAACTTAGAAACTGGTGTTTATAATTTCTACTTAAAGCAATCTAATCCGGCAGGAACGATTACGATTGATAAAGTAGAGCCGTACACCGGAGAATTCTATATTCGTACGGACGCTGCGAATAATAAATGGGACAACTATCGTGCGGCGGACCACCGTATGACCTATTCTTCTTTCTCCGAAAGCGATGAAAACTCATTTGGCGAGAAATATAGCCATTACTACATGCACTGGTGTCCCTATAACACGAATGTCAAATTCGTCATTGCGAACGATTATAGCCCGTGTATCTCGGATACGTTGATTAAGGATAACACATTCCTTAATAACATGAACGATGCTGGCTTTTTACTGGATGACGAAGGACGTCCGGATATTAATAACAAGTATAGTGCCAACATCCGCTTTATGTGGAATCGTAAAACCAATAAGATCAGTCGTGCATATATAGCATCTTCCACCAACAAGGATCGGAAGTTCCTTGTGCTCCGTGCTGCTCAGACCATTTGGGATGAAGATTCGAAACCGGTTAGCGAAGGCTTTACAAACGGTGTCATCTTGGAGGATAAGCAAAACTGGATGTATGAGACAACGATTAGCATCACCCCGAGCACGAAATTTAAATTGTTTGCTTGTTACGCAGAAGCGACTCCTTCAGAATCCGGGGCACAGTATTTCCGTGGACATTATGCTTCAGATAGTTGGACAGACGAAAACACTGTAGTCCTTATTGGTGGTTCGGGATCCACGCAGAAAGCGCGTGTTATCTATGATTTCAAGACCAACCGTTTGATGGCGGCTTGGATTCCGTCCGGTTCGGCTGTATCCGGCACAGTAGAAATCAATGCCGATGTATTAGTGGAACGCGAGCATCAGGAAGCGGCGCAATATATTACATTCGCCGACGCATCCAGCAAGTTATCCAAAGTGAAAACTGTATATGGAGCAATGAAATTCAATCGATGGATACTGAATAACCGTCAGCATCCGGAAGATGAAAATCCGGATCATGGCAAAACAGATGATCAACTATCTACGTATCACCCGCCTTTGACCTCCGCTCAAAAATCTATATACGAGCGCTCGCTGTACTTCATATCGTTCCCATTTGACGTCAAGGTAAGCGATATCTTCGGTTTCGGACATTACTGGGACGAGTGGTACTTGGAATACTACGATGGTAAGACCCGCGCAAAGAACGGCTACTGGATTGACTCACCGCCTAACTGGAAATATGTCACTCCGGAAATGGCTGACACCATGGTTCTGCGTAAGTATGTAGGATATATTTTAGGTCTTGACCTCGATTATATGCAAGCCAATAATTACAACTTCTGGACGAATGGTATTTCCACAATAGAGCTCTTCTTCCCGTCTACGACCAACCAGGAGACTCTGCAACAAACCACCGTCACTATACCGGCATTGAGCGAGGATTATAAATGCACCATCAACCGCGGCACTACGGAAGGCGACCGCCGTGTGAAAGATAGCTATTGGCGCTGTATTGGTACCCCGAGTTTTAACCTGTATAATACAGCTGTATCAGATGGTTCTGGTAATATTACCTGGAAGACCGACTATACCTGGAAGGCCGATGAGAGCGAGTTCCCGTTCATCTATATGTGGAACAAAGCCGATAACACCCTCACCGCGCAAGCCACAAGTACCTTTACGTTCTTGCCTATGCACGCGTATCTGGTGCAGAACGGCAAACAGATTGTTTGGACAAACGTTAGCGCGAGACCTTCATCTATCGTCGCTCGGCAGGAGAGCGCTATCATGCCGAACGAATACAACTGGCGTATCACCCTCTCGCGCGATAGCGTGACGGAGGATCAGACCTACGTCCGCATGACCAGCTTGGAACAGGTGACCGACTCGTTCGATTTCGGACAAGACCTTGTTAAGGAACTCAACACCGGCCGCAGCGACATCTACACCTTCATCGGCTATGAACGCGTTGCGGCTAACAGCCGGCCGATAGAGACGACCCAAACAACTATCGTTCCGATGGGGCTCAATATCGAGACTACCGGAGAATATACCTTCTCCATACCGGAGGGTACGGACGGCGTAGGAGTAGTGCTCGTGGATGAGGCGACGGGAATAAGAACCAGCCTCAGCGCGCTGGACTACACCGTTACGCTCCAACAAGGCGATTATACCAACCGCTTCTATCTGGAGATCTCGCCGATTCAGAATACGCCGACGGGAATAGATGAAGTACCAAGTGACCAGGTACCAAGTACCAAGGTCCGCAAGGTGATGATCGACGGCGTCCTCTACATCGTCCGGGATGGCAAGATATTCGATGCCCGTGGCGCTCGCGTAGAGTAAAAAACAACCAAAAATCGGACCCGAACGGGACAGTGACGTCCGTAATGGTAACGAGATGGTAACGGAAATGGACCGTAAATGAGCCCTTCGGGGCTCTTTTTTGTGCAAAAATCCATTTTTTTTTGCATATGTGCAATTTTTGTTGTACCTTTGCGGCGTAATTTGGTGTAATATGTATATAAACATACTAAAATCTAAGATCCACCGCGTTCAGGTGACAGAGGCGAACCTCGATTATGTAGGTTCGATCACGATCGACGAGGCGCTCATGGAGGCGGCAAACATCTACGCGGGAGAGAAAGTGCAAGTGGTGGACAACACCAACGGCGCCCGGCTGGAGACCTATGTCATCGCGGGTCGCCTGGGTTCGGGATGTATCTGCATGAACGGCGCCGCGGCGCATCTGATTCACGTAGGCGACACGGTGATCATCATGGCGTACGCTCTCATGACGCCGGAGGAGGCGGTTTCTTTCAAACCCAGTATTGTTTTCCCGGAAAACAATCGGATTTGAAAGAAAATTTATGATTTATGATTTATGAGTTTTTTTGAGTTACATAGCGAGGCGAAGGCGGTAGGTCCGCGGGCAGGTGTGATCCATACCGACCACGGAGATATACTCACTCCTATCTTCATGCCCGTCGGTACCGTCGGTACTGTCAAAGGCGTGCAGCGAAAGGAGCTGGAAGAGGATATCAAGGCCCAGATCATCTTAGGCAACACCTATCACCTCTTCCTTCGTCCGGGCACCGAGATCCTGCATAAGGCAGGCGGACTCCACCGTTTTGAAGGATGGACGCGGCCGATCCTGACGGACAGCGGCGGGTTTCAGGTGTTCTCCCTGACCGACATCCGCAAGATGACGGAGGAAGGCGTGCGGTTCTCGTCCCATATCGATGGTCGCAAGCTGCTCTTCACGCCGGAGTCCGTGATGGACATCGAGCGGGAGATAGGTGCGGATATCATGATGGCTTTTGACGAGTGCTGCCCGGGTACGGCGGATAAGAAATACGCCAAGGACTCGATGGATCGCACGCACCGTTGGCTCGACCGCTGTATAGCCCGCTTCGACGGCACGGAGGACCTCTACGGATATAAACAACACCTCTTCCCTATCGTGCAAGGCTGCACCTATACGGACCTGCGTCAGGAGGCTTCGAAACGGCTGCGGGACCTCGACCGCGACGGCTACGCCATAGGCGGTCTGGCGGTAGGCGAACCGACGGAGGTGATGTATGAGATGATCGAGGTCTGCAACGATATCCTGCCTCAGAACAAACCCCGTTACCTCATGGGCGTCGGCACCCCATGGAACATCCTCGAGGCCATCGAGCGCGGCGTAGATATGTTCGACTGCGTCATGCCGACCCGCAACGGCCGAAACGGCATGATCTTCACCTGGCAAGGCGTGATGAATCTGCGTAACAAGAAATGGGAGGACGACTTCACGGAACTCGACCCCTGCGGCACCTCGTACGTCGATCATGCCTATACCCGGGCGTATGCGAGACACCTGATTCATGCGCAGGAGATGCTCGGTCTGGAGATCCTCTCGATCCATAACTTAGCATTCTACCTGGACCTCGTCACCCAGGCCCGCGAACATATCCTGGCAGGCGATTTCAGTAGCTGGAAGGCTGCCGTCTTGCCGAACCTCATGCAACGGATGTAGTGAAAAAACTCGATTGGTACATAGTCAAGAAATTTCTCGGCACGTTCTTTTTCTCGATCGTGCTGATTTTGTCCATCGCTATCGTCTTTGACCTGACGGAGAAGATGGACGATTTCTTCGAAGCCCAAGTACCCCTCCGGGAGATCATCTGGGACTACTACATCCCCTTCATCCCCTATTACATGAACATGTTCAGCTCGCTGTTCATCTTCATTTCCGTCATTTATTTCACCTCCAAGATGGCGGGCAACTCGGAGATCATCGCGATGCACGCCGCGGGCATGAGTTACCATCGGCTGATGGTTCCCTATGCCTTTTCCGCCACCTTGTTGTTTATCTTGGGTGTCGTCCTCGGAGGATGGGTCATTCCGCGCAGCAGCGAACGAATGCTGCATTTCACGGACCGCTACATCGAGCATTTCACGACGGAGAACGCGCGCAACGTACAATTAGAGGTGGAACCCGGCACTATCCTCTATATCGAGTCTTTCCGCAAATACAACCAAATGGGTTACAGGTGTTCCATCGAGCAGTTTGACGGCAAGACCCTCATGTCCCGTACCACCGCCGACAGGATCTACTACGACTCCTTGGAAAACTGGCACTTGGAGGAGTATACCGAACGCACCTTCACAGGCATGCGCGAGAGTCTGGAGCGCGGCGAGAGGAAGGACATCATCCTGCCGATCATCCCGGACGAACTCTTCATCTCCGCGCAGCAGGCGCAGCAGATGACGACCCCTGAGTTGCGCCATTACATGGAGCGGCAGCGGGAACGCGGATCGGGAAACGTAAAGGCCTTTGAGGTGGAGTACCATAAGCGCTGGGCGTCCCCCCTGGGCGCCTTCATCATGACCCTCCTGGGCGTAACGATGTCGAGCCGGAAGGTACGCGGAGGCATGGGGAAAAACCTGGGTATAGGCGTCGTTCTGACCGCTGCGTATATCTTGTTCTCCACCGTCAGCACCACTTTCTCGGTCAATAATGTCATGTCCCCTTTCATGGCGGCATGGCTGCCGAACTTCGTATTCCTCGCCATCTCCATCCCGCTCTATAGACGGGCATGCCGATAAAAAAAGAGGCCCTCGCGGGTCTCTTTGATTTTTAACGGAGCTCAATTCTCCGGGTTACTGTGTCGCCGTTCACCTTGGCGTAGAGGCGGTAGGTTCCGCGCTCCAGGGGGAATTCCACGAAACTTCCTTTCTCCTTCTGGAGCAACTTGCCTTGCATCGAGTAGATGCGGGCTTCCTCCATCCGGGGGGACGCTACTACAAGCGTGTTTTCGCGGAAGCGAACGGTAAATTTATCGTTGGTGTTTTGTGCGGCATTGGTTAAGGTCACTCCTGCTACCAACGATACGATGGTTAACAGACTAAATAATACCTTTTTCATTTTTGTACCTTTCTTTTAAAGATCAATTTTTCCGGATTAACGCATCCGCTTGCGGCTTCCTTTTCGAAAGCGAGTGCAAAATTACTGCCTTTTTTTTGACCCACCAAATATTTCGAGCAAAAAGTAATAAATTTCTACAAAATGTGTAGTCGATTTGACAAATTATTACTAAACAGCAAAATGTACTGACAATTTGTCAACCCCATTTTACAAATCACACATTACAAAATAAAAAAAATTGCGCGCGCGCTTGCATATATGAGAAAAAAAGTGTACCTTTGTGCCCGAATTTAATTTGCCTAAATAGGGCAAATACCCAAACGATTATGCAAAATATCAGAAATATAGCAATTATTGCGCACGTGGACCACGGTAAAACGACGCTCGTGGACAAGATGTTATACACAGCGAACGTGGTCAAGCAACAACAATCCGAGTTCAGCGACCAGCCCAAAGAGCTGATCCTCGACAACAACGACCTGGAGCGCGAGCGCGGAATCACCATCCTCGCCAAGAACGTAGCCATCGAGTACAAAGGCACGAAGATCAATATTATCGACACTCCGGGGCACGCGGATTTCGGCGGCGAGGTAGAGCGCGTACTGAATATGGCGGACGGCGTACTGCTGCTCGTTGATGCGTTCGAAGGCCCGATGCCGCAGACGCGTTTCGTACTGCAGAAGGCGCTGGAGCTGGGCCTCAAGCCCATCGTGGTAATCAACAAAGTAGATAAACTCAACTGCCGGCCGGACGAGGTGCAGGAGGAGGTTTTCGACCTCATGTGCAACCTCAACGCGACGGACGACCAGCTGGACTTCCAGACCCTGTATGGCTCGGCGAAGAACGGCTGGATGTCGCGCGACTGGAAGAAACCGACGACGGACCTCACAGACCTCATGGACGCCATCATCGAGTACATCCCGGCTCCGGAAGACAACCCCGGTACGCCGCAGATGCTCGTGACCTCGCTGGACTATAACGCCTACGTAGGCCGTATCGCTATCGGTCGTGTTCACCGCGGCGAATTCAAGGACGGACAGGCGGTGACGCTCGCTAAGAAAGACGGCACGATGGTCAAGACCAAGATCAAAGAGCTGCATACCTTCTCCGGCATGGGTCACGTGAAGACCGACGTCGTGAAGAACGGCGACATCTGCGCCATGATCGGTATCGACGGTTTTGAAATCGGCGACACCATCTGCGACGCCGTAGAGCCCGAGGCGCTGAAACCCATCGCCATCGACGAGCCGACCATGTCCATGACTTTCTGCATCAACGACAGCCCCTTCTTCGGCCAGGACGGCAAGTTCGTCACCAGCCGACATATCCAGGACCGTCTCAATAAAGAGCTCGAGAAAAACCTCGCCTTGCGCGTAGAGAAAGGCGCAGAGGAGAGCAGTTGGCGCGTCTTCGGCCGCGGTGTACTACACCTGTCGGTACTCATCGAGACCATGCGTCGCGAGGGATACGAGCTGCAGGTAGGTCAGCCGCAGGTGATCATCAAGGAGATTGACGGCGTCAAATGCGAGCCGGTAGAGTCCCTGACGGTCAACACGCCCGAAGAGTGTTCGGGCAAGATCATCGAGTTCGTCTCTACCCACAAAGGCGAGATGACGAAGATGGAGATGATCAACGACCGCGTACATCTGGAGTTCACCATCCCTTCCCGCGGCATCATGGGTATGCGTACCTATGTGATGAACGTCTCCGCCGGAGAAGCCATCATGGCGCACCGCTTCCTCGAGTACCAGCCGTGGAAAGGCGAGATCGTGAAGCGTAACAACGGTTCACTCATCGCCATGGAGGCCGGTACGGCATACGCTTACGCCCTCGACAAGCTGCAGGATCGCGGTAAGTTCTTTATCGACCCGCAGGAAGAGGTGTACGCCGGACAAGTGGTGGGCGAGAACGCCAAGGAAGGCGATATCGTCATCAACGTCACCAAATCCAAGAAACTGACGAACATGCGTTCCAAATCCGCGGACGACAAAGCCGTCCTGCCGCCGCCCGTGCGTATGAGCCTGGAGGAGGCACTCGAGTACATCAAGGAGGACGAGTACGTAGAGGTCACCCCGCACGCAATGCGTATCCGCAAGATCATCCTCGACGAACTCGAGCGCAAACGCGCAGGAAGAGCATGAGCGCTGCGCGCAATTTGAAATTTGAAATTTGAAATTTTAAAATTAATATTTATGCAAATTAATCAATCCGAATTGAAAGACCTGAAGGCAGTAGTAACCCTCGTGATCGAGCCTGCTGACTATCAGGAAGAAGTAGCTAAGCAGCTCAAAGAAGTACGCCACAAGGCGCAGATGCCGGGTTTCCGCCCGGGTATGGTTCCTGCCGGTCTGGTGAAGAAAATGTACGGCAAGGGCATCCTCGCTGACGTACTGAACAAACTCGTGGGAGAGCACCTCCAGAAGCACATTGAGGACAATAAGATCCAGATCCTCGGCGATCCGCTGCCAAGCGAGGAGTCCCCGAAGATCGACCTCGACAATGAGGACACCTTCACTTTCCTCTTCGACATCGCGGTAGCACCGGAGTTCGACGCCAAACTCAATGGCAAGAACAAACTGCCGGAGTACACCATCGAGCCGACCGAGGAGATGATCAACAAGCAGGTAGAGGCCTACACCAACCGTTTCGGCGAGTACATCCCCGAGGATAAGGAGAAAGGTACCAAAGCAGAGGTGAAACCCTGCGCAGTTGATGCCGAGTTGTTCGCGAAGGTTTACGGCGCAGACGCTCCGAAAGATGAGGCAGGTTTCCGCGCGCGCATCAAGGAAGATATCGTTCGTTCCCTCGCAGAGGAGAGCAAATATCGCTTTGGCCTGGACGTGAAAGCCGCTATCATGAAGAAGATGGAGAAGATCGCCTTCCCGGAGGACTTCCTCAAACGCTGGGTACTCGCTACCAACGAGAAGATGACTCAGGAGGAACTCGACAAAGACTTCGACAAGATGCTCGACGAACTGAAATGGCACCTTGCCAAAGACCAGCTGATGAAGGAGTATAACATCAACGTGGAGAAAGAGGAGGTAGAGGCCTTTGCCAAACGTATCGCTCAGATGCAATTCATGCAGTACGGTCTGATGAACGTCGATGACGCCATGCTCTCCAACTACGCACAAGAGATGCTCAAAAACGAGAACCAACTCCGCGGCATCGTAGAGCGCGTGGTAGAGGACAAGATCTTCGACGCCATCAAGGGCATCGCCAAGATCGAGCCCAAGACTGTAAGTCAAGAGGAGTTTGACAAATTATTCAAATGATAAGGATACATTTCATAGCTATAGGTGGCGCGGCGATGCATAATTTGGCACTCGCCGTTGCCTCCAAGGCGGGATACAAGGTAACGGGCTCGGACGATGAAATCTTCGAGCCCGCGCTGTCTCACCTGCGCGATGCGGGATTGCTGCCCGACGAGATAGGATGGCACCCCGAGCGCATCACCCCGGATATAGACGCTATAATCTTAGGAATGCACGCGCGCGAAGATAATCCGGAATTGGTGCGGGCGCGCGAGTTAGGCATCAAGATCTACTCCTTCCCGGAGTACCTCTACGAGCAAACGAAAGACAAGATCCGCATTGTCGTAGGCGGCTCGCACGGCAAGACCACCACGACCTCCATGATCCTCTACGTCCTCAACCGTCTCGGCATCGAAGCCGATTATATGGTAGGTGCGCAGATAGAGGGCTTCGAGCGGATGGTACGGCTATCCGACACCGCCAAGTACGCCGTCTTCGAGGGCGATGAGTACCTCACTTCCCCGCTCGATCTCCGATCCAAGTTCCTTTGGTATCACCCCCACGTAGCCATCCTCACCGGCATCGCCTGGGACCACATCAATGTCTTCCCCACCTTCCCGGAGTACGTGGACACCTTCCGTAAGTTTGTGCATTCGATTGAACCCAAGGGTTCGTTCATATATTTCGAAGGAGACGAGAACCTGCGCCAGTTGGCTCTCGAGATATCGGAATGTCGGGATCGCGAGATTACCGCCATTCCTTACAAGGAATACGATGGGGATGTCCCGATGCAGGTCTTCGGCCGCCACAACATGCAGAACCTCCAAGCCGCCATGCTCGCGTGCCATTGTATCGGCGTTGCGCCGGAGGACTTCTACCGCGAGATCAGTTCCTTCACCGGCGCCTCGAACCGTTTGGAGAAGATCTGCGAGACGGAGAGCTCGGTAGCGTACAAGGACTTCGCCCACTCGCCCTCCAAGCTCAAAGCAACCGTGAACGCTGTACGGGAACGGTATCCCGAGAAGACGCTCATCGCTTGCATGGAGCTCCATACCTTCTCGTCCCTCATGGCGGATTTCCTGCCGCAATACAAGGATTGCATGAAGGAGGCGGACATCGCGTACGTGTATTTCAACCCCAAAGTGATTGAGCACAAGCGTCTTACCCCCATCACAGCGGAGGACGTGCGCAAAGCTTTTGGCACGAAAAATGTGGAGGTCTTCACCGAGAGCGAGGCCCTGCAAGAGAGATTGAAATCTGAAATCATAAATCATAAATCTGAAGATCAGGGCATCGCCCTGCTGATGATGTCTTCGGGCACCTTCGACGGCATCGACGTCAAGTCCTTTGCCGCAGAGCTGCTCCAATAATAACGAAAAAATAGCCCAAAACTAATGACTGACATGAAAAAATTATTCATTTTTGCTGCCGGAGCAGCCGTAGGAGCTGCCGTAGCGTTATTACTTGCGCCGAAGAGCGGTGAAGAGATGCGTGAGGAACTGAAGGACCTGGCGCAGGACGCTACCAAACGCGCGCAAGACTACTGCGCACAAGTGAAGAAAGACCTCGAGGCCGCAGTGGCTGCAGAAAAGGAGGCATAAGATGGAGAACGATCTCTTTACGCAAATCAAAGAGGAAATCACCGCCTACGGCAAGTCCGTAGGCGAAGTAGGCAGACTGCGCCTTATCGGTATCATCAGCCGTATCTTAGGCTTGTTCCTGCTGATCTTCACGGTCGTTCTATGCATTTTCGCGCTGCTGGCGTTTGCCTCTGTAGCTGCCCTGAACGCGATGACGAATGTGATGCCGCTATGGGGAGCTGCGCTGATCTTGGGGGCGGTATATATCCTCCTCATCATCGTGGTTATCGCCTGCCGCAAACCCCTGTTCATTCACCCCTTCATCCGGCTCATGACGAAGCAGATCGGTTCCGAAGAAGAGTTGGCGCTCAAGACCCTGGAGGCGGAGCATCAGGCAGAACTGGACTACCTCCGGATTGAGAACCGCGTCGATAATGCGACCCGGGAGGTGAACTTCTATATCTCCTTCATCGAGCGTGCTTGGACCTGGCTCTCAAGAGTGTTTCACAAAAAATGACCAACTAGTGCATGTTTAGTCGTCTGTACGGCGTCTTACTGCCGTTTTTTGTAAGTTTTCTTCTGGCATATGTCTTGGACCCCGTGGTGGGTTTCATCCAGACCAAGTGTCGTGTGCGCAACCGCGCGCTCGCGGTGCTTGTCACCTTGCTCCTGGTAGTTAGTATTCTTGTAGGAGCCGTTGCTTCGCTGCGCCAACCGGTAATCGACCAGGTCAATACTGCCTGGACGGGTTTTCAGGCGTATATAGCGACGATTGACATCAACGACTATGTCTCTGCCGAGACCCAGGAGAAACTGCTGAAATGGCAGACCGAATGGGATTGGCAGGCAGCACTGGCAAACCCCGAGTTAACCAACTCGATCAAGGAGCTGCTGCCGAAAATAGGAAATTGGATCACCGGCGGACTGAGCTGGTTGAGCGAATTGGTTGTCGTCTTCATCGGCTTTATGTACCTCATCTTCCTGATGATTGACTTCCCGAAGATCCGGGCAAACTACAGCCATTTCATCCCACGTAAGATCCGTCCGCAGGTAGTGGCCATCATGGGCGACATCGACCGGAACATGAACGCATATTTCCGCGGCCAGGCGATGGTAGCGACCTGCGTGGGCTTCCTTTTCGCCCTCGGCTTCACCATCACGGGCCTGCCGATGGGCATCGCGATGGGACTCATCATCGGCTTGCTGAATATGGTGCCCTATATGCAGGCATTAGGCATTCCTCCCTGTATCGTGTTGTGCATCCTGCAATCCGCGCAGACGGGTCAGCCTGTCTGGCTCACGATCCTGATGATGGCGATCGTCTTCATCGTCGTGCAATCCATCCAGGACCTCATCCTTACGCCGAAGATCATGGGTGACGTCACGGGTATGAGCCCGGCAGCGATCCTCCTCAGTCTCAGTATCTGGGGTGCGTTGTTTGGGGTCATCGGCATGATCATCGCTCTGCCGCTCACCACCCTCATCATCAGTTATTACGACCGCTACGTAGCGAACCGCGGTGTCCGGTCCCGCGCGCATCAGGGGCACTACCAAGGCCGCCTGCGCAAAGAACCCGGTAGTAAATAAAATAGCACATGATTTATGGATAAACAACAAAAACGCGACTACCTCTATATGCGCATGGCGCGCACGTGGGCGGAAAACAGTTATTGTGTGCGCCGCAAAGTCGGTGCCCTCTTAGTGAAGGACCAGATGATCATCTCCGACGGCTACAACGGTACCCCTTCGGGCTTTGAGAATATCTGCGAGGACGAGAACAATGTCTCCAAACCCTACGTGCTGCACGCCGAGGCGAACGCCCTGACCAAAGTAGCGAGGTCGAACAACTCCTCCGACGGCGCAACGCTATACGTCACCGCTTCGCCATGCCTGGAGTGCTCCAAACTTATCATCCAATCCGGCATCAAAAGGGTCGTTTACGGCGAGGAATATCGCATCATGGACGGCGTCGAACTCCTCAAGAGAGCCGGTGTAGAAGTGGAATTTTTAAAAGATTAAATCATGAAAAAATACCTCCTTCCAACCCTAACCGTTCTGGCGGTAGCATTGGGCATCCTCGTAGGCTCGGCGCTGACCCAGAAGGTCAACGCACAGCGTATCGTTTTCCAAAACGGCTCATGGTCGATTGAGCAATCCAAAGTGGATCGGCTCCTGCAACTCATGTCCACCGCCTATGTGGACGAACTCAATATTGACTCCATCACCGATGAGGCCATGGCGGATCTCGTGCAGAAGTTGGATCCCCATAGCGCCTATATTCCCAAAGAGGATCTGGAGATGGTGAACTCCGAGTTGGCGGGTTCGTTCTCCGGCATCGGCGTTCAGTTCACCATCCAGCAGGACACTGTCCGTATCGTAGCGGTCATTTCCGGCGGTCCGTGCGCAGGCGTGGGCGTGCTCGCGGGAGATAAACTCATCTCCGTCGATGACTCCGCTTTTGTGGGTAAGAAGATGAATAACGAGAAGGTGATGCGGACCCTCCGCGGTCCCAAAGGCACCCAGGTTAAGTTAGGCGTTCTCCGCGCCGGCGTGGGCGAACCGCTCTACTTCACCGTCACCCGCGGAGACATACCCGTCACTTCCGTCGATGCGAAATTCATTATTGAGTCGAAAGACAAGATCGGTTTCGTGCGCGTCAATAAGTTCGGCGAGACGACCTATAAGGAGTTCATCTCCGCCCTCGCGGACCTTAAGGCACAGGGCGCCACCTCCTTCATCGTCGATCTCAGGGAGAACTCCGGCGGCTATATGGAGCAGGCCATCCGCATGGCGAATGAGTTCCTCTCCCGCGGCGAGTTGATCGTTTATTCCGAAGGCCGCGCGTACCCCCGCTATGAGGCTACAGCGAACGGTTCCGGACGCTTCAAAGACGTGCCCTTGGTCGTGCTTATCGATAACTTCTCTGCCTCCGCCTCGGAGATCTTCGCCGGCGCGATGCAGGATAACGACCGCGCCACCATCGTCGGTCGCCGCTCCTTCGGCAAGGGGCTCGTACAACAGCAGATGCCCTTTGACGACGGCTCTGCCGTCCGTCTCACCGTCGCCCGCTACTACACCCCATCCGGACGGTGCATCCAGAAGCCTTACACCCTCGGCGATCAGGAGGATTATGAGAAAGACCTCATGGAGCGGTTCGAGCATGGGGAGTTCTACTCTGCCGACTCCATCCATTTCGCCGACACCACGACCTACCGCACCAAAGGCGGACGGATCGTGCGCGGAGGCGGAGGGATCATGCCGGATGTGTTCGTAGGACGAGACACCACCCTCAATACCCCCTGGTACAACCGCTGCGTGAACCTCGCCTACACCTACCAGTTCGCGTATTTCTATACGGACAAGCACCGTAAGGAGTTGGCCAAATACAAAGACTGGCAGTCCCTCGAGAAATACCTCCTGAAGCAGGATGTCCTCGCTGAGTTCGTGCGTTTTGCGGAGGACAAAGGCGTGGAGCGCAATGACGCGGAGATACAAAAATCGCGTCCTTTAATGACGCGACTTCTGAATGCCTATATCGTCCGCGACATGCTGGGCGACGAGGGCTTCTTCCCGCTCTTCGAGCGTGATGACGAGATCACGAAGAAGGCTATAGAGCTTTTAGCGCAGCCTTAACCAACCGGTAGAACTTCTGTACCGTCGCGATATTCACGCGCTCGTCGGGGCTGTGCGGATGCTCGATGGTCGGACCGAAGGAGATCATCTCCATGCCTTCGTACTTGGCGCCGATGATGCCGCACTCCAGACCCGCATGGATGATCACCACGCGCGGCTCGGAGCCGAACTCCTTGATATACGTCTCTTTCATCGTCTTGAGCAAGGTGCTCTTCAGGTTCGGTTTCCATCCCGGATAAGCGCCCGAGAACTCCACCTCTGCGCCCGCGAGCGAGAACGCCGACTGGATGATCGACGCCAGCTCATCTTTGCGGCTCTCTACCGATGAGCGGGTCAGGCATTGTACCTCTACCCGCGACTCCTCTTCTCCGACGAAGGTCTTGATCATCGACACGTTATTCGAGGTCTCCACGATGTCTCTTGCCTCCTCCATCACGCGATAAACGCCGTGCGGGCAGAGGGTTATAGCGTGGATGAGGTAGTCCTGTACATCCTCCGGCATCTCTTTCTTGGGGCACTCCACCTCCTCCATCGTGAAGGAGATGCCGTCGTCCACGCCCTCGTACTCCTTGAGGTACAGATCCTCGTAACGATCGACGAGGTCCTGCAGGTCCTGATAACTCTCTTCGGGGATAGTGATCACCGCCGTCGCCTCACGAGGGATGGCGTTTCTCAGCGAACCGCCCTCGACGCAAGCCAGACGGGCTTCGAAGTTCGCTACGGCGTCCTTCAGGAAGCGGAAGAGGAGCTTGATAGCGTTCGCACGTTGCAGATGGATGTCGCATCCCGAGTGACCACCCTTGCAGCCCTTCACCGTCACCTTCAGCGCGATGTCGCCTTTCTCCGTCTCTACCTCCTGGTAGCGGAAGGTGGCGTTGGTGTCGATACCGCCGGCGCAACCGACGTATAACTCGCCTTCTGTCTCCGAGTCGAGGTTCAGCAGGTACTTGCCTTTCAGCCATCCGGCTTTGAGGTCATTAGCGCCGTACATACCCGTCTCTTCATCGACCGTGAAGAACGCCTCCAGAGGCGGATGCACAGCGTCTTTGTCCGCCAGGATCGCCATCGCGGTCGCTACGCCGATTCCGTTGTCCGCACCCAGCGTCGTGCCGTCGGCCGTCACCCACTCGCCGTTATCCTCGATATAGGTCTGGATAGCGTCTTTCTCAAAATCAAACGCCTTGTCGCTGTTCTTCTGCGGCACCATGTCCATGTGACCTTGCAGGATCACACCCGGATGACCCTCCATGCCTACCGACGCAGGCTTACGGATCAGCACATTGCCGATCTCGTCCTGTAACGTCTCCAGACCCAGACTCTTGCCGTAGTTCACCAGAAACGCGGCTACTTCTTTGCAATGCCCGCTCGGACGCGGGATCTGCGTAAGGCTGTAGAAACTCTCCCACAAACCTTTAGGTTCTAAGTTCTTCATATCGTAAATCTTAAATTTGAAATCCTAAATCATAAATCCTAAATTAATCTATTGTCACCTCGCCGCAAAGGTCGGTCATGAGGAGCCGCTTGACGGTCGCTATATCGTCTCCGTGCTCGCCTAAGAGGTACATCATCTTCGTCAGCAATGCCTCCGTCGTGATGTCGTAGCCGGAGAGGACGCCGGCTTTCATCAGGTTCAGCGAGACGGCGTACAAGCCCATCTCCACCGAACCGGTGTTGCACTGGGTCTTATTGACGATAATCACGCCCCTGTCCACCGCCGCTTTCAGCTCGCGGTACAGCCATTTGTCCGAAGGCGCATTGCCTGCGCCGAACGTCTCCAAGACCACCGCCCGCAGCCCTTTGGTGCGCAAGAGCGCACGCACGATGGGTTGCTGGATACCCGGGAAGAGCTTGAGTACCGCTACGTTCGGGTCGTATGCCGTATGGAGTCGCAGCGGCGACTCGGGATCGGAGTAATGTACCAGGTGCGGCTGGTAGGTGATATGCACGCCTGCCTTCGCGAGCGCAGGGTAGTTATAGGAGTTGAACGCCGAGAAATGTTCGGCATTGCGCTTGGTCGTACGGTTGGCGCGGAAGAGCCGGTCTTCAAAGAAGATCGTCACCTCCGGCACGATGGCGTAGCCGTCTTCGTCTTTCGCCGCAGCTATCTCTATCGCCGTCAGCAGGTTCTCTTTCGCGTCCGAGCGCAGGACGCCTACCGGGAGTTGGGAACCGGTGAAGACCACGGGTTTGTTCAGCCCCTCGAGCATGAAACTCAGCGCCGACGCCGAGTAACTCATCGTGTCCGTACCATGGAGGATGACGAAGCCGTCGAACTCCTCGTACCGGTCATAGACCATCTGCGCCATCTGCGCCCATTTCTCAGGACCGATGTCCGAAGAGTCGAAGAGCGGATGGAATGCCTCTATATCCACCTCTACCTCTCCGGCAAAAAGCTCCGGAAGGTAGGCCTTGAATGTCTCCATATCTGCCGGCACCAAAGCGCCGGAAGCTTTGTCGCGCACCATGGTGATTGTGCCGCCTGTGGATATCAAAAGAACCTTATTCATTGCATAAAACCCATTTTGCGCTGCAAAATTACGAAAATATTTTGATATAAACAAGCCCCCACGCGCTTTTTTGCTCTTTTTCTTGCGTATCTCGTTTTTTTGTTGTACCTTTGCACCCGAAATGTAAATCATAAATCATAAACCATAAATCATAAATATTAGAATGTTTAATTTTATCCCCCCATGTTGCGAATGGGCATTGTTTAGAGAGTCTAAAGACAATAGCAACGCGTAAGTAAGCGGTGTACACGGATTGTGTGCGCCGCTTGCGCGTTTATGTATATTGATCATTCTTTAAAAACACAAAACAATATGAGAAACAATTTACTTTTTCGCCATTGGGCAGGGATAATATGCTTGATGTGCGCAGTGATCTTTAATGTGCAGTATGTAGCGGCGACCAACGTCAGCGGTACAACCTATGCCAGCAACCTTGTTGCCAATGACAACATCGTCCTGACAGGCAATACGGTGCTGTTCATGAATACGGACTTGACGCTCACAGGCATCAGCGGTGACTACACCTTGGAAATCCAAGGCAGCAACACGCTGACGGTGAACAACCCCAATGGGAATGCTATTTCCGTGTCGTCGCTGAATACCATATCCGCGTCATTGGATATTACCGGCAGCAAGGACGGTTTGAACGTGGATCAGGACATTACTATTTCCGGAGGTTCACTTGTTGTCCATGCCGGAGTGGACGGAGTCTATTCGCGCAATGGTAGTATCACGATGAATGGCACATTCAACCTTACCAGTACGAATGGTCGTGCTATATATGCAAGAATCGGCAATGTTGCTATAATGGGTGATATAACTGCCTCAACATCATCATCGCGAATGTCTGCCATTGAGGCAGGCTTGGCTGACAATAGCGGTTTTGCTCCCGGCAATATTACCATTACAGGCAGCACAGTCAATGTGAGTGCAGTGAATGTTGCGATACATGCATATGCCGGTTCTGTGAGCGTAACGGGCGATGCGACGGTTACTTCTTCCAATGAAGCCGCTATTCAGACCACATCTATAGCAGGGTTTGGAGAGACATTCAAGAGTGATGTTACGTTAGACGGCACATTCCATTTAGAAGGAGCCCCCCTTGCAGTAGTTTCCGGAGGCGAACTAACTCTGAAGACAGGCGGAAGCATTACATCAGTCGGTACATTATATGCATTAGAAGCGATGACATTAAACGGAGATGTTGATGTGGACGGAAGAAATGCACAAGCCATTTGCTGTCGGTGGGGTGATATATCCATAACTGGTAACCTTATTGCCAAATCCGCGTCGACTAGTGAACCTTGTGTCCAAGCCGGATTTGCAGACAATACAGGATTTGCTTCGGGTGGTGTTATCATCTTCGGAGGAACCGTAAATATTGACGCCGTAGCAGATGCCATTAAAACTCATGCTGACGGAGGAATCAATATATCCGGCAATGTTACCGTTAAATCCAAGAAAGGTGCAGCCTTGTTTGCGATGGCAATCGATCTAACTAATTTTAATGATAAATTTTACTCTGGCGATATTACACTGGCCGGAACAATTAATTTGAGTGGCGGCAAATACGGAATAGTGTCAGGAGGTGGCGACATCACATTACAAAGCGGAAGCCTGACCTCTGTGGGTGCTTTATACGCTTTGAGTGACATTACCATTAACGGAGATTTGAATGCCAAGACAACACGCCCTGACGTGCCCTGCATTCAAGCCGGCAACGCTGATAATACAGGTTTTTATGAAGGAAATGTTACTATTACCGGTAATAATATAATTGTCAGTAGCGTCACTGATGCTATAAAGTCTCATGCTCGCGGAAATATCCGTATTTCCGGTAACGCGAATGTCTATTCACTGAAGGGTGCGGCTATATATGCATTTGCAATAGATTTCTTTGGCGAATTATATGCTGGCAATGTTACACTGGATGGAACCATCAAATTGAACGGTGGACAATACGGAATAGTGTCCGGAGGTGGCGATATTACATTACAAAGCGGTAGCCTGACCTCTGTAGGTGCTTTGTACGCCATGAGTGACATTACCATCAACGGAGATTTGAATGTTAAAACGGAACTTGCAGACAGGCCCTGCATCCAAGCAGGAAGCACTACTAATACAGGTTTTGTCATCGGTAATATCACCATCAACGGAGAAACTATTCTGGTCAATTCAGAGCATGACGCAATCAAAGCAATTGGCGGTAATATACGACTCACAGGAAATGCAACAGTTGCTTCCTCTAATGGGGCTGCCGTTTTTGCTTTTGGAATAGAGGCATTTGGTGAATCGTATAAAGGTGATGTTATCTTTGGAACCGGTGAATATAATATTTCCGGTAAGGAATATTCTATTGTATCACACGGTGCCATCACCCTTTCCTCTGCATTAAAGATTGTTTCACCGACAAACGGAACTATTAGTGGATACACAATAGTAGATTCAAATAGCGAGACGGCTAAGTTTGTTCATATTTCCGCTCCTGCTGTCTCGGGTTCGGTAGCATTGACTTCCGAGCCTGCCCCGGGTGACTACGTCAGCTTCACGCTCACCGGCGATGTGGCAATGACGGTTATTAGTCAAGTATGGCAGATAAGCGATGACGGTTCCGTATGGAGCGACATCGAGGAAGACGAACCGGCTGGTGCTCCTGCCCGTGACGGAGTGCGGAAGGCACGCAAAATAGCGACTGACAGTTACTATGTACCTAAGCAGTCAGAGATAGGCAAATACCTTCGTGTGCAAGTCAAATCCGAAGGACATATTGGTTACCTCTATAGTCCTGTACGCAGGATTGCCAAGTTTATATGTACTAAGGTGCCGGAAACCCCGACGCTCAGCATCTCCGATAACAAAGTGGTTGTAGACAATGCCAAGAAGATACAGGAGTACATTATCTTCAACGTGCAGCGTGACCCTGCCGACCTCGTAGAAAGCGACTGGGCAAACGCCGTTTCTCCGGCTTCCAATGGTTCGCTCGAATTGACCGGTGTGCAGAACTCGCTCAACTGTGTTTATACGCGCGTCAAGGAGACTTCGACAACCCAGGCAGGTACGGATGTGGAATGGGCTCCTATTTACAATGGTACAGCAACGGCTCTCACCGCTATCAAACTGTCTTTGGACGACCGCACACAATATTTCGATATACAAGGTAATGAACTTAACTGCGCACTCGGTGATGTGATACGCATTACCGCTGCGCCAGTGCCGTCCAATGCTACCGGCTGGGTAGGCGTACAGGGAAGCAAATGGCTCGTTAACGGTGTGTATAGCGGTTCGCCTTACGGCACTTTCTATGCAAACGAAGCATGTACGACACCGCTTAACGCCTCGTCCTATTATTCGACCGTTTATTTCAAGACCCAACAGCAGAAGAGTTGTGTCGAACTGCGTGCAGAAGTAACCGGTGCAAATGGCACTATCTATCGTGCGCAAGCTATCAATATCGGCAACGCTAACGGCGATGTGCTGCTTGACCACGTGACGGTTGCTCCGCAAACGATAGGTAGCGGCGAGTACCTGAGCGGCATTCGTTTCTACCAGTACCCGAAATCCGCCGCATTGGAGAATCTGACTGCAGAGACATCAGGTACATATCGCGTGCCTCTCATATCGTTCAATGTCAGCACAGGCAAGATGATTATTGACGCGCGGAATGCCGACCAAGGCGATTATACTTATACGCTCAAACGCAACGGCGAGGTTATTCCTGATCCGTTTACCGTAACGGTGACCAAAGGCAGGTACGATGTGGATTCCATCCGTATACGCACCAAATACATCACTGCCGACCCGGGCGAAGTGGTGGAGATTATTCCGCTGCTTTATCCGGCAAGCTCCGAAGCGGAGATTTTATGGTACACCACCGATGAGGTGAACGGGCCTGTATCGAACGGCAAGGTGACGATAGCCAATGACGCGCCCATCGGCACGGAGATTTTTATTACCGCGATTGCGATGGGACGCTATGACAACTGCAAGATTACCGTCAGCGGTGAGGAATATGGTCTGTATGTGGCTTCAACGCAAGTGACGAGCCGTAACCGTGACGATATTCTGGGCGACGGAAAGTTCAGTTTCGACGGTCTGCGCACGCTGACGATAAATGGTGATGTGACACTCAACACACCGGTTCGCCTTGTGCAGAACACCGGCATTGAGGACTTGCTGATTAACATTGCTGACACCTGCATAGTGACACAGCAGACCGGTGTTAACTCCGTCATATTTGATCTGCACAAAGATACACGTATCACAGGCAAACTGCTCAGCATCACCGGCAACACCGTTGGTATCAACGTAACGGACAACTCCACGCTGACACTTGATAATGCTGACCTTTATGTCTATGCGCAATACCCGCTCACTGGCGATATTGGCGGCAATGACAGCCTGAGCATCGTCGCATCGCGTGTAGAGATACGCGCTAAAGGTTCGGCGGCAGTTGATGACTTCAACGGTGGCATATCGCTGACTGATTGCTACATCCAGACACCTACAGGCGGTGAAGTCGTGGATGCCACCATCGAAGACGGCAACGGTTCGCAAGTTCGCAACTTGCTTATTGTGCCGCATAAGGAAAAACGTGTGGCTTGGATGGCATTCCTTCCGTTGGAGGTCAATGTAACAGAAGGTGACGAATTGGAAGAACCGACACTTTTGAATCCCGAGCAGTTGTCAGTAACGTACAGCAGCAGTGACCCGTCTGTGGCAACTGTGGACGCGCTCACCGGTGATGTGACACTTGTGGCGGCCGGTACAACTACTATTACTGCTACGTTTGCCGGAGATGAGAAATACCTGCCAAGCGAAGCATCGTATGTACTAACCGTAGAGCCTTCCGGTGATCCTACCGCTATTGAGGATGTCCGCTTTGAATCGGACAAGGCACAGAAGATCCTGCATAACGGCACCCTATACATCATCCGTCCGGATGGCAAGATATATACCGCTCAAGGCGCAGAGGTGCGTTAAACCATTAAACCGTTAAATTGTTGAAAAACAGACCTACGAAACTTAATCGTGGGTCTGTTTTTTATTTAATAACTCTTAAAAAAATCAAATCATTATGACCAAGTATCAATTTCTGCTCAAAAAAAAGAAGAAGGAGAACTGAGCATTCTCTTCAACGATTTCGAGCTTCCGCTCAAGTACGCCCAATGGATGGACATCTACGCCTACCATCTGGAGCATCCTAAGAAAAGCCAATGGCAAGTGTCATTGGCTTTTCGCGTTAGTAAAGGCACCGTCTGGAATGCATACCGGTTTATGGAGAAGGTGATTTAGGAAAATAAGTCATCCATAGTGACTGATTTTTGGATGGAGGAGGCGTAGGCTCCACGTGCTAAACCATAAGTGGTAATGAAGGTTGGTTGTATGCCATACCGTGTGCCTGTTTGTGCAACAAAAATACCTTGACGCGTACGGAACTTCATGTCCTCCTCCTTATCTATAAGATAAAGAGAGGTACTATATTTAATTTCGCACAGGTTAATTATTCGATCCGCCCGCTCAATAAGCAAATCTACTTGTGCACGCTGTTCAGAATCATTGCTTCGCCATGAGTAGCACTCTGTACCTATCTGATCAATGCCTATTGCCTTTTTTATTTGCGGGATATGCACCATACATACGCGCTCATATGAAAGCCCCCAATAGGTATTCACTTGCGGTGAGGAAATGTGATGTGCCCAAAAATGCTCGTCATTTGGTTGGGCTTCCATAAACGAATGATAGAACTGCACAAAGAAGTCGGATAAAGTGTAATAACCTCCCGTTTTCCCGATTTTCTTCCGACGTACTCGATGATATAGCAAAAAGTCGCTATTCACAAGATTATCCAGTTGCTTGGAAATAGCTCCTCCATTTGATTTTTCCAAGATACCAACTATCTCATCCCGAGTCAAACCATACCGATGCGATGCTACTGTTCGTATGATATCCAAATAGGGCTCCGGGTGCGTAAACAAGGAGGCAAATAAGCGATTGTATTCATCATGCAATTCGCCGTTTCTCGAGAATAACAGCCTGTCTACTGCATCAGTCACACTTTCATCCGGCTCAATTAAACTTAGGTAGTAAGGAATGCCTCCAAAAATCATGTATGCCTGCAGCATGGATAATCGGTCCCACGACATTTCGCGCCAACGGAAGAATTGTTCACATTGAGCCAAATTATATGGATGAAGATGCATTAGATGTGTTATACGGTTGTGCAAGCCACCATGGTTATTCACAATATTATCTACCATCCATGAGGTAGCCGAACCGCAAACGATTAGCATAAGATTAGGATGATTCGTTACAAAACTATTCCAGAAATGACCCAATGCAACCACAAAACGGGTTCCCGGGACATCCATACATGGTAGTTCGTCAATGAAAATAACTTGCCTCTTTCCCCTTTCTAATCGAGGGGTAATAGTCTGCTCCAATGCAAAAAAAGCATCCATCCAATTTTTGACGTACGCGCCTATATAACCAATTCTGCGCAGACTCTGATTAAATGCGGCAAACTGATCGTCACGAGTGCCTTGAATCACACCGGAGGTCTCGAAAAGAAACGAATCGCTCAGCGTTTGTTTTATAAGAAAAGTTTTTCCGACGCGCCTACGACCATAAACGGCAACAAACTCTGCTTTCTTTGATTTTCCGTACTTAAGGAGCAATGCTTTCTCTTGCTCGCGACCGATTAATTGTACATTTTCCATACCTGCATGTTTAAAAAAATCGCTGCAAAGGTACAACTTTTTTTTGATATACACAAGACCTTGGTCGCGAAAAATGCATTTTTTTATTCGATTTCGCGAGCAAGGTATGTAGTCTGGTCGCGAAAAATGCATTTTTTTATTCGATTTCGCGAGCAAGGTAGAGCAACCGCCCACGATTTTGTGGTCGCTCATGTCGCAAAAAAGTAGTAATTTTGCATCAAAATTCAAAGAATTATGGCAAATAGACAAGAAATTGTATGTACCTACATCTATGAGAACTACGTGGCATCGGGGCGGCTGAGGCATGACGTGGTATCCAACAAAGTGCAGATCGCGTTCGACAATCGGTGTGCAAAAGTCCATACCGCTCCGCTAAATGGACGGGCAACCGATGTCTCCGCTCTCCCCACCGGACGCACTGCGTTAGCGCCCGTCGGGGACCCCATTTATGGCTGGCGGGATATCACGACGGCGGATGTGAACGATATCGTATGCGACTGCTCGGCGGAGAGCGGGCTGAGTATCGCCGCCAAAGAGGTGCTGGCGGTGCTGCAGTCCCACCGCATCCCCGACGTCCATCCCTTACGTGAGTACGTGCTCAACTGCCGGCCGTACACCACCGACCAACCCGACTGGATAGCCTGGCTCGCGAGCCGTGTGACCGTCGCCGGCGGCGAAGAGGAACAGAAGCTATGGGTGACGTGCTTCCGCAAATGGTTCGTGGCGATGGTGGCGTCGTGGCTCAGCGACGAGGTCGTCAACCAGCAGGTACTCGTCCTCGTCGGCAAGCAGGGTATCTTCAAGACCACGTGGCTGGAACACCTCCTGCCGCCTCAACTGCGTGCCTACGGATGCAAGATGGCGAACAGCACCCAGCTCAACAAAGACGAGCGGCTGCGTATAGCCGAGTACGGGCTCATCGCCCTCGACGAGATAGACGCCATGGGCCCGCGCGAACTGAACGTCATGAAGTCCGTCATCACCGCCTCGGACATCTCCGAGCGT
>OCVV012891394.1_pt1 | contig 50634 bp, 37 predicted proteins | sample 1539721 | NCBI WGS metagenome assembly OCVV01 (sample SAMN02144230, study PRJEB22623) | gut metagenome | biome: sheep rumen | host: Ovis aries | place: New Zealand
GGACCATCTTCCTCTTTCCGACATACCCATGCTGGTGTCCAGCATCAACTTTCTCCTTCGGGACGAGGAGTTCGAGAACCTCGACCAGATTTGCTACTGCTTCGGCATTGAGCGGGCCGATATGGACCGCCTGCTCGCAAGCGAAGGCTATGCCTACAAGGAAAACCTCAACTGCATAAAATGAGTTCTTTGGACAGGAATATCATCGAGCAGGCCTACGCCTTTTTCCACCAGAAGGCAAAAGTATACAAGTACTCGACCTCGGAGGCCGAAAAGGACCACATAGAGGACGTTATCGCCGCGTATGTCAACTCCATGTCGCCTGCTCTCTATGCTGTTTTGTCCGATGGGGACGATGCCTTTCTGAAGGAACACTGCTCGTTCGGAAGGCAGCTTGAGGAGGCCGTTGCCAATATGGAACAACTGCTGGCAGGATGCTGAAAGTTTTGGCATTCCTGTTTTTTTGTTTACCTTTGCATCAGATTTCCCACTGACAGTATTTAGAAACCCGGGCGAAGGCCACCCGAGCATTGCGCTCAGGGGGTATTGTACCCTCCATGGCCAGGTATCCGGGAAGTTCTTTCAAATACTGTCATTTATGTCAAGCAAAAACTACACGCTTGTTGCCTGGACTGAGTCCGGCAAGCTCCGAATGGTTCCCTCCCTTGTCAATATTGCTGCCGAGCCCTACAAGGAAACGATTGCGCGCCTGGAGGCCCAATGGGAGGACGTGGAGGATGAGATCGGATGGCTGATTGCCAGAAGCCGTGCCCACGAGAGATTCGCAAGGTTCCTCCTGAGTGTCGGATACCCTAGGGAAGCCTATCTTGAGTTCGAGAATGCCGCCAGGGTCTGCACCTTCTGTTCAGATGAACTCTGGCTTCAGGGTGAAGCCTGTGACTTCCCCACCCTTCCGCTCCTATACCGCTTCCTCTCCATGCATCGGCAGTGTGTCACACTGGCCCTGAAGGACGTATTCCTCAAGAACCGCTACAAAGGCAGCGACCTGGAGGACCACTATCTCTTCTTCACCCTGGACGACCGAATCACGGAACGGGAGCTGTCCGAGAGCCGCGAGAGCATGCGGGCCTGGAACTTTTTCCCTCGAAATTAGGGCTAATTTGCGATAATTTGGCTATTTTTGGGAAAGATTATCAATCCCGTTCCACCATGAAGATTGGAGACAAGATGCCCTCATAGCAGCCCTCCTGCTCCTTGCCCTGGTGTGTTCCAACACGCAGCCTAGTCTTTTTGTAACAGCACTTTAATCCGATAACCATGAGTTCATTCAAAGACCTTAGAATCGTAGACAATTTCTACCAGACAAGTGCATTCTTCCCGATGCCGACCCTGCTCATCTCCACCCTCGATGAGGAAGGGAACACCACCATGGGGGCCTATTCGCTGTGCTTCCCCTATTACATCGCCGGGAAGGACTACTACGCCATGCTCCTCGAATGCAGGAACTCCTCCAACACGGCACAGAACATACTCCGCACCGGCAAGTGCGCCATCAATTTCCTGGAGGACTCCCCCAAGGATTTCAAAGGGATCGTCAAGCTGGGCTTTCCCGGAGAGACCTCGAAGGAGAAGATGGCGAAGTGCAGCTTCGAACTGGAGAAAGGGCAGGCCGACGGCGTCCGTCCCCTTGTCGTGAAGAAGGCTTTCCAGGTGTTCGAGTGCACCTGGGACGATTCCCTTGAGAACGCTTTCGAGGACCGCTCGAAGGTGGGCCAGCTGGAAGGGGTCGAGGGGCCGTACCGGAACTTCAACGGCATCACCTCGAAGTTCGGCTGCCATTTCATCCTCCGAATCGACAAGATCCTCATGAAAGAGAAGTACCACGACGCCATCATCGGCGGTGTCAAGGCCGGGGCCTTCCCCCATGTCCCGGTGGACTACGGTTACAGGGACAGCACCTACTTCTGGTACACCCGTTTCCGCCGCCCCCGCAAGGAGCCCATCCCCGCGGGAAAGGAAATGGCTGTGGACAGCGTGATGTTCGCCGCAAGCCGGATCGACCCCAACATCAAGTTCACCAAGGAGGCCTGCCAGATGTGCGTGAAGATCCCGCGCGTCTTCCTAAAGGCTGCCCTCACCCAGATGGTCGACTACGCCCGCGAACAGGGATGGACCCTCATCGATGTGAAAGAGATGCAGGAGATCCGTGACAAGAGGGCGCAGGAGAAGAAGAAAAAATAGGGATCCGCCGTCAGTAACGCAGCACGGCCTTCACCGGATAGTGGTCCGAGACGAAGGGACAGTCAAGGTACGCCCCCGTGATGCGTGTCATGCTCTCACAGGAAGAGAAGCCGCTGTAGAAGACATAGTCGATATGGGGCCGGTCCGTGACCCTTCCCCAGTTGTGCCATGTCGGCCCGTCGTCCACCGTGGCCGCGCTCTCCCAGGCATCCTCCATCATGCCCCGGAGATCCTTCAGGCACGGGTCGTCTGGGAACACGTTGAAATCCCCCACCAGAACCATCGGATAGCCATCGGGGTTCATCGCGCCGATTCGTGAGACGATGAGGGCTAGTCCTTCCCGCCGGGCCACCTTCCCCACATGGTCAAGGTGGGTGTTCACGAAGTAGAAGTGCCTTCCGGCCTTCCTGTCATACAGAAGGGTCCACGTCGCGGTCCTCTTGCAGGCTGCATCCCAGCCAAGGGACGGCTCGTCGGGCGTTTCCGAGAGCCAGTAGGTGCCCCAATCCTTCAGTTCGATGCGCTCCGTGTCATAGAAGACCGCCATGTGCTCACCCTGGGAGAGTCCGTCCTCCCTGCCGACACCGACACATGCGTAGCCGGGACACCTGTCGGCAATGAACGACAGCTGGAAGTCATAGGCCTCCTGCACGCCGAAGACCGCCGGGGCCTGGTCGCCGATCATCGCGGCGGCGGCTTCCCTCCGGTAGACCCAGGAGTGGTCCCCGTCATCGGCGACGCCGAGCCTGACATTGAAGGACATCACCGGGAGGGGCTCGGCTCCCCTTTTGCAGCCGACTGCAAGAAGGGAGATGACAAACAGCAGGGGCAGGATTCTTTTCATGGGGCCAAATAAAGTTCCGCGTTTTACGCCTCTCCGCGCATTACGGCGTACTTTTCCTTGAGGAGCTCGACCACGGGCTCCATGGCCTTGGGGAAGACTTTGCGGAGGTCTATTTCGTCACTTTGTGAGAGGACATTCTTGAGGGCACGCATGAAGTTGTCCTTGATTTCGGTGGCAAGGTTCACTTTCACGATTCCGTTAGCGATGGCTGCCTTCACCTGGTCGTGCGGGATGCCGGAAGAGCCGTGAAGGACCAGGGCCACCGGAGTTGCGGCGTGGATGGCGGCAAGGCGCGGAATGTCCAGATGCGGCGGCAGTTTGTAGAACCCGTGTGCCGATCCTATCGACACAGCAAGGGCGTCCACGCCGGTGCGGCCGACAAACTCTACCGCCTGTTCCGGGGTTGTGAAGCCGCCTCCCTGCTCCTGGCCCAGCTTTGCGACGTACCCCAGCTCCGCTTCCACATTGGCCCCGTAGGGCTTTGCCATCTCCACGGCTTTTGCCGATATGGCCACGTTCTCCTCGAAAGGTTTCTCGGAGGCGTCTATCATAACGGAGTCGAAGCCCTCGTCAAGGCACTTCTGCACCAATTCCAGGCTGGGGCCGTGGTCCAGGTGGATGTAGCCCTGGAGGCCGTAATCGGCCAGAACCTGACGTCCCATCTTATAAGCGGTATGAAGACCCATATACTCTATGGAAGAACGGGTTAGCTGAAGCATGACCGGGGCGTTCATGGCCTGGGCCGCCTTGGCTACGCAGACAAGAGTCTCGTAGTTATAGAAATTGGTTGCCAGGACGGCGGTCCTGCTGGCCTGGCAGTCATAAAGCACTTCTCTGATAGTTTTCATATCCGTAAAATTACAACTAAAATATCAAATTTCAAATTATTCACCTGTCGCCCCGTATCTGATTAAGACGGGGACCCGTGAAATGCAAGCAGCTGATTATCAATAGATAAGCTAAAAGGCTTTCCTCCAAAACGGGGAAAGCCTTTTGCGTAATTCGCTATCTAACAGGTTGTTACATTTCACGCCTCCGATCAGTGACAGCTGCCATCACAGCGTCTGAAAGCTGGTTTCAATTATTATTTGTATCTTTACGTCAAAACAACGGTAATCATGTACAAATACAAGGAAGTCAGAAAGGACGTTTATGTCCTGAGTCTGGACAATCACACGGAGGTGGCAGAGGCGGTCAAGGCCTTCTGCGTGGAAAAGAGCATACTGGCGGGAAGCATAATCGGCATTGGGGCAATCTCGGAGGCCACTTTCCGTTTCCTGGACCCGGCCACCAAGGCTTACGTGGACAAGACTTTCCAGGAGCAGATGGAGATTACGAACCTCACCGGAAACATCTCGGAGAAGGACGGTGCGCCGTATCTGCATCTTCACATAACGGCAAGCCGAAGGGACTACACCTGCATCGGCGGGCATCTTCTCACCGCCAGAATCAACGGGGCTTGCGAGCTTCTGGTAGAGGCATTCCCGGACGCCGCCGTTGGCAGGTACCTCGACGCCGAAACCGGCCTCAACCTCTACAAACTGTAGACATAGTTTTACTATCTTTGACCAGTATGGCAATAAGAATAAAACTTGAAAGAACGGAAACAGAACTCTTCTGTTCATCCAAATGGTGGGGAGACCCGGACATGCCCGCAGACATGGAGTATCCCTTCACGGAGGACTATCCCCTCACCTTCATCTGTCAGATAGCCTGCGAGGACATTGCCCCCTATGACCCGGAAGGCCTTTTACCGCACGAGGGCATGTTCTATGTCTTCGGGGCCGTAGACGAGTATGCAGGCTACGAAAGTCCCGTACACAACGGCATCGGCCTGTGGCCTCGCAAACAAATAGTGGTAAAGTACACCAAATCCATCAATTTCGAGACCTTCCGCAGCGCCATCTTCGAGGACGAAGACGGCAACCCCGTCACGGAACCTGCACTGAAAATGACCTTCGAGCCCTGCGATGACGGCGAAGACTGCACCAAACTGCTTGGGAGGCCGTTTTTCGGCGAGGTGCTCCAGGAACTTCCCGGCCATGTGAACTTCCTCCAGATAGATTCCGGTACCGCCGGCCTGCAGTTCTACGACGAAGGCCAGCTCAACCTCCTCTACTCAGAGGCAGACTTTCTCAAAGCCAAATGGCATCTTGTCAAAGGATATCTCTCTTCGTTATGAAACGGCTCATAGCAACACTCGCGGTGCTCCTTGCAGTCCAGGCGGCCGCCCAGAACCTCATCCAGTACGTCAATCCCTTTGTGGGAACCGATGCCCACGGCCACACCTTCCCGGGTGCGGTTTATCCCTTTGGAATGATACAGCTCTCCCCCGACACCCGCCCCCACGCGGGCGACTGGGACGGCTGCAGCGGCTACCATTATTCCGACAAGGTAATCTACGGCTTCTCCCACACCCACCTCAGCGGAACCGGCTGCGACGACTGGTGCGACATCCTCATAACCCCGGGAGGAAAGCCGTCGGCCTTCTACCATGTGAACGAGACCGCCGCTCCAGGCTACTACGAGGTGAAACTGAGCGACACCGGCGTCATCGCAAAACTGTCGGCAGGAAAGCGCAGCGCCATCCACGAATACAGTTTCTACAAGGGAAAGGCGAACATCACCCTGGACCTAACCCACCGGGACCCACTGGACGACTACAGCATCACGGTGGACGGCAAGGCCTGCTACGGCTACCGCGTCTCCTCCAGCTGGGCCCGCGGCCAGAAAATCTACTTCTACCTGGAATTCTCCGACAAGCCCAAAAGCAGCTCCGTAAACGGTCCCAAGGCCGATATCAAGTTCCGCGGCGACAAGCTCACCGTGCGCGCCGGCATCTCCTCCGTCTCGTGGGAGAACGCCCGTGAGAATCTCATGAGCGAGTATCCCAAAAGCGTCGCCGCGCAGGTGAAGGACACCCAGAAGGCCTGGCAGGCATACCTGAAGAAGGTCCCCTGCCCCTACAACGACAGCGACCACCGCATCCGTTTCTACACGGCCCTCTACCATACCGCCATCCATCCCACCCTCTACTCCGACGTAAACGGCCAGTACCGCGGCATGGACGGCAAGATTCACAAGGCCGATGGCTGGGACCGCTACACCGTCTTCTCCACCTGGGACACCTTCCGCGGCCTGCATCCCCTCCTATCGGAGATAGAGCCGGAACGCACCGCCCACTTCATCAGGACGATGATTTCCATCTACGAAGAGCAGGGCAAACTCCCCATCTGGGAGCTCTCCGGCTACGAAACCAACTGCATGATAGGCTACAACAGCGCTCCCGTCATTGCCGATGCCATCGCCCGCGGCCTCCAGGGCTTCGACTACGAAAAGGCCTACGAGGCCATGAAAGCATCGGCCCTCACCACCCAGTTCGGCCTGGACAGCTTCCGCAGGAACGGCCTTGTCCTTGCCGATGACGAGCACGAAAGCGTCTCCAAGACCCTGGAGTATGCCTACGACGACTGGTGCACCGCCCAGGTTGCCCTGAAGCTCGGGCACAAGGAGGACTACCGGGAATTCATGAAAAGCGCCCAGTACTGGAAAAACGTGCTGGATCCGGAGACTCTGTTCATGCGCGCCCGCCTCAACGGACGGTGGTTCAGCCCCTTCGACCCGCGCGAAGTGAACAACAACTACACGGAGGCCAATTCCTGGCAGTACAGCTTCTTCGTCCCGCACGACATTGCCGGCCTCATCAAGGCCCTTGGCGGCCCTGAGGCCTTCGAAGCCCGCCTCGACGCCCTCTTCGACGCCCCCTCCGCAACCACCGGCAGGAACCAGGCCGACATCACCGGCCTCATCGGCCAGTATGCCCACGGGAACGAGCCCAGCCACCACGTAGTCTACCTCTACGACGCCATCGGCAGGGCCGATAAAAGGGCCGCCCGCGTGCGTGAAATCCTTGAAAAACTGTACACATCGGCACCCGACGGCCTCTGCGGCAACGACGACTGCGGACAGATGAGCGCCTGGTACGTACTCTCCTCCATCGGCAAGTATCCCCTGTGCCCCGGCGCACCTGTGGGAACCAATCTCACCGCCATGCAGGACAATCTCATCAGGAACCCGTACTTCGTCATGGAAAACGACATCTTCACCGATTCGCTCTCCGTGGAAATCAAAGGCGGTGACGGTACCATTTATTATACGGTAGCAGGTTCGGAGCCCAAGGTCTACGAAGGCCCGTTCACAGTGTACGAAGCCTGCGACCTCACCACCTGGGAAGAGAAGAACTACCGCAAGAGCTTTGTAAGCCGCTGCCATGTGAGACAGGTGCAGAAGGACAGGGCCGTAAAGATACTTTCACGCTACAGCAGACAGTACACGGCCGGCGGCGACGAGGGCCTTATCGACGGCACCCGCGGCAGCCTCAACTGGCGCACCGGCGGCTGGCAGGGCTACCAGGACACAGACTTCACAGTCATACTGGACCTCCTGGAAGAACGCCCTCTGAGCACCGTAGGAGCAGGATTCTGCCAGGACGCCCGCTCCTGGATCTGGATGCCCCGGTATGTAGAATTCTCAGTATCCACGGACGGAGTCAACTTCACCCCGGCGGGCCGCCTGGACACCACCGTTGACGAGCGCGACTATGACATCCAGGTCTGGGACGCCCAGCTTCCTGTCTCCTGCACCGCCCGCTACGTGAAAGTGTTCGCCAAGAACATCGGCACCATCCCCTCCTGGCACCCCGGCGCCGGCTCCCCCGGCTTCATCTTCGTCGATGAATTCTGGGCGAAGTAGTGCTGCCGGATACATTCAAACCACCGTTTTGTGCCTCTGGTGAGCCAAAACGGTGGTTTGCCCATGTTTAAATTGCGCCAAACCACCAAAAATGCCCTTCCAGAGTGGCAAACGGTGGTTTGAATGTATCAGAAGTTATTTACATTTCACGCACGACGGTTTTAACGGAGGCGGAGCTGCCGCCCACCTGGAATTCCCAGGTGCCGTGGGTGGGAACCATGTCACAGGCGCTTTCGGACCAGCTAAGGAGAACATCGTCGGTGAGTTTGAAACGAACCTTGACGGTTTCGCCGGCCTTGACGGGGACGCGCTGGAAGCCGCGTAGGGTCTTCACGGGGCCTTCAGTGTCTGAGGTAAGGCGCGTGTAAAGCTGCACAACTTCTACGCCGTCTACTGAGCCGGTGTTGGTGAGGGAAACCTCAAGCGTGCGGCCCTTAATGCGGGGTTCACCGTACTCGAAGGCGGTGTAGCTGAGACCATAGCCGAAGGGGAACAGGGGTTCCCCGCGGAAGTAGCGGTACGTGTGGCCTTCCATGTTGTAATCTTCGAAATCCGGAAGCTGGTCTACGTTCTTGTAGAATGTGACCGGAAGCTTGCCGGAGGGGTTTACGTCGCCGTACAGCACCTCTGCGATTGCGGCTGCGCCTTCCTCGCCAGGATACCATGCCTGGAGGATGGCGTCGCAGGTGGAGGTTTCGGGAACGAGACCCATTGCAGAGCCGGAGAAGTTCACAAGAACTGTCTTCTTTCCTGCCTCATGGAGTGCTGCAAGAAGGTCACGCTGCACCTGAGGGAGTTCTATGGAGGTGCGGTCACCGCCCTTGAAGCCGGGGAAGGAAACCTTCATTTCCTCGCCCTCCAGCTGGGGTGATATGCCGCCTGCGAATATTACTGTGTCATATCCTGCAAGGCTGTCCAGGACGGCTGCAATGTCTGATGAGCCCAGGACCAGTTTGCATCCCTTGACGTAGGGGGCATCGGCACAGCGTTCGCGGATGGCTTCCAGGAGCGTGAGCGTGTGCTCCGGAATGGGGTTGTAGTTGCCCCAGAGCATTTCTTTCTCATCGGCATTGGGGCCTACAATGGCTATGCGGGCATCGGCGGCAAGGGGAAGGATGCCGTCATTCTGCAGGAGGACAAGGCTCTCGCGGGCAATCTGGCGGGCAAGGGCAAGGTGTTCGGGCCCTTCGATTATGTCTTCTGACATGCCGTCCCACGGGGTGGGAAGGTTCTCCATCTCTCCAAGGCGGAAGCGCTGGGTGAGAAGGCGAAGGAGACTGCGGTCCACTTCGGCCTCGTCAAGGAGTCCCTTGGCTACAGCGTCGGGGATGTGCTCGTAGGACTCGCCGCAGTTGAGGTCTGTTCCGGCATGTATGGCCGCCGCGGCTGCGTGGGTCTTGTCCGGGGAATAGTTGTGGTATCCGGGAGTGAAGTCCTTGATGGCCCAGCAGTCGGAGGTTATGAGGCCCTTGTAGCCCCATTCTCCGCGCAGGATAGTGTTTATAAGGTAGTCCGATGCACCGCAGGGAACGCCCCTGAAGCGGTTGTAGGCTATCATGACTTCCTGGACATTGGCTTTTACCACAAGGTCCTTGAATGCGGGAAGGTAGGTTTCGCGAAGGTCCCTTTCGGAGACTTCGGCATTGTAGCTGTGCCTGTTCCATTCCGGACCTGAGTGCACGGCAAAGTGCTTGGCGCAGGCGTGGGCCTTGAGAACCGGAGCGTTCACATCACCCTGCAGGCCTCTGACCACAGCGACGCCCATGCGGCCGGTGAGGTACGGGTCTTCGCCGTAGGTTTCCATGCCCCGGCCCCAGCGGGGATCACGGAAGATGTTTATGTTTGGAGTCCAGAACGTAAGGCCTTCATACCAGCCCACGTGGCCCTTTTCCTTGGCCAGGCGGTTCTTGACGCGGGCTTCGTCGCTCACGGCAGTGAAAACGTCCAGAAGGAGGGCGTCGTCGAAGGAAGCCGCCATGCCGATGGGCTGCGGGAAAGTGGTGGCCTTTCCGTTACGCGCCACCCCGTGCAGAGCCTCGTTCCACCAGTTGTACGCAGGAATCTCCTTCACCGGCGCATCCGGGGCCGTTATCGCCACCGGTGCCGATGGATGCATCATCAGCGACGCCTTCTCCTCAATCGTGAGTCCCTCAATGAGCTTTGCGGCCTTTTCCTCTGCCGATGGCTTTACGTTACAAGACATTACAGTCAAGATCGTCAATAATACTATCTGCTTTTTCATAATCACAAATATAGCCAATTACCGGAAACAATCAAACCACCACTTTTTGCTCTGAGATGGCGTTTTTGGTGGTTTGGCGCTGTTTAAACATAGGCAAACCACCGTTTGGGCGCACCAGAGGCCGAAAACGGTGGTTTGAATGTATCCAAGGCGCCAGACACGGTGGATTGGATAGGCGCCGGAGTTCTGCTAGAAATAGGCGACGGTCTTCTGCTCGACGGCGGAGAGAATCTGGTTGGCGAGGCGGGAGACGCCGAAGCGGAACAGGTTCTTGTTCAGCCACTCCTGGCCGAGGACGGTGCTTACGATAGAGTAGTAGCACACTGCGTCAAGGGCGGAAGAGATGCCGCCTGCGGCCTTGAAGCCAACCTTCTTGCCGGTGGATTCATAGTACTTCTTAATGCACTGGCACATCACGTATGCGGCCTGGGGCGTGGCGTTGACCTTCACCTTGCCGGTAGAGGTCTTGATGAAATCGGCACCGTTTTCCATTGCAAGGAAGGAGGCTTCGGCAATGAGTTCCGGAGTAACGAGAAGGCCGGTCTCGAGGATGACCTTGAGGACTACGGGGCGGCCCAGTTCGGCAGCTACCTTGTCGATGCACTTGCGGGAAGCGAGGATCTCCGCACCGGCGGTTTCGAGGTCTCCGGCGAGGAAGCTGTTCAGGGCAAGGACTATGTCAATTTCGTCGGCACCGCCGCGCACAGCCAGCTCAATCTCGTGGAGTTTCACCTCCAGGAAGCTCTGGGACGTGGGGAAGCAGCCGGCTACGGTAGTCACATGGACGTCGGGGTTGCTGCGCAGGGAAGCGACCACGTGTCCAAGGTTGGGATACACGCAGATGGATGCGGGGAGAGGGTATGAAGGATAGTCCTTCTCGAAGGAATTGACCTTCTTGGTGAGGGCGGCGACGCTTTCCGGCGTGTCTTCATTTGCAAGGGTGGTAAGGTCCATGATGGCAAAGCACTCCTTGTACACCTTTTCAGACGCTACCTTGTCCAGGTTGCTTGCAATGAGCTCCAGATGGCGGGCAATGGCCTCTTTGTCCGGCGTGTAGCCGTATTTGTTGGAAAGTGACATATATTTATCCTTTAATTTGTATTTTATATCCTTCGTCAATAAGAGGCTGCACAAGGGAGCGCATTTCCTCTACTGTATATTTTGAAAGCCCTTTCATGGGCGTTTCGCGGTCTATGGTATAGACCATGACTTCGCGCGGGCGAAGCCTTCGCACTATGGACATCCACTCGTTCACCCATTCCCCCGTGCAGAAGGATGGCGCCTTGAGGAACATAGTCTGCAGCACAAAATTGCCTTCGAAGCGCTCCAGGGACCTGACAACCTCTTCTACGGAGTATTTTCCCACGGGGCGGTTGATGAGTGCGGCCTTGTCGTCCGACGGGGCATCAATCTTCATGATGGGATTGTCCACGAGCCTGAGGGCCTCGAGAACATCGGCTTTGAAAGCCATGGTGGCGTTTGACAGAACGGACACCTTTGCCGCAGGGAAATACCTGTCCCTAAGGGAGACGGTGTCTGACACTATCTGCGCAAAGTCCGGGTTCAGGGTGGGTTCGCCGTCGCCGGAGAAGGTTATGGAGTCGATGGGTGTTCCGCTTGCGGAGCACTCCTTCAGCTTGGCTTCAAGGGCCTCACGCACATCGGCAGCGGTGGGAAGACGCCTGTCCCCCAGCCCGTCCTTGTTCCAGCCGCATTCGCAGTAGATGCAGTCGAAATTGCACACCTTCCCCTCCTGGGGCAGCAGGTTGATGCCCAGCGAACTGCCCAGCCTGCGGCTGAAAATGGGGCCGAAAACCGTCTTCTCTCTCATCATAGGGCAAGACTGTCTGCCGGCGCTGCCGCCGATGTATCACGTACGAATACCAGCGTATCCAGGTCCCATGCAAGGGTGTCTTCCGGAGGGAAATACTCAACCGCATTCCCCACAAGGCGGAAGTGCAGCGAGTCGATTATATCCTTCGGGACCCTGGGCCCCTTGGTTGTATCCACGCTGCGGGCATATATTGCCATCAGGGACTTTTTCCACTCCTCGTACTCGGCCAGTTTCTGGATATCCTTAGCCTCCTTGTCAAGGCGTTCGGCCACGTCGGCAAACACGTTGGAGAACTTTTCGGGGTTCTCTATGTAGATGTTCACGCTGTAGATGTAGTCGTCGGTGGTGTAGCCGTAGGCCTGGAAGATGCCCTCGTAGACAAGGGAAGTGTCGGCAATGCGCCTCAGGGTGAAATCGTTCCTTATCTGCTGGTCCAGCAGGAACATGTCATGGTAGATGTTCACCATGTCCTTGCGGGATATCTTGCGCGGTCCGTTGCAGGAGAGCGCAAGCAGCAGAAGGAGAACGATATAACCCAGACGCTTCATTATCTCAGGATTGCACCGAATTCGGCCTTGAGGGTATCCAGGATGCGCTGCATGGTCTTTTCGACCTCGGCATCGGTAAGGGTGCGTTCAGGGTCCTGAAGCACGAATCCAAGGGCGTACTGCTTCTTTCCCAGGAGTATCTTCTCTCCACGGTAAACGTCGAAGAGGGTCACGCTCTTGATGAGCTTCTTGCCGGCCTTGATGGCAGACTTGCGAAGGTCTGCATACTGCACCTTCTCGTCAAGGAGGAGGGCAAGGTCACGGCGCACCTCAGGGAAGCGGGGCAGCTCCTTGAAGGAGAACTTGTCGCGCTTTACGAGGGTGAAGAGCACCTCCCAGTTGATTTCGGCGGCGAAAACGGGCTGCTTTATGCCGAAGCGCTTTGCCAGCGCAGGGCTCACTGTACCCATCGTCGCAAGCAGCTGGGGCTCACGGCCGGGAAGGCTCCAGGTGATGCCCTCGGCAAAAATGTCGGAAGGGGCTGCGCCCTGGATGAGCGTGCCGATATCTACCCTGTAGCGCGCAAGAAGAGCCTCTACATAGCCCTTGAGGGTGAAGAAGCTGGACTTGCCTGTAGGATTCCTCCAGGACTTTTCCGGAGTACCGGAAAGGAACAGGGAGAATGCGCGGTGCTCCTCATAGCCTGCAAGGGTGGTTCCGTCTATCTCCGGAAGTCTCTGGTATACAGAGCCATACTCGAAGAACTTGAGGGAGGTAATCTGCCTGTTGATATTGTATGCCACAACCTCCAGGCCGCTCAGAAGCAGGGTCTGGCGCATTACGTTCAGATCCTGGCTCAGAGGATTGACAATGTGCACGCAGCGCTCTGCGGGGAAGGTTGTAAGTTTGGTGTAGTAGTCTTCCTTGGTAAGGGAGTTGTTCATGGTCTCCACAAAGCCGTTGGAGGCCAGGAAGTTGGAGATGGAGTTACGGATTGCCTCCGGCTCCGGTGAAGGGCTGGCGTTCACGCTCATGCGCAACGTCTGAGGCAGCTCTATGTTGTTGTAACCGTAGATACGGAGAATCTCCTCCACAACGTCGCATTCGCGGGTAACGTCCACCATATAGCTCGGAGCGGCAACCAGGGCACCTCCGGGGCGCTTTTCCACGAATTCGTAGGCCATCGCCTTGAGTATCTTCTCAATGGTGTCGTGGCCGATTTTCTTGCCGATGAAATGCTCGATCCTGTCGTAGTCCAGCTCAATCTGAGCCTTGGGGATGGGCTTCTCGTAGACCTCGCGGAGTTTTCCCACCACATGGCCGCCTGCAACCTCCTGGATGAGGAGGGCGGCACGGAGGGCGCCGTACATTGCGGCCTCGGGGTCTGCACCGCGCTCGAAGCGGAAGCTGGCATCGGTGGAGAGCTGCTCCTTCTTTGCAGTACGGCGGATGGAAGCGGGATCGAAGTATGCGCCTTCGATGAAAACGCTTGTGGTAGCGTCGGTTACGCCGGAATCCTCACCGCCGAACACGCCCGCGATGCACATGGGGCCCACGGTATCGGCAATGACCATATCCCTCTCGCAGAGTTTCCTCTCGATGCCGTCAAGGGTTTTGAGGACTTCGCCTTCGGCAGCGCGGCGAACGATCACCTTTCCGCCACGGATCTTGCCCGCGTCGAAGGTGTGCAGCGGCTGGCCGGTCTCGAAGAGGATGAAGTTACTGATATCCACGACGTTATTGATGGGCTTGAGGCCGATGGACATGAGCCTCTTCTGCAGCCATTCCGGTGAAGGGGCCACCTTCACGCCTTCCATGGTGATACCCACGTAGCGCGGTGCACCCTCTGCATCCTGAACCTCCACGGGGATGGACTCCCCTGCTCCCTCGGCAAAAGCGTCGACGGAAGGGCGGTTCAGCTTGAAGGGAAGGTCACGGGCGCCAAGATAGCCTGCAAGGTCACGTGCAACACCCCAGTGGGATGCGGCATCCGGCCTGTTTGCGGTAATCTCATACTCTATAACCGCCTCATCCTCAAGGCCAAGATATTCATATGCAGGTGTGCCGATTACGGCATCCTCCGGAAGGACCATGATTCCGTCATGGCTCGAACCGATTCCCAGCTCGTCCTCTGCGCAGATCATGCCGAAGCTCTCCACCCCGCGGATCTTGGACTTCTTGATCTTGAAGTCCCCGGGAAGGCAGGTGCCGATGCGTGCAAAGAGCACTTTCTGCCCTGCAGCCACGTTGGGGGCGCCGCAGACAACCTGTACGGGCTCCGGAGAGCCGTCGTCTACCGTCGTGATATGAAGATGGTCGGAATCCGGATGCGCCTCGCATGTGAGGACCTTTGCCACCACCACGCCTTTGAGGCCGCCGGGAACGGCTTCTGCCATTTCCACGGAATCCACCTCAATACCTATCGAAGTCATAGCGTCTGCAACCTCCTGCGGGTTCAGACTGCACTCCAGATACTCCTTTAACCAACTGTAAGAAACTTTCATAATTCTTGAATTTATCTTACAAATATACTAAAAAACCCTCAATAATCAATTTTGTATGATAAAGGTTGGTTTTTAGGCCACCAACCTTTATCGCCAATATCGGTTTCTACGTGGGTATATCGGCATAAAACTGATAAAGGCTGGACGCATAAAATCCAACCTTTATCAAAACCGTTCCGGTAAGAGTCCTATCTCTTCACCGTTGCGCTCAGTTTGATGTCCGCGGAACTTGCGCCAACCTCAATCCGGTACTCTCCCGGGTCTGTTACCCATGCATGTGCGGGAGTGTAGTAGTGGGCGAAGGCATCGGCCTCCAGATGGACGGTGAAGGTGACGGAAGCGCCGGGGGCGATGAGTTTCTTGTCGTAGCCCTTGAGCTCACGGGCGGGACGGGGCACGGAAGGACTTACCGGAGCCACATAGACCTGCGCAACTTCCTTGGCTGCAACCTTTGACGTGTTCTTCACGGTGAAGGTTACGTCATAGCCGTCTGCCACAGGAGCCACAGTGAGGCCGGAGTACTCGAACGAAGCATAGGAGAGGCCGAATCCGAAAGGATAGAGCGGCTTAACGCCAAAGTGTTCGGCACCGCGATAGCCAACGAAAACGCCTTCCCTATACTCTGTGAAGGGATATCTGTCACGGGTTCCTGAAGGGTGCAGGGGCTGGGTTCCGTACCACTTCTGCACGGGGTTGGCCTTCTGCGAGCCCCACCAGGTGAATGGCAGCCTTCCGGAAGGAGAGACCTTGCCGGTGAGGATGTCTGCGAGGGCATTGCCGCCTTCCTGGCCGGGATACCAGTCAAGGACGATGGCTTTGGCCTTGTCGGCCCAGGGCATTTCCATTTCGCCGCCGGAATTGAGCACCACCACCACGTTCTCATTGTACTTTGCAACCCTTTCAACGAGGGAATTCTGATAGGAGTTAAGGCTGTATTTGCGGTCACTTGCCTCTGTCTCGGTGTCCCTGTTGAATCCTATGCACACAACAACCACGGAGGCCTTTTTGAGCTCTGCCTCATCAGGTTCTCCAAGAAGCGTGACGGGATATTTCTTCCCAAGCGAATTGAGGCCGATATAAGGCGTCACTCCCTTTCCGTCTTCAGGGGTTACCCAGCCTGAGCCGCCGCCGCACACAATCATATTTGCATTGGGGCCGATAAGGGCTATTTTCGAGCCCTTTTTCAGGGGCAGGATATTGTCTTCATTCTTCACCAGCACCGGGCCTTCCAGGGCGACCTCGTAGGCGCGTTTCTGGGAGACGGCCGCATCCTCGGCAGAAGGTTCTGCCTCAATGCTTTTGTCAAGGAAGCCGTAAGCAATGAAAGACTGGAGAATGTGTACGCACTTGGTATCAAGTTCCGCCTCGGAAATGACACCGTTTTCGAGGAGTTCTTTCACCACGGACGGTTTGGTGTCGTATGCGCGGGGCATTTCCAGGTCCACTCCGCCCTGCATGAAGCCCACCAGGCTGTAGGTGGAAGTCCAGTCTGTCATCACCAGACCGTCAAAGCCCCATGCCCTTAGGTTGTCATTCACCAGCCATGAGTTTTCTGCCGCGTGCATTCCGTTAATTGGATTGTAGCTTGTCATGACAGCACCCACATGCCCTTTTTCCACAGCCTTGCGGAAGGTGGGGAAGTAGATTTCGTTCATGGTGCGCTCATCGGCATTGGAACTTACGCCGTGGCGGTCATACTCCTGCTGGTTAAGGGCAAAGTGCTTGATTGTTGCCATTACGCCCTGGTCCTGCATTCCGTTGATGTAGGCAAGGGCAGTCTCACCGGCAAGATAAGGGTCTTCCCCGTAGTATTCGAAGTTGCGGCCGCAGAGGGCGCTGCGGTAAATGTTCACGCCGGGGCCCAGCATTATCTGCACTCCGTGGGCCTTGGCGGCGCTGCCTATTCCGGCTCCCATCTCATAGACCACCTCCCTGTTCCAGGTGGCGGCAGCTGAAACTCCGCAGGGGAAGAAAGTGCTGTTGATGTTCTTACCGTCCACGTTCCTCAAGCCCTGGGGGCCGTCGGCCATGCGGATGGCGGGAATTCCAAGGCGCGGAATACCGGCGGTGTGGAAACCGTCCACCTTTCCGGAAATGAGGTCTATCTTCTCATCCACAGTCATTTGGGATACGAGCTTTGCTGCACGTTCCTTATGTTCCCGGGTAATGACAGGCCCTGCCATGAGGCTCATCGAGACAGCGGCAAGCGCCAGGGAAAGAATGAATCGTTTCATATTTTGTTACTGTATATCTTCCTTAGTGAAAAGATCCTCGACGAATGCCTTTTTGTCAAAGACCTTGAGGTCTTCCACGCCTTCTCCGATGCCCAGGAACTTGATGGGAATCTTGAAGCCGTCCACGATGCCCACGACTACGCCGCCCTTGGCGCTGCCGTCCAGCTTGGTAACGGCAAGGGATGTCACCTTGGTCGCCCTGGTGAACTCCTTGGCCTGCTGGAAGGCATTCTGGCCGGTGGTGGAATCCAGCACCAGAAGGACGTCGTGCGGGGCGTCGGGAATGACCTTGCCCACGACGTTCCTTATTTTGGTGAGCTCGTTCATGAGGTCCACACGGTTGTGAAGGCGGCCGGCCGTGTCGATGAGGACCACATCGGCCCCGCGGGCAACGGCAGACTTTACTGTGTCGTAGGCCACGGCGGCGGGGTCTGCGCCCATGGGCTGCTTGACGATGTCCACGCCGGCCCTTTCGGCCCAGACCACCAGCTGGTCTACCGCGGCGGCACGGAAGGTATCGGCAGCGCCTATCACCACCTTCTTTCCCTGCTTTCTGAGCATGGCCGCCAGCTTGCCGATGGTTGTGGTCTTCCCCACCCCGTTCACGCCCACCACGAGCATGACGTAGGGCTTCTTGGAGAAGTCGAAGGGCTGGACGGGCTCATCGGCCCCCATGAGATCGGAAATCTCGTCACGGATGATGGCGGTGAGCTCGTCAAGGTCTACGTACTTGTCTTTTTCCACCCTGTCCTCGATGTTCTCGATGAGCCTCAGGGTGGTGTCCACGCCCATGTCAGAGGCCAGGAGGGCCTCCTCGAGGGCATCCAGGACGTTGTCGTCCACGCGGGACTTCCCGCTGATGGCCCTGCCTATCTTTTGGAAGAAGTTCAGGTTGGTCTTCTTCACTCCGCTTGCAAAAATTCCCATAATGTACAAAGATAATCATTTTGCGGGATATTCTCCAAAACTTCCTGCGTGAAATATAACAACCTATAGCACAACGTGTTACGCAAAAGGCTTGCCGCGAAATCGGGGCAAGCCTTTTGCTATAACTACTGATTATCAATCAGTTGCATTTCACGCCACCCTCCTTGTGGCCTTGAAGGATGTCCAGAATGTGTCAAAACCGGAATTCTCGGTCGTGGCCCAGCGGTCTCCGATAATCCACATATCACTGTGAAGCACGAACAAGCCAGGTTCCTTTACCGTGAACTTGACATCGCCTCCTTGGTAATTTGCCAGGGTGTGGCCGGCGCCGTTGGCATCAAATGTCAACGGAAGTGCTGAAGAGGGATCGGTAAAGACCATAGTACCATCGCTGTAGGTACCATAAATATATGAGCAGGCTGCAGGGTCTCCAAGCGTACGGTTTGCATAGGCCGTTATCATTATATTGCCCTTGGAACTGTCGTCGCTGGCTGAAATGGAAATGGTTGTTGTACCGGTGTTGTTCCAGTAATCAACGTATTCAACGGAGTAGTCTCCCACCACATCGGACACATCTCCTGCCAGAGCTTCATATTGGAAGGGCTCACAACCGGGGAATACAATTTCAATGGCTCTCTCCTGATGGTCGAAGCCAATCTCGTAATCGTAGTTATCGGTGCCGAAACCATCTCCTCTGTAGCAGGGGCCGATTTCCACATTGGCAGGAAGGATACCTTCCTGCTGCCAATTGAGAACGTTGCAGAAGAAATACCCATAATCGCCGTTACGTACCCAAGGCTTGAATGTAGCCTTTCCTTCGGCCGTGACTTCAATATCGACGAAATAAGGCTCGGAGGCAACGGCTTTTGCGTCTGACACATTGAATACGAACCACTCTCCGGAATTGTCTCCGAGATAAGGTTTTGCAATGCGGAACAAGCCGTCATGGTTAACATCCTGCTGGAATTCTACCTGTGCATAATCCGTGAGGCCGGCAAATGTCCAGACGAAGTTGTCACGGAACCTTCCGGTACCAAGAGACTTCCAGTCTGCATCTTTTTTGAAACTGGCCGTAAGCGAGCCGTAAGCTACAGCCCAGGGCCAGCTGCCGCCGTGATTATTTGCCCAGTCTTCTTCCGTACAGGTTCTAAGACCGCATGCTTCACAACCGACAGCCTGGATTTTACCGGTTCCAAGAACCTCAAACCGTGCATCGACTACACCTTCATTGAAAAAATCAAGAGCTACGTAAGGCTTTGTCTCTGCATCGGAGAATGGATTCGCGCCGAATATCTGGTCCTTGGGGAATGTAATGTACTTGCCGTCGAAGGTGCCGTACTGCTTTCCGGAGACGCCTGCGAACATTGTCATCATGACATTGCCGTTGGCCTCGTCATCGCTTGCCTCGAGAACTATATCACCGGGCTCGCTGCTGCTGCCATAAGAGTGCGAGGTAACCGTGACCTCATACGTGCCGATGATATCTTCCAGAGTGTATAACTTCATGGCGTCCAGCACGATGGGCTCGATGTTCACTACGGCGTTACGCACTACCTGGACATCACTCTTGAAGGTAAAACTCTCGATTGCAGCCCAGCTGCTGTTGCACAGTTCGAACTTGGTTCCCGCCGGAAGGATGCCGTCCGGGATGAAGAACCAGTACTCCATGGTCTGGTTGAAATCTGTAGGGGCATTCCAGTTGTAACGGTCTGTCCAGGGGTCGATGCTGGAAGTCATGTGAATCATGCCGTCATCGGCGGAAACTGCATACCAGCCATTCAGGTTGCTGGAAGACTTGGTATCAGCAGGGACCTCGAGATATGCATAAGCGGTCTCAGCGGGCACGTTCTCGACGGTGAATTTCACGGCGCCTGCGGCGCTCTTGAACTGGTAGAAGCCGTCGGCATCCTTGGTTCCAAGAAGCGGCATGCTTGAGAGCGGGTCTGTGAGTGAAGGCTTCACGGAGCCCCAGAGGCGGAATGCGCCGTTTGAGGGGTCATAGGCAAAGTCGTTGCAGGCATAGCCGTCCATGGTCTGGGTGTAAGGATAGGACGCCAGGTCGTGAAGGGTAAGGCCTTCTGCCAGTTCCCCGGTGAAGGTTACCACGGGACCGCTTTCCTGGGTTGTGAAAGGTACCACCACCTGGCCTTCGGGACCGTTGCATACTACGCCGATGATGTCTCCTGCGCTCCAGGAGAACTTGCCGGCCTCGTTATATGCGGTCTTTGTGGCTTCAAAACCGGCCTGGATGGTTACGGTGCGGGTTTTCTGGGCGGTATTCTCTGTGATACCGGACTCTCTCTGGCAGGCAATAAGGGCAATCGCTGCCGCTAAAAAGAAGAAAAACTTTTTCATAACAGTAGCAATTTATCAGTTCCAGGGATTGGTATTTACAGGATCGCCCAGGTCTTCGCCGTGGGAGCCCTTCTTGTCTATTGTAACGACGCATACGGCAGTCTTGCCGGAGCAGGCGACGGTGATTTCGGCCTTGCCCATTGCAAGTGCGGTGACGACGCCGTCCTTCACCGTAGCGATTGTCTCATCGGAAGAAGTCCAGGTGAGGTTTGCGGCCTCATCGGCATTGGAGGGGTTCACGGTGGCCTTGAGGGTGAGGGTTTCACCCACGAAGATGGCGGCCTCGGTCACGTCAAGGGAGACGGACTCCACGTTCACGACGGTATGCAGGACGGTGACCTTGCAGGTTGCGCTCTTGCTGCCGGCTGTGGCGGTGACGGTGGCTTCACCTTCCGCCACGGCGGTAACTACGCCGTCCTTCACTGTTGCAACCTTCTCATCGGAACTTGTCCAGACAACGGTCCTGTCCTCGTCTGCGTTGGAGGGAAGGACGGTTGCCTTGAGGGTTTCCGTTTCTCCGGCATAGAAGCTTATTTCAGTCTTGTCAAGGGTGACGGAGGTGATGGCAACGGCCTCCCTCGCACTCTGGGTAACGTTGACGCTCAGTTTCACGTCGTCGGAGAGGAAGCTTATCTTCGCCTTCCTGTCGGCAAGCTGGTCATTTGCCTGTACAGACACGGTAACGGTGTTTTCACCCGCTTTTCCGCTGGCCGGATTTACGCTGAGCCAGGACACGAGCGCCTTGGTCTCTTCCGTATCCACGGACCATTCCTTGGCAGAGTTGAATTTGAGCGTGACGCTGTTTGCACCGGAGTTCACTGCGATGCCCTTGGAGAAGAGGTCTGCCGACGCCCCCGCAGGGGTGAGGGATGCAGCCACCTCGGCCGCTTTCTTCTCACAGGATGCCGCTGCAAGGAGGAGTGCAACTGCGCCTAGGAGTGTAATACGTTTCATTTGTATAAGTAGTTGATTCTTAATTGCCTATAGTAACCTTTTTACGGGTGCCGTCATACTGGACAGCCCAGAGGCTGTTGCCGGACAGGTTCACGGGGCTCGTGAACTCGAAGAGGTTGGAGAAGTAGAGGATGTCTCCGTCGTCGGCCGTGCCGCGGCGCACCTCAACTGCAACGGCCTGGTCGCAGTCTGTGAGGGTAACCTTGTAGCCGTTTACGGAAGCCTTGGGGGTCTTGGTAATCTGGACCTTGTCACGGTACTGCTCCCAGTAGCCCATGTCGGAGTACTTGGTGGAGCCGATGCTCTTGCGGTCTTCCAGGTACTGGATAGGAGCTGCCTTGGGAAGGTTCATGGCGCGTACACGGGCACGGGACTCATTGATCATGGCCTCGGTAACCTTGTACTGCACGGTGCCGTACTGTTCGTACTGCTGGTCGATGGGAATGAAGAATCCCCAGATGTCGAAGAACTCGGTGAGGTCTTCACCTGCAGCCACACAGGCGGCTTCGTAATACTCGAGCTGGGCCCTTCCTGCATCTTCCGCACGGTTGTAGTAGACCGGGGCCATTTCGCTCGGAAGCGGGTTCTGCCTCAGGTACTCGAAGAGGGTGGGCCAGAAGTCGGCCTTGTAACCGGCGTTGTGGTAGTAGTTCCACAGCTGCCAGTTCATCCTCATGTGCAGTTCGGGATCCTCGTTCTGGTAGCTGCCGTCGCCGTAGAGGGCCCAGGGCCTTGCACCGGCGTACTCGCCTGCGAGGTCCTTGATGGTCTTGCCGCGGGAGAACTGGGTCTTGTAGTAATCATCGCCGGCAAGCATCATGACGCAGTAGTTGGAGAAGAGGTTGTTGGAGCTCTCGGTGCAGCTCTTCCAGTTGATGGCCTGCTGGTTCACGTGACCCATTTCATGGCAGGGTCCCCAGCCGCCCTCGTTAGCCCTCAGGGCCTCGCGGGAGCCGATCTTGGCAAGGGTGGTGACATTGAACTGCACCCTCCTGTGGGAGGCGTCCATGTACTGGTTCTTGTTGGTGGAGGATACGGCCATCATGTGGTTGTTGAACCAGGCCTTCTTGTCCAGGCCCATCAGCTGGTGCTGCCACATGATGATATCGTCCCATGCCTTGATACCGGAAAGGATGCTGGAAGGGAAATCGGACCTGAGCTGGTTGGTGTGGAAGAGGAACATGCACTTTTCGCCCTTCACTACAAAGTACTTGTAGGTACAGCGGTTAAGGAGTTCCTTGTAGCGCTCCTCGCTGTGGCGGGCGGGATCGTAGTATCCCTGTACCTTTCCGCAGCCCGGGAGGATGTGGACCTTCACGCTCTTGTAGGAAGAGATGGGGGTGGTGTCCGGGTGGAGAGGATCGGCCTGGGGAACGGTGTTCATTACATAGGCCATGCCGGGAGACTGGATGCGGACGGTATTGATGCCTTCCTTGAGCTCGATGTTCTGGTCCCAGCCTTCGCCTTCACCGCCGCCGCCGTAGTTGGGGCCTTCGCCGTCGGCCCTGTCGCCGTAGATGGCAAGGCTCACGCTCTGGCCCTGAGGAATCTTGTCCACGCAAACGAGGATGTCCTTGCCCTGCTCAACCTCGATACCGGTGGGGTTGTTCATGGCAGAGTAGATTCGTGTCACGAGGGCCCTGTTCACGCGGTTGTCGGCATAAGGCTCGTAGGTATGGATGCGGAAGTCCTTTTCACCTTCGTCGTAGGTGCCGTTGAGAAGCGGCATGGCCACGTTTGTCGCAAGGAAGGGGCTCACGGCGTTCATCTGGATGATATCCCTCTTGGTGACGCCTTCCTTGAGCTCGGAGCAGGACTTGTCGGTAAAGATCTTCTCTATCCAGGAGTTGATTTCGCTGCGGTTGGTGTTGAAGAATTCAACCTCGGCGCAGGAGATGTACTGGCCGTCGGTGTAGTTGGTGTGGTTGGGGTCTGAGTCGTCCTGGACCTCGAATTTCACGGCCACAGCGCCTTCCATGGGCTCATCGAGCCAGATGGTCTGGTAGCCGCCGGCACCGTTCAGGTTTGCGGTCTGCGCGTGGGTGTACGGGGCCGATGCATCGTTCTTCCAGTAAATCTCGACCGTGCCGAACTGGCCTCTCCAGTGGGAGCCGAAGGTGCCCTGGTATGCACGGTGCATGATGCTTATGTAGTCGATGCGCTCGGTGCCGTCGAAGGTGAATTCCAGGGTAACGGGGAAGTTGGTGGTTACCTCGTACGGGGAATGATAGTAGGTATCATAGCTGCCGTCCACGAGGTTCTCCACGGGGCCTTCATAGGAGCTCACCTGGCTTGCGCTCACGCTCACAACCTTCACCTTGTTGTCAGAGAAAACGTCGGTGGAGGTGACGGAAATGCTGTTCTGGGTGATGACGCAGGTGACATCGGCCTTGCTGTAGGAGTTGTTCCTTGCGCTGAACTCGACCTTGGCTTCCCTCTTGTCAGGGAGCTCGTTCACATCGATGTCGTAAACGAAGCGGGTGCTTGCGAAGCCCTTGGTGGCGGGTTCAATCGCAGAGAAGCGGATCCAGTTCTCGCCGTCATCGGCATTGAAGGCGGGCCTGGTGGCCTTTTCCTCGTCAAGGTCTACGTTGGAGACCACGTCCAGGGAGAGGGTTCCGCCCTCTGCGCCGATGGTTGCGTTCTTGACGATGATGGCCGGGCCGTAACCGGTCTGGATGACGCTCATGGAATAGGTCTTTCCGGCAGCGGACACCTGGACGATAGCCTCGCGCTTTTCCTCCTTGTCGGTGTTGCTGTCCACGGAAACCATCACTCCCTTGTCGGAGCCGATGCTCCTGCCGATATGGCACCAGGAGGCGCTGGAGTCGAACTCCCATTCATCCTCGGAGACGTTGGTGGTCACGGGGATGAGCGCAATCTGGGCATTCTGGTCCAGGGCGATGACGGAGTACTGATCCATATCTATCTTGAAGGTGCCGGGAGCGAGCTCCTGGCCTTTTTCCTTCAGGCAGGCGGCAGTCATTACAACCGCTGCCGCCACGCAGAATATTCTGAATATCTTTTTCATACTTAGTCGGATCCGAAGAGTTTGAGTTCAGAGAGGGATGTCCAGGGCTGGTTCCCCGAAGTGTAAACCTGGCGAAGGTCTCCGGCTACGGATTCCGCAATGCCGAAGCGGATATAGCGGAACGAGCTTGCGGCGCTCATGACGGGGAGGGTGATCTCCTGTCCTGCCCCTGCCGATGCCATTTCGTCGGTCTGGGCTTCGCCGATAACGGTATAGCTTGTGCCGTCGGTGCTCACGCCCACAACCACGTGCGTGGGAACGCCGTTGGTGTTCTGGGAACGCGTGTTGTAGGTGAATACGATGGACTTCAGAGGAGTCTTGAGGGCTATGTCAATCCAGACGCCGTAGACGGGATCGGCATTGCTGACGAAGAATCCCCAAGGCGAATGCCAGTAGGTAAGGGTGTTGTCGTCGATAAGGGCGGGTGCGCCGGTACCGTCGTTACCCTGGTCTGCGCTCACGGAAATCATGTCCGACGTGATGGTGATCTGGTCGGGATCCAGGCGCAGGTTCAGAAGGTAGAGATCCTTGCCTTTGTCGATGGAGAATTCCTCCTTGGAGCAGTCTGTAATGCGGATAGGCAGTGCATACTCCTTGAGCATCTCCATGTTCTCGCGGTTGATTTCCACGGAGAAGGGAGCCTCGAGTTCGCCCTTGGCGAAGGTGAGGGTTGTCCCGGAAAGCGTGTAGCAGTCGGCAGGAAGAATGGTATAGTCCTTGTCCTGGGCTGCGTTGTAGGCGGCAAGCCAGGCCTCATCCTGGACGGCGATGCTGCAGGTGAAATCCCAGAGGTTTTCATCCATGTTCAGCGAAACGCGGTTGGAGTAGGTCTGCTTTGTCTGGCTGGCGCTGGTATACTTGTGGGTTTCCACGCCGGGAGCCACCAGGGAGATGTAGGGGATCTCGATTTCGGGCTTCAGGATGATGATGTTGATATCGTCGGAAACGTTGCCCTCGGAGAAGACCTGGAGGCCAAGCACGTACTGGCTGTCGGGATCCGACTCCTGGAGCGCGCTCAGGGCCACGGTCTTGATTCCAAGGTTCACCACCTGGTAGCTGTCATCCGCGCCGAAGCTCAGCTTCACCTTCTTCTGGTCCTGGAGCGGAGAGCGCTTGTCGTCCACAAAGGTGTACATGCCGGAAGGGATGAGCTTGTAGGAGGTCTCATTCTTGATGTTGTACATGGAAAGCTGGGCCTCGTCAAAGGGCATTACAGTTGCCGATGCGGTGCCTTCGAGGTTCCTTCCGCTCTTGCACACGGGAATGCGGTACAGACCGTCTTCCCCGGTGCGGAAGAGGGTGAGGGACTGTTCTCCCCCGTTACGGAAGTAAACCATCGTCTGGAACTCTTCCATATAGTCGTTGCGGTGGTCTTCACAGGAAGTGACCGCAGTGACGGCCGCAAGGGCCATGACCAATATGCTTAATGTCTTTTTCATAATCGTAACGCGGTTTACCATCCGTAATTCTGGACGAGGACTGTATTTCTGTCAAGTTCCCTCTGGAGGAAGGGATAGAGATAGTGATTGCTGCGGAATACGCGCTGCTCGACGGCTTTGCGGGTCCACATCTCGCCGGGAACGGCGGTCACGGTGCGGCTGGCCTTCACATCGGTGTCCAGGCCGTAAACGGGGCCGTTGCAGACTTCCGGTGCAATCATCCAGGTGCGCACGTCATAGTAACGGAGGCCTTCCTGGGCAAGCTCAACCTGGCGTTCACGGCGCACAAGGTCGATGAGCCCGTCGGTATCGGCATCGGTATAGATGTCCATGATGGGGGCCATACCGCTGCGTTCGCGGAGGGAATCCCAGAGCTGCATTGCAAGGGCGTGGTCCACGTCGGGGCCGGTAACGCCGTTGGCTTCGCACTCGAGGACAGCCTCGATGTAGTTAAGCAGCACTTCGGCATAGCGGAAGGTAGGGAAAGTCACGGTGCCCCACTGGCCCTGGTAGGAGTCTACGGTGTGGTCGGCCCACTTGTTCACCAGGTATCCGGTAATGGGATAGTCGTGGGTGGTGTGGCCGGCGGCGCCGTTGGCAAAGTATGCGCGGCCCACTGCCTCGCCGTGCTTCCAGCCGGTGCCCGGGAAGTAAACCGTCACGTAGAAGCGGGGTTCGCGGTCCTTGTACATCCTGGGAGAGTTGGATGTGGCATCGGCATCGGAGCACTCGAGGGCCTTCAGGAAGGGGTTCACGATGCTCACGAGGTCGAACTCGCGCTCTGCGGCGGGATAGCCTGAACGGCTGTCCACAAGGGGTGCTCCGGCGCGGTCATATCCGGTGATGGGATATCGGCCGTCGGCCATTGCATAGGAGTCTACGGAACTCTGGGTAGGGCCCCAGCCGCCGTATGCGGTACCGGTGGCGATGTCGGTAGGAGAAGAGTGAACGCCCAGCGCCCAGCGGCTCTGGTATCCGCCGCTGCAGAAGATGAGCTCGTCATTCCAGTCCTGCTGGAAAACGCCGTAATAATTGAGGTAAGGGTTCTCCGGATGGTCTTTGTCCTTGTGCAGTTCATATACGCCAAGGTCTATCACCCTCTTTGCCGCAGTAGCTGCTGCAACCCACTTCTGGGGGTCGAACTCGGCAGGGAAAAGGGCGGTGCCGTCCGGGTTCCTCATGGTCCTGTAGAGGTTGTTGCCGTTGAACAGGGGGCGGGCCGAATAGAGCTGAAGACGGGATATCACTGCAAGGGCGGCTCCGCGGGTGGGAAGGCCCATGTTGGCGGAATTCTGCTTTGCGGGAAGGTTTTCAGCGCAGTAGGTCATCTCGTCCACGACGTAGTTCACGCACTCCTCCCAGGTGTTTCTGGGACGCTGGAGCTCCTGTGTGGAAGCCGTGAAGTCAAGGAGTTCGTCTCCCAGCAGGAACACGGGGCCGTAGTCCCTCATGAGGAGGAAGTAGTTGTATGCCCTCATGAAGCGTACGCAGTCGTACCAGAGCTGCAGCTGGGACTTTCTGGAGGCGTCGCTCTCGAGGACGGGGTCCGAGCAATTGAGGACGTTCTTCAGGAAGATGTTGCAGTCCCTGATGGCCTGGTAACGGTAGTTGAAGTAGTCATTGGGAACGGTTGTGGCGTTCCAGGAACCGAAGTTTATATAGCGGTACGCATAGTTCCAGGTCATCGAGGCCTCGTCCGTGGCGCCGAAGTAGGGAACGCTGCTGTAGAAGTCGTTTGCATCGTTGGGTGCATATCCCATGCAGTTGAAGAAATACTGCCTGGTATAGTTGAAAGATGCCCAGATCTTGGGTTCGGTGAGCTGTTCGTCTTCCTGGCGGTCAAGGAAAGAGTCGCAGGAAACAGCTGCGAAAGCGGTTAAGGCAATCAGTATATATAAGGTCTTTTTCATATGCGTTCGTCCATTAGAAGTTAGCGTTAAGACCAAAGGACCAGATGCGGTTGTTGGGGTATGAAGCACCCTGGCCTCCACCCTGCTCGGGATCCCAAAGCTTGAATTTCGAGAAGGTGAGAAGGTTGTTTCCGGATACATACACCCTCACGGACTGTATGCCGCCAAGACGCATCAGAAGCTTCTTGGGAAGGGCATAGCCCACCTCGAAGTTCTTGAGCCTCATGAAGGCGCCGTCCCTCTGCCACCAGGACGAAGTCTGGCTGTTGTTGGAGGAGCCGGGACCGGAGCCGCTGGAAAGGCGGGGATAGATGGCATCGGCAGCCTTGGAGAGGTCTGCGCCGTTGTTTGTAAGGCGGTTCCAGCCGTTGTCCCATACATCGGACTGGACTGCAGCCCTTTCGATGGCCGTGCTGGAGAACGGGGATGTGAGGGAAGAACCGCTCACGAAGAAGTTCACGTGATCCACGCCCTGGAAGAAGACGTTGATGTCGAAGCCTTTGTATTCGGCATTGAGGCCGAAACCGTAGGTGATTTCAGGGAGGGTTGTGTAGCCCAGGTAGATGTTGTCGTCGGAATCGATACGGCCGTCACCGTTGATATCCTGGTACTTGATGTCGCCCACGCGGTATTCGCCGAAGGTCTGGACCGGGGAGTTGTCAATCTCCTCCTGGCTCTCGAAGAGGCCCACTGCGAGGAGTCCCCAGGGCTGGCCGGCACCCACGCCGTAAGGCTTGCCGATACGGTTCTGGTACTTGTACTTCCAGTCCGGTTCGTCGTTGTTCACAAGGGTGTTGCGGTTGTAAGTGTAGTTGGCCCTTCCGGTAAGGAAGACCTCCCCTATCTGCTTGTGCCATTCGGCCGACATGTCGATACCCCTGTTGCGGGTTTCGCCCACGTTCACGTAAGGGAGCTTGCTGGTGTTCTGGAGACCTGCGATGCCGGGAAGACCGCCGCGGAGCATGAGGATGCCGGTACGGTGGGAGTCAAAGTAATCGGCCATGACGCGCAGCTGGTGCCAGAGCTCGAATTCCACGCCAAGGTTTAGCTTGGCTTCCTCTTCCCAGGAGAAGTTCAGGTTCTCCGGACGTCCAACTGCAAGGCCGCTGCCGCCGTTTCCGCCGGTTTCGCCGATGGTTGCGGAGTTGCCGGTAATGACGGTGGGAAGGTACAGCCAGCGGGCGCCGCCGATCTGGTCGTTACCCACAAGACCGTATGAGCCCTTGAATTTCATCACGTTGGCGATGTCCTTGAGGGGAGCCCAGAAGTCTTCCTCGGAAATGAGGTAACCAAGGGAGACGGCCGGGAAGAAGCCGAAGCGGTGACCGGGAGCGAAGTTCTCGCTTCCGTTGTAGCCCATGTTGAATTCGCCGAAGTAGCGGTCCCTGTAAGCGTATGTGAGACGGCCTGCGATACCCTGGTTCTTGTAGGGCAGGGATGTGTTGGCGTCTCCGCCGAGGGTGGTGCGCTTGATGGTATGGTTATACAGGAACATTGCGCCCAGGCGGTGTACGCCGCCGAAGAGCTTGTTGTAATTCAGCGAGCCCTCAAGGTAAGTGTTCATCGAGGAGGAACCGCCGGCGGCGTAGGAAAGGCTTGTGGTGCCTTCGGCCACGGGGTCTCCGAAGATGAGGTTTCCTTCCTCGTCACGGCCTGATGCGTGATACTGGCGGGGAGTCTTGGTCCTGGACTGGATCTGGTAGTTCCATGCATCCCAGGAGAACTTGAGGTTTGCGGTGAGGCCCTCAAGGGAGTCGAACAGCTTGCCGAAGTCCTGGGTGATGCCTATCACGGACTGGGATGAGTTCGTGAAGGATTCGGCATAACCGGTGTGTACCAGGAGGTTCCAAGGGTTCTCATTGGTTCCGGAAGGCTTGGAGATGGTGCCGTCCGAGTACTCGTACGGGACAGCATTGGGAGACGTGGAGAATGCCCAGCTCCAGATGTTTCCGGACGAGGTTCCGGGAGAGACCTTGGTCTCGTAGATGTTTGCGAGGTTGAGGGTGAGGATGGTAGACTCCGTGAGGTTCAGGTCCACGTTAGCGCGGAAGTTGAACTTGTCGTAGGAGATGGAGGAGTCGTATCCGTAAACGTTTCCGGCGTTCTTGAATATGGATGATTCAGTGAAGTAGCTTCCGGAAATATAGTAGCGAACGATATCAGAACCGCCTGATACGGAGACGTTTACCCTCTGGTTGGATGCAGCCTTGCGGTACATCCTGTCAATCCAGTTCTCGTCGGGATAGAGGTCGGGATCGGTGTGGTTCACGTAATGGGCGATATCTTCGGGCGTGTAATAATTGGAGTCCGTTGCCCAGTTGTACATGGTTGCGAACTGTTCTGAGTTCACGAACTGAGGCATGATAAGCGGCTGGGTGATACCTGTTTCACTTCTCACGTTCACCTTGGGACGGCCCACGTCGCCCTTCTTGGTAGTGATGAGGATGACGCCGTTTGCACCCCTCACGCCGTACACGGCCGATGCGGATGCATCCTTGAGGATGGAGAAGGAGGCGATGTCGTCCGTGTCCACAAGGTCGAGGTCACGTTCCACGCCGTCAACGAGGACAAGCGGGGTAACGGTTCCCTGGAACGACGATACGCCACGGATATAGAAATCGGCCTGCTTTTCACCCGGCTGACCGTTCTTCTGGACGGCCACCACGCCGGCCAGCTGGCCCGCGAGACCTGTGGAAAGCTTTGCCGACGGCACCTTCAGCGTCTTGGCATCCACGGTAGCGATAGAGCCCACCACGGATTCCCTCTTCTGGGTACCATAGCCCACAACCACAACCTCGTCGAGGGATGTGGACTGGAGCTGCATCTGCACATTGATTGTTGTTCTTCCGTTAACTGGGATTTCCTGGTCATCGTACCCCATGCTGGAGAATACCAGTATACCACCGCCGCCGGCCGAATCCACTGTAATGGAATAGTGACCGTCCAGGTCTGTAATGGTACCAATGACCGTGTTCTTAACAAGGATACCGGCACCTATCATGGGCTCACCAAGGTCGTCGATGACGGTACCTTCAACGGTGATTTTCCCCTGAGCCAGAGCACCTTGCATGGTGGACAGCGCGAGCAGTGCCGCAGCCGCCGCCGACAGGAACGCTTTGAGTTTGGTTTTCATCGGTTTTGTGTTATTAAAATAAGCCGTGCAAGTTACTCATTTTTCTCCGATTTGCCAAAATATATCTCGCCTCCAACCCGTGAAATGCAACCAACTCTCCCACAGCCACTTACGCAAAAGCCTTTCCGCGTTTCCGGGAAAGGCTTTTACCTTATCGCCTGTCACTCAGGCTATTACATTTCACGGCTTTATTACACGCTAAAGCAAATCCATGATGTCTTCCTTCTTGAGACCGGTCTCCTTGCTAATCTCTTCAACGGAAGATCCTTTCTTGAACATGGCCACTGCGGTCTTGATCTTCTTCAGCATTTCGGCCTTACCTTCAGCCAGGCCTTTCGCCTTACCTTCAGCCAGGCCTTCGGCATGACCTTCAGCTTTTCCGGTTTCCCGGGCGTAGTTCTTTTCGGCAATAATGTCAAGTTCTGTGCGCATAATTCTTTCGTATTTTATCCACAAACTCACCTCTCGACTGTTTATCCTTCCGTACATTAAGCTTTGACGTCAGCTGTGCCCTGATAGGATATGTTGCATAGCTCAACATCCTGTCGGCATAATGCCGCTGGCTGGCAAATTGCATTTCTACGATAAACTGCTCTCCCTTGTCACTTGTACAATACAGGTCAAAAGTAGTAATTTTATCTGAAACAGACAAACCATGGTTTTCCTTATCTCCGGGTTCGAGTTTGGTAATGTGTTTCCCGGGAATCATGAGCTCGATGATTTTGATAAGAAGATCCTCGTTTTGAGGTGCACATACAACGGTCTTGAATGAACCGTCGAACAGGATGTTTGCGTACTTATTCATAGTCAACATAATTTTGGTTGACTGCAATAATATACTCTTTTTTCCCAACTCACATTCAGAAACGTATAAATCTTTCTTAATGTTCCGTAATTGATATTCAGAATCTGAAAAAATTCCAACGATTCCCCTCCGCCCGTTAAATACAACTCCCTATCCAACAGCCACTTACGCAAAAGCCTTTCCGCGTTTCCGGGAAAGGCTTTTACCTTATCGCCTGGTACTCAGGCTATTACATTTCACGGCTACAGAGTGTAGAACTCTATCTCATCCATATGGGTGCAACCGGAGGTTCTCAAGTCTGTTCCCGCCATATTGGTAAGGATGCTCACGGTAATATACCTGTAAGTACCTGTACCGGAGCAAATGATAGGATTCTTAATCCATTCTCCGTTATACGGGTAAATACCATCGATTGCGTTGTCTGTTTCTCCTACCTTGACTTTGTTGGTATCAAAGCCAGCCCCGTCCCACTTTTCATTCGAAACGTACACAACAACATGCCTTGCATGGTCGTTGAGAGCACCTTTCCTTGTGCGGAATGAGAAGTAGAAGTTGCCGTCGGTGGTACGACTGCCAGCGCCAAGATCCACGGAAATAATCTGCCCATAGGTTGCATTTCTTGCGGGATTCTCAGAGCCCCAAGGGGAATGCCAGTAACTGACTGCTCCATCCACAAGATTGCTTACAGCGCCTTCGGCGGTGGAGATATAAGGCACGTCAAGCCAGCTTTCTTGTACAGGAATCTTGTTTGCGGAGGGACTGTAGTAGAAAGGAACGGAGCCGTATGCCAGGACACTGGCATCTGACAGGCTTGAAGGGATAGTGCCGTCAGAAGAGACGATATACTGAAGGTAATACAACCCGCTTGCAGTAAGAAGAGGTGTATTGGACACACTCTTAAGCCCTGTCAAATTATATGAGCCATTTTGACTGTCGCCAAATTTGTTGCCGTCAACCCATACGTTCTTATCGTAAGATGCACCGGTAAGTTTGGTATCGGAAATATGCACCCTTATGGTATTGGCGGATGAAGGTTTTTCCGTCCATATCTTCGGCGCGGACAGGCTTCCCTTCACATATACCCTGTGATAAAGAAGTTCGGGTATTTCAAGGACGACATTGCGTTCAATTGAGAGTGCAGGGGTAATGAGTTTCTCCAGAAGAGGAAGGCCGTTACTGTCAAGAAGGCTCAGAGAAAGGCTGCGTGCAGAATAATCACCTACCGGAAGGGGAAGGTAGAAACTATATGTTTCGCCTGCGGTCAATGAAAGACTTGTCAGGGACAGTCCATATACTCCTTCAGTCGCAGATGTGTTGGCTATCTGTGAAACGATGGCGTCAACATCTGAGATTACGAATTTTCCTGCAAGGGGCTTGTCAGTAGAAACAAGTTTGACGGATTTTGCAGCAGCAGGAGCGTTGGAGATGGTGAGCTTTATGAATCCAACTGCGGTGGAGAACTTGTAGCTGTCACCGTCCTTGCGCCCGATGAGCGGAACAATGCCGCCGTCAAGAGGATTGGATGCGCTGTAGGTAATGCTTGAAGGCAGATTCACAACCGGCTTTTCTCCGGAGTATTCCTTATTAAACAACGATATAGGGTACACAAAATATCCCATGCTTGTCCAAGTATTATCTGCATTACTGGGATTGGGGTCATAATCAAGATCTTCATAGGCGTTGTTACGCACAAAAGATGCGCTGGCGCTTCCGGACTTGGCGGATGTCGTAAAGGTATAGAAATCACATCCGATAATGCTGCCGGCCGATTTCTTCATGACGGGCATTCTCACCTGGTCACCGCTGGTCCACCCAAAGGTGACATTGCCTGCATACTGGGTCTTGGTTGTCTGGTCTTCTTTACTTATTTCGGCGACTATTTCGTAGGGTATAGTATCGTCAAGAATCTTGTAAGCAACGGGCTCGGTAACATCTGCAGGAGCAGATTCCTCCTTAGAGCAAGATACAGAAAATGCAATAACTGCACTTAGAGCTAATATTGAATAATAAATTGTTTTCATCTCCGTTTTCTTTTATTCCCAAAAAGTATTGCCACCGCCCTGGCTTTTTGTTTCAAGGTCTTCTCCTGAAGCCAGGAAGTTTTGTTCGTGCACCATGATGACCATCTCGGTATCCGGCTGTTCATACTGTGTTTTCATTTGTGTGATATTAAGTTATTGTTTGTGTTATCAATGTGTGTGCAGCCTAAATGGCCAAAGCGTGCAAAGATACGAATAATTTTGATAAAACAAAGTGCCGGGCGGGAATCGGGTGCCGGGGAATGACGGCAGTTGAATACATTCAAACCACCGTATTGGGCTCTGGAAGGGCGTTTTTGGTGGTTTGGCGTTGTTTAAACATGGGCAAACCACCGTTTTCGGCCTCCTGTGAGCAAAAACGGTGGTTTGAATGTATACGGCGGCCAGACAGGCGGCCAGACAGGCAGCCATACAGGCCGCCAACAGGCCTCCTGAAAGCCAAGCCTACTCGGCAAAGGCGTAGGAGAAGCCCTGGACTTTGTTCCAGGCGCCGCGGGTGAAGTCGGGGACCTCAACGGGAGCGCAGCCGTTCTCGAGGGAGATGCGGGAGAGCTCGGTTACGCAGCACCATTCGGCAAGGTCGTAGACGTCCATGTCCTGAGGAAGGCCGTGGTTGAGGCAGTAGATCAGGCGGTAGTCCATGATGAAATCCATTCCGCCGTGGCCGCCAACCTTGAGAGCCATGTTCACAAGCTCGTCGGTGAGGACGGGGTTGCGGTATTTTGCCATGAGGTCGTTCAGGGACTGGCCCTCGTAGACCTGCTCGTAGCCAAGATTCTGGTAGTCAACCTGCTCGGCACCCTCGGAACGCAGGCAGGCCTGGCCGTAAGGATACTTGGCGATGTAGCCGTCGGTTCCAACCAGCTGATACATGCGGTCGTAAGGACGGGGCGTGAGGACATCGTGCTCCAGGAGGACGGTCTTGCCCTTCTCGGTACGGAGCATGGTCATGGTGACGTCACCGTTCTTGAAGTCCTTGCAAGGCTCGCCGGTACGGGCCTCAACATGCTTGGGGCCGTTGAAAGGATCGGTATCCATTGCAACCAGGGTGGTGAAACGGTCTCCGCGGTGGATGTTCAGAGCCTGGCATACAGGGCCGAAGCCATGGGTAGGATAGAGGTCTCCCCTGTGGGCCTGGTTGAAGTCGAGCCTCCAGTTGTGCCAGTATTCGCCCCAGAAGGGATCCAGGTTGTGGTTGTAGGCACCCTCGGCGTGGATAATATCGCCAAAGACGCCTTCCTGTGCCATTGTGAGGGCTGTGAGCTCGAAGAAGTCGTAGCAGCAGTTCTCCAGGATGACGCAGTGCTTCCTGGTGCGCTCAGAGGTGTTCACAAGTGCCCAGCAGGCCTCAAGGGTTTCTGCCGAAGGGACCTCGATGGCCACATGCTTGCCGTGCTCCATGGCATAGAGAGCCACAGGTACGTGATGAATCCAGTCCGTGCAAACATACACAAGGTCTACATTGGGGTCTTCGCAAAGCTTCTTGTAAGCTTCCTCATCGCCGGTATAGACTGCAGGCTGCACACCCTTGGCATTCATATAGTCGAAACTTGCCTGGGCACGGTCAGGTTCCACATCGCAAACAGCTGCAACGTGGCAGCCGGGAACGAAGCTGAGCCTCTGGACGGCGCTGCCGCCCCTCATGCCAAGACCCACTACGCCGATACCCACATTCTCAATGGGGTCTGCGGCAAACTGGATCATATCCTCCTGACCTGCCGGACGCGGAGGAACTTCCGTACGGATGATTGTCTGCTTGGGTGAACAGGCAGCAAGTGCCGCTGCCATAGCCAGAACTGTCAAAACTCTTTTCATAATATCTTATTTGATTATTGCTGTTAAAGGAATTGCCTGGAAAAGGATATTGCCCTTTGAAGACTCATACAGGATACCAAGCGTAGAGTCATCAACCATGGTGAGGCAGCTGTAGCCAAGGGACGAACCGGCGTCTACAAGAAGCTTGTAAGGCCAGGTGAGGCCCTTGTCCTTGCTTATCTGGATGGTCATGTGGTCACGCCAGCCGGTGCAGTCCTGGGGGCTGGAGAAGATGAGAAGATCCTCGCCAAGGGCGTTGTCGGCAGCGTTCACGTGAATCATCGAAGCCTCGGTGGTGGAATCCCACATCTTGCCGTTGTGGGCATAGGCGGTCCATGTGCGGCCAAGGTCACGGGTGACGTATTCCCTGCGGTAGTGGGAGTCTGTCTCGTCACGCATGGAAAGAAGCAGCACGCCGGGCTCTATCTCTGCAACCGTGGATTCGCTGGTAACGGCATGCGCAAGGTTGTGCGCATGCCAGGTGAGGCCGTGGTCTGTAGAATACATGATGCCGGAATGCAGGGCCGTGAGTCCATGCATTAGAAGGTCACCCTCCTGATGCTGGATGGGGACCACAAGGGTACCGTCCTTCATGGTAATACCGCGTCCGGGGCCCTGGAAGGTCATTTTCCAGTTGGGACGCTTTATCTGGCGGGTAATGTTCACCGGGGCCGACCAGGTGAACCCGTCATCGGAGGACTTCACCATCATGAGCTGCGTCGTCTCCTCCACATCGTAGCCGGTTCCGGCCCATGCGAGGCAGCGCCTGTCAGCGTTGTCATAATGCCCGTGCGCCCACACTGCAAAGCAGAAGATGTCGCCCGTGTTCTCGTCCACAAGGAGGCAGGGGTCGCCGATACCGTTCTGGTTCTGCGCCAGGCCGCCGTACTCTCCCATGTCCATGATGAGCTGGAGGTCGCTCCAGGTCTTGCCGCCGTCGGTAGAACGCTTCATGCCCACGTCGATGTCTCCCTGAAGGTCGGCCGAGTTGGCATAACGCACGTCATAAGCGGCGATAAGCGTTCCGGCGTTGGTAGTGACGAGGGCCGGAATACGGAAGGAGGCCACTGTCTCGGCACTTCCGCGAACGTTTTCGGAGTCTCCGCCGTTGTTAAGGACGACGCCTGAAAGGTGTGCAACGTCCTTGTCCTGAACTATCGGCAGCGAAACGCCGTCCATCACAACCTCCTGCACGTCGAAGCATATTGCCGATCCAAACGCATCGGCGCTCATCCAGAAGTTAAGGTCGATGGCCGATGAAACCGTGGCGTTGGTGAAAGCGGTCATGGTCACAAGACCGTCCGCATCCATGGGAACGTAGTCGCTCTCCATCCAGCCGCCCTGGTAGAGCCTGAGGCCGGAAACCTTGCTCCTGTCAACGCCGGTGACCTTAATCACCATCCTCTCGAGGGTTCCGGAAGGAAGGGAGATGGAAGCCACGGGATTGTGGAATTCGGCCTTCAAGGGAAGCTCGTAAGCGGTGACGACAGCCTTGTCAGACACGTTGAAGCCGATGGTTATAAGCTGCGCGCTGTCTTTCCAGCTGCTTCCGTGACGGGTATAGCAGTAGCCCGGATTGGGACCGGTGATGTCAAAGTAGTGGGCGCCCAGCTTCACCACCTTCGGGGCGCCGTCGGAAGTGTATTCACTCACCCTGGAGTTTGCAAAGTCGCTTCCGCCCTGGCTCCATCCATTGAGGTTGGAGTTAACCGGGTGCCAGATTGCTAGTTCATAAGAAGGGTAAGCAGACGGGTTCATCTTGGTTCCGGGACGGAAAGGCTCGAAATAGACACGCCCGCTTGTGCCGATGTTGAAGTACAGGTAGGAGTCGTACGTACTCACAAGGTATTCGGCATCCAGACCCCTGTAGGGATTGGCTATGCGGTAACGGTTCTCATCGGCAGTGCTTCTCTCAATGGTCACGGCCACGGTTCCGAGCTTGGAAGTTCCGTTGATGTTTGCATCATAGGTTCCGTCCGTATAGGTGCCTTCGCAGAAGCTTGTCCAGCTTTCGGCCACGGAGTATGAGGGCATCCTCAGGTACTTGGTGCCGGTGCCGCTGGTGAACTTGTAGCTGCGGTCGGTGCTGTCGAAGTAAGCGGCCCAGAGGCTTATTTCCTGAGGGTCTGCTGCCGTTCCGAGGGTAACGGAAGAGGCGGTGCCGCTTCCCCACTCTGCCGAATCGGCAATGGCAAGGTTCTTGGATTCGGCTCCGGAGAAGTCTCCCTTGCCCATGCCGGTGATGAGGCTACCGTAGGTGACGGTTCCGGTGGAAGGGTCAACCTGGAGGTACATATAGTCGTCGGCAGTGCCGGTAGCGGTGTACTTGAAGGCCGTGCATGCCTTCTTGTAGGGATTCTCTATGCGGTAGCGGTTGACGTCGAGGTCGCTTCTGGAAACTGCCACCTCAACCCTGTATGGAGCGAAACTGTTCGCATTCCAGAGGTAATCGTCGATATAGGTTCCGGTGCCGATGGATGTCCATGTCTCTTCCGGCTCCGGAGGAACCACGACGTCAAACACCACATGTATTTTCTGACCGCCGTCGCTTGCGTCCTTCGTATAGTAGTAGGAGGCATCGGAGGGGTCGTTGTAGTATGCAGCGAACTGCAGTTCAACGGGAGTGCCGTCCGAAAGGGCGCTCACCACATAAGTCCTGGCGGCATTGCCGGGCCTGTAGTTCACCTGGAGGGGTCTTCCGGCGCTGTCCTTGTCTTCGATGCCGGCAAGGAAACTGGTGAAGCTGAGGGCGCCGTCTTCGATGATGAAGTACATGTACTCATCGGCCTCGATGCCCGCCGTGTAGGTGCTGTAGCCGAACTTGGCCGCAGCGGCGGTATAAGGGTTGGCAATGCGGAATTTCTCCGGATGCAGGCCGCTTCTCTGGACGGTCACGGGGATTGTGCCGGAGAAAGCGCTGTGCTGGGCCCAGAGGAGGTCGTCGATGAAGGTTGCGGTGGCATAATCGGCCCAGAGCTGGTCCGGCTCCTTGAAGGTGAAGGCCGGGGTCTTGGTTATGACGCCGGTTTTCACGGTGATGGCCTTCTTGGTGGTGATGGTCATCAGCCTGTCAGTGTCGCCCGCCTTGCCCACTGTAACGGTGAAGCCGGCAGGGATGGTGCCTGCGGGAACCGGAACGTAGAAACGGCCGGTGCCCTCGATTCCGGAGAAGCGGATGCTCACGCTGTGACTTCCCGCCACCACGGAACTCTGGTCCACATATGCAGGTTCCCCGCTGGGGCGCACCACATGGAAACTACCTGACAGCCAGGCGCTTTCGCTGGAAAGCGTAAGGATATCCATGTCCGATGTGAGGCCGTTCACGGTAAACGCCAGAACTCCAGTAAGCGGAGAGAAGCGGTACTTGGTGCCGGTGCTCCTGATGCCAAGAAGCGGCAGTGCCTCCAGCATGTTGTCCTTGGAGGGCGACATCTCCGACGGCATTGTAACGGTGAGGATTTCCTCCTCCCCGGGATATGCGGCAAGGTCTTCGTCATAGAAATTGGCGCGGATGTCCCACTCAATTCCAAAGCATCCCTCCTGTGCCGATGTATTGCTCCTGGAAGGATAGAAGGCCCACTCCGACATCTCCGCCGCGGGGAACTTATCCCTGATGGAGGCGACCGTCTCTTCGCCGCTCACCTGCGCATCCAGGAACTCCACCTCCGTGGAACCGCCTGCGGGGGCAACAAAGTGTACCCCCGTATAGCTGTTTGTGCCGATCTTCACGGCCACGTCTATCTGCTCCCCGTCCACCCATGCGAAATGGGCGACGCTGTTTTCATCGTCCACGACGAAGCCGGTCTTCGTAACCATTTCCTCGTCGATGGTGCCGGTAAGTCGCGTAACCTCACTCTGAACGACTTCCGGGCCCTGCTGAAGCTCTTCTTCCTGCGCTGTACAGCCAATGGCAATCATTGCCATGAGGCCGAAGTAAATACTCTTTTTCTTCATGACATGATTGTTTAAATGAGCCACAGATCGTCTATAGTTTCAATGGGGAGGTCGTCTCCGACGGCATCGCCCGCAGAGAGGACCGGCATTTCCTGAAGTACCCTTACCAGGCAGGTGTCGGGTTGTTCGTAGAGCTGTTTAGTCTTCATCAGAATGCTGCTCGTTACTCAAATATCTTGATTTCTGCAAGATGCGTACAACCCTCTGCTGCGGGATCCCTGAGGTCCTTGCTGGAAGTGTTCTCGACAATGGAGAAGCGAATGTACCTTGCAGCGGTGCCGGAACACTGGATAGGAGTAATCCATTCACCTGCGGAAATACCAGAGCAGATATTGGCCACTTCTCCCACCTGGTTCCATACCGCATTGTCGGCGCTGGAGTAAACGATCACATGCTTGGGGAAGTCTGAATAAGCGTTTCTGAGGCAGGCTCTTACTTCAAAGTCCGTAACAGTCTTGCCAGAGCCAAGATCAATGTCGATATATGCGCCGTAGGTGGAATCAAGGTCACTCCAGGAGTAATAGCTTGAGCCATAGTCAGCCCACGGAGTGTGCCAGAATGTGGAGATGTCACCATCTACCAATGCGGGCGCTCCAGCTCCGTCGTAATGCGAAGTACCGTCCTTGGTTCCTGCGTCGATGCTCACCGTGACCATTGAAGCAGTGAGCGGAATCTCCGTCTTGCTTGATACCAGGAATTTACCGCCGTCCTTGAAGGTATAGCCATGACCGTCCGTTTCCACTTTGTAAACGAGGGTATAGGTACCGTCGGCAAGGGCTGCGGCCTGTGAGCCAGAGGCGTCGAAGGACAGAACGCTGCTGTCTCCGGCAAGGATGGCTTCCACGCCTGAAGCAAGGTCTGATGCGGCAACGGCTTTCACGCCCGTAGCGTTGGCGCCAAGGGTAACGCTGATATTGCCGTCTGCATAGGAAGCAGTGGTCAAATTGGCATAGTTGAATACGAGCATGGGAGAGGCCCCGGGGAATACAATCTCGATCTTGGGATTCTCGGCGCAAGATTCAGTGTAATATCCGTAGTAGTTGGGTGCGAGCTGGATGTTTGCAGGTTTTCCGCTGCCGTCATACTTTATGATACGGTTGTTGTAGAAGTTTGCGCCGTACCAGTAAGGGTTGTCATGCCAGAGCTCGGAGGCCTGATCGAAATTCTGGAAACCTGTACGGTAGCTGTCATTGAGGACTATGCCCTGGGAGATGTCATCCCTGACGGTGAAGGTAAGGTAGTCGTTGGGGCCGGTCGCTCCTGCAAGAGGAGTTGTATTGTATGTATCAAACAGGGCCTGGTACGGCTTCACGATACGGTAGCGGTTGGTCTCGGTGGCATGCTGCTGGATTTCAACGTCCAGATATGTGGAAGCGTCAATAGTGGATGAAGACCACCCTGCCTGATAGAAAGCGTGATTGTCAATGAACTTTCCGGTTCCAAGGCTCACCCAGTCTTCAACGGAAATGCTGCCGATGGGGAGAATCTTGTTCCGCACCACCGGAATAGCCTTTACGGTTGCTCCGGTAGCCTTGATGACGGTACCGTCAGTCTGCTGGATTTCGATGGTGGCTCCGGCACTGATGCTTCCCACGGGTACGGGGATATACACATCAACGGTGCTTCCTGCGGGCTGCTGGGAGAAATTGATGGTAATGTTGTTTGCAGAAGACGTTGCGGCAGACATCTGGAGGCCGTTCTCATAGTCCAGAGGATATGTGCCGGCTACCGCATCGCTGGTCTTGAGAACAAGCTTGCGGGCTGCAACCGGGACATCGGTGAGGGTGAGCTTGAGAACGCCCACGGCGGTCTTGAAACTGTAAACGTCAGTAGAGGTTTCCTTGCCGATCATCGGAATCTTCACGGTGGAGAAATCACTGCCGCTTACAGAATAGGTGTCGGGGAGAGTAACGGTGTAGGCACCATCAGTACCTCCGGCAACCAATTCGGAAGAATACAGGGCATAGCCGATGGTGCTGTATGCACTCCAGTTTGAAGTTCCGGATAGTGTAAAATCGGAAGAAGCGCCGTCGGAATCGGCATTGAAACGGTAGAAATTAGCGGCCTTGGTGGCGTCTGAATCGCTGTAGACCAGGAGTTTAATCTGGTCCCCAGCCTTCCATGAGAAGCTGGCGGTTGAACCTGATTCCACGTACGCCGTTTTGGTTGCATTCTCAATGACGGCCGTAATCTTGCGTACGGGCTCATTGTTTACGGAAGCGAGGTCTGCCTCACTCTTGTTGCAGGAAACTGCTGCAATGGCGGCAACTGATGCCGCAAAGACAAATAATTTCTTCATGGCTCAGAAAATCCAGGGGTCAAAATCAGGAAGGATGTCAAGGTTTTCTCCGCCTCCGGGGTTGGAGATGTTGTCGGCAGAGCATATCGTGTACTCGAAAGAAAGAGTAAGCATCTCCGACTCAGGTGTGTAATAATGCTTTTTCATATAGTTCCAGTGTCAACTAAAATCATGAATCTCGCAAATATAATCAAAAAATCACTATCTTTACAAAATCATAACACTAAAATCCCGAATATGGAAAAAATAACCGGTCTTGTGGACGCGCCGTTCACTCCCATGAAGCCAAACGGCGACATAAATCTTGAACCCATTCCCCGTTATGCGGCCATGCTGGCAAAGAACGGGCTCGTTGGCGTATTCATAAACGGCTCTTCAGGAGAGGGTTACATGCTCACTACCGACGAGCGCAAAGCCCTTGCCGAAGCCTGGATTAAGGCCGCTCCCAAGGGCTTCAAGGTTATCGTGCACGTTGGAAGCTGCTGCCTCCGCGAAAGCGTGGAGCTGGCAAGGCACGCGGCCGAAATCGGCGCATGGGGCATAGGCGCAATGGCGCCGCCCTTCCCCAAGATCGGCAGGATAGAAGAGCTGGTGCTGTACTGCGAAACCATTGCCGCAGCGGCCCCGGAGCTGCCTTTCTACTACTATCACATCCCCGCCTTCAACGGCGCGTTCCTGCCGATGCTCGACTTCCTCAAGGCGGTTGACGGGCGCATTCCCAACTTCGCCGGAATCAAGTACACCTTCGAAAGCCTCTACGAATACAACCAGTGCCGACTGTATGCGAACGGCAAGTTCGACATGCTCCACGGCCAGGACGAAACCTACCTCCCCTCCCTCGCACAGGGAGGCGCACAGGGCGGCATCTGCGGCACCACCAACTACAACGGCCGCGTGCAGGTGGCAATCGGCAAGGCCTGGGCCGACGGAGACCTCGAAAAAGCCCGCGAGCTCCAGAACTACTCCCAGGCCGTAATCAACGTCATCTGCAACTTCCGCGGCAATATCGTCGGCGGCAAGCGCATCATGAAGCTGATCGGCCTGGACCTCGGGCCCAACCGCATTCCCTGGAGGAATATGACTGCCGATGAAGAGGCCGCGATGAAGGCCCAGCTGGAGGAAATCGACTTTTTCCGGCGCTGCAATGAACTGTAAGGCGGTCCTGCTGGCTGCGGTGCTGGCGGGCTGCACGCATCAGCCTATGGTAAATACCCTTCCACCCATTCCCGATGCCGCCTATGCCAAGGGGGTATCGGCCCCGTTCTGCGGTTTCCTGGACGGGCGCCTCATAGTCGCCGGTGGTGCCAACTTCCCGGAAAAATCCCTCCTGGAAGGCGGTCCCAAGCGCGTTTACCGTGACATCTGGGCCCTTGCCGATGGAGCCTGGACCCGCATCGGCCTGCTTCCCGACTCCACCGCCTACGGTGCCACCTTCGCCCTTCCCGGGCGGCTCATCCTGGCGGGCGGCAGCGTCTGCGGGGAGACATCGGACCGCGTTTACGAACTCCTTGCCGACGGTACCCTCAATGCCCTGGAGCCGCTCCCCTTCCCGCTCGAACAGGCGGCCCCAGCCATCCTTGACGGCACCCTCTACCTTGCCGGCGGCTCCTCCGTCCTCTCCTGTGCCGATGGCCAGTGGGAAGAAATCGCCCCCCTTCCGGAGCCTCTCACCCAGCCCGTAGCCTACGCCAGGGACGGCAAACTCTTCGTCTGGGGCGGCTTCAACCCCGTATCGCTGAAGGCCCCCTCCGAAGGCTTCTGCATTGACCTTGAGACGCTTGAGTGGGCCGATGCCCCCGCCATCCCCGACGGCGGCACCTTCGTCGGCTCCACCAGCGCAGTCCTTCCCGACGGCCGCCTCATCGTCGTTGGCGGCGTAAACAAGTCCGTCTTCGAAAAGGCGCTGCGAAACACCCCCGAGGACCGCATCCCCTATCTGTCGATGGAGCCCTCCGAGTACCGCTTCAGATCGGCCGTATATGCCTTTGACGGCACCTCTTGGACGTGCATTGCCGATCTGCCCCAGGCGGCCCTCGCCGGCCCAGGCGTTGCGGTAAACGGCTCCACGGTATATGTAAGCGGCGGCGAAATCAAGCCCGGCGTGCGCTCACCCTTAACCTTCTCTTTCGATGTCAGATAGATTCAGGAAAATATATCCCTGGGTGGTTGTAGCCCTCCTTTGGGTTGTGGCGTTCCTCAACTACATGGACCGCCAGATGCTCTCCACCATGCAGGATGCCATGAAGATGGATATCGCCGAACTCCGGCAGGCACAGAACTTCGGCAGGCTCATGGCCATATTCATGTGGATTTATGCCTTCGTGAGCCCTTTCGCGGGCGCTGTCGCAGACCGTCTCTCGCGCAAATGGCTGGTGGTTGGCTCGCTGGGCGTATGGTCGGCCGTGACGCTGGCTATGGGGCACTGCACAACCTTCTCACAGCTGTACTGGCTGCGTGCCGTGATGGGCGTTTCCGAAGCGCTCTATATCCCGTCCAGCCTGTCCCTCATCGCGGAGTATCATACCGGGAAGTCCCGCGGACTTGCCATCGGCATACATACCACGGGCCTGTATTTCGGGCAGGCTGTAGGTGGATTCGGGGCTTCGCTGTCCACGGCGCTGTCCTGGCAGCAGACCTTCCACTGGTTCGGCGTAATAGGCGTCCTGTATGCCGTGGTGCTGGTTTTCCTCCTCAAGGACATACGCAGGGAGACTGCCGTTACGCTCAAGGCCCCGGCGCAGAAGATTCCCGTCGGCAGGAGCTTTGCCATGATATTCTCCAACGTGGCGTTCTGGACCATCATCTTCTATTTCGCATCGGCATCCATACCCGGCTGGGGCGCAAAGAACTGGCTCCCCACCCTGTTCCATGACAGGCTGGACGTACCAATGGACCAGGCCGGGCCCGTCTCTACCATAACCATTGCAATCGCCTCATTCATAGGAGTCATGACCGGAGGGCCGCTCTCTGACCGCTGGGTAAAGCGGAACGTGCGCGGACGCGTGTACACGAGCGCCATCGGCCTTGGTCTCATGGTGCCGGCGCTGGTGCTTCTGGGGCTTGGCAAGGGCTATTTAGCGCTGATTCTGGCAGGTGTGATCTTCGGCATCGGCTATGGGATGTTCGACACCAACAACATGCCCATCGTATGCCAGTTCATCCCCACGCGCCTTCGCGCCACGGCATACGGCATCATCAACATGGTAGGCGTACTCATGGGCGCCTTCTGCACGGAAGTCCTTGGCAGGATGAAAGACAGCGGCAACCTGGGCCTCGCCTTCGCCATCTTCGGCGGCGTGGCGCTCCTTGCCGTCGCCTCCCAGCTGCTGTTTTTGAAGCCGGTGACAGACAATATGGAATAGCCGTAAAATGTAAATTATTAATTACCAGCACAATACATAAAATGCTTTCCGGCTTTTCCGGAAAGCATTTTTACTAATAATCACTGTATCAAAGAGATACATTTTACGGCATGGCAACTACTTCCTCCAATGAAACGGTTTGGAAAGTTATGTTGGCAACAGAGCTTTCGTAGAGGATGCCAACGGTGTCGGCATCGACCAAAGTGAGGCAGGAATAGCCCCAGGAGCCTTCTTCGTCCAGCATTATGCCGCCGTTCCATGTGAGGCCGCCGTCAAGGCTGGCCTTTATGGTCATGCGGTGCCGATGCTTGTCAGAATCCGGATTGGAGAACAGCAGGATATCCTTGCCCAGGGAGTTCTTGGCCGCGGGGACACTTATGAGCGATGCCATGCACACCGGCTCGCGGAGCGCGCTGCGGGAAGAGGGATGCTCCTCCCAGGTTCTGCCCATGTCATGTGAGACGGCAACGCTGCGGGAGCCGCCGCGGTTGTCCCTCATGTTAAGCATGAGCGAACCGTCCGGGAGCTCTGCAACCTGGGCCTCTGTGGTCTGAGGCCATGCGGGAGAACTCACCTGCCATGTCTTGCCGTGGTCTTCGCTCCAAATGATGCAGGAATTAGGTGTGCGGCCGTTATCGTAGTCTGTATGCTGGGCAGCAAAGACCAGTTTCCCGTCAGATGTGGTTATGCCGCGGCCGGGTCCGTCAAAGAAAAACGCCCATGCAGGGTTTTTCATCTGGCCGGTTACGCTCACGGGCTCGCTCCAGGTCTTGCCGTCATCGGCCGATGACACCATGACCAGCTGGCCGGTCTCCTGCGGGGTCATGCCGGGGGTTGTAGACCACCAGGACATCTGGTTTCCCATGCCGTGGGCCCAGATGGAGGCTATCCAGAGATTGCCGTTGGTGTCGTCGGACAGGATGGCGGCGTCTCCGCAGCCGTTCTGGGCCGCCGGAAGGCCGTTTTTGGTGCCCATCGTTATGGCTTTTTTCATCTTGCTCCATGTGCGGCCGCCGTCTGTGGAACGGGATACGCCCACCTCTATGTGCTCCTGGAGGTCACGGGAGGAGTTGTGGCGTATGTCGTACGTTGCAACAAGGGTTCCCTTCACGGAAGTGACCAGCCCCGGAATGCGGTAGGAATGGACGCCGTCGTCGCCGCTGTGGCGAACGCCCACGCCCGTGCGGTGCACTATTCCCTCGGGAGAAACCATCTTCAGGCCGACAGCCTTGTCTCCCCTTGCGCCGGTCACCCTCACTGAGAACTTGTCAGAGAGCTTTGCCTTCTTTGCAAGCTGAATGCTCACCCAGAAGTAGTTAACGCCGGGGAAGAGGTCCTGACCGGCCTTCAATACCACCTTGCGTGCTGGTCTCTTCTTTGACAGCAGCACGCTGTAGGAAGGATTGGCCTTGAGGGTCTTTCCGGGCTCGAAGGCGGTGACATACTGGACGGGGCTGTAATATGCGCTTCTGTCATAAGTGCGCGCATCTGTGCCGCCATAGTAGAGTTTCACGCTCTTGATGCTCCTCAGGGGCGTTCCTTCAGGGAACTCCAGGGTGATATCCTTGAGCTGACGGGCATCCACCGGGGACATGCGCATCATGAAAAGCACATTGTCTTCACGTTCTATGAGAAGCGGAATCTGCGTTTCCTTTACCTCCAGGGTGTTCTGGCCCCATGCCGGGATGAAAGCCGCAAGCACGGCAAAATTGGTCACAAGTTTTTTCATGGCCTAAAAACAGTATAAAAGGGTAAACCTATATTCTGGTGCGTGGAATGGCTATGGCGTCGTTGGTGCGGTAATTCTCCGAGAAGACGGTGATGGGCATCAGATGCTCACGGATGCGCTGATCGGCAAGGACGGGATCTCCCGCCACGATGGCATCCAGAAGGTTGCGGTGCTCAAGAGTCACCTGTTCCACGGATATGGTGCAGGCGCCAAGCTGGCGGTAGTACTTCAGGACATCAGGGCTGATGATGAGAAGGAGCGAGGCCAGCACCGGATTGTGCGACGCGCGCGCAATCGCAAGGTGGAAGGCGAAGTCCTTTTCGTCACGCATGTCGGTGCCTGAATTGTCCACGAAGTCTTTGAAGGCCGCATTGAGATTGTCGATATCCTCTTCCGTACGGTTCTGGGCGCACAGGCGCACTGCAGACTCCTCCAAGAGGACACGGGTCTGGACAAGAGAGTAGAAGTCGAAGGTATCGGCATCCAGGATGTTGCGGATCTGGGTTTTCAGGACGGAGACCGGATGTTCTGCGAGGACGGTGCCGCTCTGGGGCCAGGTCTTCACGATGCCGTAGAACTCGAGTTTCTGGAGGGCTCCCCTCACGTGGGCACGGCTTACGTTCACGTCAAGGGCAAGCTTTCGTTCTGCGGGGAGTCGGTCTCCGGGAACAAGCCTACCAGCCTCAAGCATGCTGAGTATTTTCTGTGCTACCAGTCTCTCTTCCGAGGTTTGAACGGTGGCATCGGTCATAGTCTTAATGATTTTTTCCACGGCAAAGATAGTGAATTAAACCAATTTGACCAATTTTTTATAAAACAACACCCTACAACTTCTCAATGCGGAAATCGGCAAAGTGGAGGGTCTCGTCGCGGAGCTGGCCTTCAAGGCTGCGGCCCTCGCCGAAGGAGCGGTAGATTCCCCACTTGGGACGCATTCCGGTGGTGCCGCTTCTCCACATGTCTATGCCCCTCTTGTCGATGCTCATGAGCTTCTTTCCGTCCCTCATGCGCACTATCTGGAGCTGGTAGGTGCCGTCCTTTGCAAACTTGACGGTCTCCACCACGCTCACCCATTCGCCCAGGAAGTCGGCAAGGTCGGCCTTGCCAAGGTAGACGTTGCCGGTATTGTCTTCGGTCCGGCCTACGTGGATGACCTGGAGCTGCTGCTTGCCGCTGGAGAGGCTGCGGCAGGTGAAGGTGATGGCGGGGAGGCTTACATCGGCAGTGCCTTCCTTGTTGTCGATGCCCTTGAGCTGGTGTACGTGGCAGAATTTGGTGGTGGTCTTCATGCCGGCGGGAAGCTGGAACTTCCAGCTCATGCGGAGGGTTTCGCCCTCGGTCTTGGCGACGAGGCCTTCGGGGGATTTGCCGTCGGTCTTGATTTCGTTGCGCTGGCGGTCCGTAACGTTTGCAAGGCCGCGGTCATCGTCGTTCTTTATGTGGATGATGAAGTCGAAGACGTATTTTTTCAGAGTGGCGTCCCAGCTCTGGCGGATGTGGCGGAAGGGGCTGGAGGCGTGCTCTCCGGAATTGTCCGGCGGTTCAAGGTTGTAGCCTTTTTCAAGGATGAGGTCGTAGGTGCCTTCATCGTTGCCATCGGCCCACAGGGCACCTTCGGGGGCTTCTTCAGGTTCGGTGACGGGGTCTGTCTCAGTTCCGGTTCCGGTGCCTGTTTCTTCTCCGGTGCCGGTCCCCTGCTGGCTGTTCCCTGAATTGCCGCCGTTTACGGGCGAGGGCACCACATATTTGGAGCTGCTGCATGCGCCAAGGAGCATGAGCGTCAAAAAAAGCGAGCGGATTATTTTCATATTAGTTTAAATGTCCTATATTTGCAGTCAGTAATATTGGTTGACCAATTTACTGCAAAGATAAAGAAATAATTGATAACCACAATGAACGCACAGAAAATTATCCTCTCTCTGGCCGCAGGATTTCTCGCATGCACAGCCGTCCTGGCCCAGGAACCCGTTCCCACCAACCGCTATGCCATGAAGCTCGAGAAAAAGGCCGATGGCACCTACGCCCTCCAGAGGGAAGCCCGCTACGCCAAGATTCTCAACCTTTCCGAGATTCCTGACCTCTACGTTCCCTACGTCCACCAGAACCAGCGCCTCTCCGGCAAACTGTACAACAAGGTTGAGACAGAGGAAGTTGTATACAAGAAGTACGACAGCTACGAGCTCCGCATCGCCATCGACAAATCCATGGCCGAAGGCCCCTCGCCCGTGATGTTCTTCGTTCACGGAGGCGGCTGGGCGCGCGGCACCTTCGACTCCTCCCGCAGCCTTTCCAAGTACCTGGCGCAGAACCACGGCATCACCGGCGTGCGCATTGAATACACCCTTGCCCCCCAGCCCGGCGCCAACGTCCAGGTCTCCATTGCCGATGTCCTCGACGCCGTCCAGTACATCCGTGACCACGCCAAGGAGCTGAACATCGACACTTCCCGCATGGGCTTCAACGGCGCATCGGCAGGCGCGCACCTCTCTTCCGTCGCTGCCATGCTCACCAAGGAAGCTAAGGTATTCGTTGGATATTCAGGCATTTACGACCTTACCACCGCCGCCATCACCACCAGGGCCAAGGACCCGCAGCGCATCGCCTACTTCGGCAACCTCCAGGAGAAATACCTTGCCGACGCCTCCCCCGTCTTCCTCATCCCCAAGAAGTGCAAGGTAGCCGCCCAGCTCTACTGCGGCACCGGAGACCTCACCGTCGAATACAGCCAGAGCGTCGCCTTTGCCGATGCCCTCAAGGCCCGCAAGGCCAAGGTCGTAGACCTCCAGATCTACCCCTACTACGACCACAACATCAACGCCAAAGCCTCCGACAAAATGGAGGAAATCTTTTTCAAGACCGTCGACTTCATCGTCGCGCACATCTGATTCGCAGCGGCATGAAGCTGACTACAGGGCAGGGATGAAACCTGCACCTATCAGTATCAAAAGCATTTCCGAAGGCGTCACTACCCTGTGCGTCCCTGGGAAATGCTTTTTGTTATTCGTTACCAGATATGCATCTTCCACAGATAACGATATCTCATAGAATACCCTGTCTGTAGGATCCGGATACTCATCGTCTGTGGGCGTTATGCCAGGGTCAATCCCATCCTCCTTAAACTTTAACAGTAACCCATGCGATATATCTGAAGGTATTGACAATACCGGAAGATTAAGTATCTCCTCATATTCCTGTATAATCTCGTCACAGACCAGAGGTTGAATAACCCCTGAGAATACAAGTGAAACAATTCTTGAAGCTGACGAGTCCGGTTTGTGAGATTTCGCCGCGGCCACCAAAACATTTGTATCAACTACTGCGTAAATCATCTCATAGATTGCGTTTCTGTTTTCTATAATCGGCAATTAACTGTTCTATTTCACCTTCTGTCCATTCGTGCTCTTCACGTGAAGATAACTGCTGGCTCCTCTCAAGAGCAATCTGTGCCATGGTGGACAGGTCCTGGGATTCACCGGGATTCTTGGAAAGGGATATAGGGAATGGGATAGCTTTTTGGCGGACGACGGTACGCGCAAAAAGATTAAATGCAGCATTGGTACTTAAACCAAATTCCTTGCAAAGCTGGTCAAAGCTTTCCTTGATATCTGAATCAAGACGGATAGAGATAGCAGTAGTTGACATGATCGTTTTCGTTTTGATATTGCAAAGATAGCATTTTAATATTATTTTACAATACAACCAATCCTAATATTATATTGGCAAACATAACCAAACATAATCGTATTACCTGAAACCTTAAGAAAAAAAGTGTTGTTTCACAC
>OCVV011125831.1_pt1 | contig 50491 bp, 81 predicted proteins | sample 1539721 | NCBI WGS metagenome assembly OCVV01 (sample SAMN02144230, study PRJEB22623) | gut metagenome | biome: sheep rumen | host: Ovis aries | place: New Zealand
GAAAAAAACGGCACAGCGACAGGGAGCGGCGGAATCGCCATCGTGGTAAAAGCGGGGCAAACGGTGGACAATGTCATTTTCAGGCCAATGATCTGCACCGCCGAGGACTATGCTATTAGTTCTGAATATGTACCTTATGCTCCAAGTAATAGAGGGTTGTATGAGGAAGTCAACACCAAGGTTAGCATTACAGATATTTATGGCATAAAGCCAACAATTTCAAACGGTACAGACCTGAACACGATGCAGACGCCAGGCGCCTATGCATGTAGCGGAGCAACCATCGCTGCGAGTCTGTTAAACTGCCCAACGACTACAGAGGCATTTATCATGTATGTTGATTATATCGCGGCAACTTCACGAATTATTCAGAGACTCTACGCAATGAATACAAGTACCGGTAGCCCAGCAGTATATATCCGATGCTTATATAGTGGTGGTTGGGGAGTATGGTATAAATTTGATGGAACAGATGTAGCAAATGATACTTGGATTTCACTTAAGTCTGGTTCCGGCACAGGCATTAGTGATTCTGATGTAAAATACCGATTAAATGGAAAAATAATGTGTGTTACTGGATATGTTAAGCCATCTTCAACTGCCGCATCTGTTACTATAGGTACACTAGCAGAAAAATACCGACCAATTTCATTATAGACAGATCATGTTTCACAGGCATCAGGAATTGCTGAAACAACTTTTTCAGCACAAGTCCTTACAGATGGTACAGTTAAATTTTAGGGAAATTCCGCATCTGCTATAACTGCGAATATTTAGTATTATTTTACTTTGACTTATATCGTAGCAAATTAACCTAATTATTTGACTTTTCTTAAAATTTTTGATATAATAAATATAGTAAATGGGGGAAACAAAAAACTTACCTCCGTTCCCCTCATTTACCATAGTAAATAATGATACTTTTTCTAAACCTTCATATCGTTATTTACTACTTTTTGGAATGATGGTATTTTTTCTAAACCTTCGTACCATTATTCCATTTACTTCTTATAAGAAACATTCGAGTAAAGATTGCCGTGGGATAGTTTTAGAGCTTCTCATGGCAATTTTTACATTTAAATAGATAGTCATAGGGGGAGGTGGAATATATGACTTGGGAAGAGTGCAAATGTAAATGCCATTAGAGTGGTATTATGCATATGGATATAAGTATTGAAGAATACTAGGCTTTAGAGGAAGATTATAGAAATAGTGGAATTATATTCTTTGTTAGAGATAATGAAAATAGGCTTTATTATATATATAGAAATGGGAAGTAGTATGGCGGCAGTTTTAAAGAAGAATATAATGCTGGTAAATAGAATAAAGATGATTTTTCTGAAGGAGAAATTTTTAATGATTATGAAAATAATGTAGCTAGTGGAGCATATTCTCATGCTGAGGGTTTTCAGGCAGTCGCGTCTGGAAGAAGTTCTCATGCTGAGGGATATATGACTAATGCTGAAGGTCAAGATAGCCATGCAGAGGGGAACACGACAACAGCTAGCGGTTATCAAGCACACGCTGAGGGGCTAAATACAGAGGCGAGCGGTGATGAAGCTCATTCTGAAGGAAATGCATGTATAGCATCTGGTGGACAATCTCATGCAGAGGGTGCTTATACAAATGCATCTGCTTATTACTCTCATGCGGAAGGAAGAGGCGGACAATGGACAGATAAAGATAACATAGAACGTATTAGTGGAGCGCATGGGGTTTGTTCTCATTCTGAAGGAGATCAAACAGTAGCAAATGGAATGTCTTCACATGCTGAGGGTTTTAAGGCTATTGCACAAGGCTCTAATTCTCATGCAGAAGGCAATACTACAGTATCAATTGGTGAAAATTCTCATGCAGAAGGGTATATGACAAAAGCAACAGGAAAATACTCTCATGCGGAGGGGCAAGGAAATAAATATGGTTTTCCTCAAGAACAGAGATATACTATTGCAAGTGGTTAGACTTCTCACGCTGAGGGTAATACAACTACAGCATCAGGAGATAATGCTCATGCAGAAGGACTTATGACGATTGCATCTAATAGTTCATCTCATGCTGAAGGAACAGAAACCACAGCTTCTGGTAATTGTACACATGCAGAAGGTTATCATACTGAGGCTTCCGGCACCGATTCTCATGCAGAAGGAGCCTCTACAAAAGCAAAAGGTGATTATTCTCATTCAGAAGGATCAAGTACAGTGTCATAGGGACAATACTCTCATTCAGAAGGATATCAGACTCTTGCTTATGAGCAAGGCTCTCATGTAGAAGGATAGTCTAATAAGGCATATGGAGTAGCTTCTCATGCAGAAGGAGATGCAACAACTACAGGCATGGATCCAAAATCTCCAGATTATGACAGTGATAAAAGAGGATTTGCTGCTCATGCAGAAGGACAAAATACAATTGCTACAGGACATGCGTCTCATGCAGAAGGACAATGGACAACTGCATTAGGAAATTTGTCTCATACAGAAGGAGGCTAGACTACGGCTTCTGGCTCCGCGTCCCATGCAGAAGGATTAAATACAACTGCGTCAGGAGCTTATTCTCATGCTGAGGGACAGCATACAACTGCTTCAAAATTTTCTTCTCATGCAGAAGGAAATTAGACTACTGCTTCTGGTGATTATTCTCATGCTGAGGGAGATTATACTATTGCTTCTGGTAGCTGTTCTCATGCAGAGGGGGATGGAGGTTCATTTACGTTAGATAAATCGACATATACAAGTGGAGCACATGGAAGTTATACTCATGCAGAAGGATACCAAACTATGGCAGCACAAGATTGTGCCCATAGCGAGGGATACCAGACAATTGCAGTAGGCATATATTCTCACTCAGAAGGTTATCAATCGCAAGCATTATTTACTGAAACTCATGCTGAGGGTTATAGAACTAAAGCCATAGGAAATGTTTCACATGCAGAAGGATATGGTACAACTGCTTCTGGAGCGCAATCACATGCCGAATGTGATACTACAACCGCCTCCGGAATGGCCTCTCATGCTGGTGGTTATAATAGCGTGTCTGCCGGAGATTATTCAATCGTACATGGAGAATATGTAACTGCACAAGGCAGAGATTCTGCCGTATTCGGAAAGTATAATTCTCCAAATACTACTGATTTATTTCAAATTGGTAATGGAACTAGCACATCAAATAGGTCAAATGCACTTGCAGTGGATGCTCGCGGTAATACTACTATTGCAGGTCAATATACTGATAAAACAGGAGAAAAATTAGCTCCATTCGTTCCTATAAATGAAAGTGAACTTGATATAACAAAAGAAGAATGGATTGAAAATAATGCAAAAGAAGGCGTATTTTACGCTTTCTATGAAAGCGATAGCAATTAATTTTATATAACGAGGTGATTTTAATGCCATTAACTCCAGATAAAGTAGAGCAAATAAATGGTGTTACTGTAAAAACCTATCTATTAACACAACATAATCCAAAGAGAATTGCAATGCCGACTGTGGGTATGACTTCTCCACTTGGAGTAACAATTCATAATACTGGTGCAATTAATGTTGCATCGAATACTACCCCGGCAGAACAATATACCAGAGCTACAATGAATGGTAATATGAATACGGTTCGTGTTCACTTTTATGTAGATGATACTTGTGCTTGGCAAAATTTACCATTAACTCTTTCTGGATGGCACGCGGCAGATGGATCTGGTAATGGAAATAGAAGAACTATCTCTTTTGAAGTAATTGGAAATTCTGTTAAGGCAGAAGCAAATGCAGTAAAACTTGCAGCTTATTTCTTAAAGAAATATGGAAAGACTGTAGACAATGGACTTTTTACTCATACTCATTGGCTTAATGTAAGAGATGGAAAAAGAGGAACTATTGATTATTTAAATACTGCAAAGAATTCTTATAAGATGTGTCCAATTTATATTTTGCCGCACTGGCAAACATTTAAAACAAATGTTAAAAATGAGCTTGCAAGACTTGGGGGAGATACTACTACAGTAGTCACAACTCCTGTAACAAATCAAACTCCAACAAATAATGTAACTCCAATTTTATTTAGAATTAGAAAGTCTTGGAGTGATGAAAAATCTTAGATTGGAGCTTATAGTTCACTTGAAAATGCGAAAAAGGCATGGAAAGAGGGATACTTCATTTATGATTCAAATGGGAAATAGGTTTATCCTGAAAATTCAAACGTTATTGTGCCGGCACAGGATGTTAATGTAACATATCGTGTTTTTGCAAGAAAGAGATGGCTTCCAGAAGTTAATAATTTAGAAGATTATGCTGGTGTTAAGGGCTATCCAATTTCTTGCGTTGCGGCAAAGAGCAGTAAGGGAACTCTTCGTTATCGTGTCCATTAGCAAGGTTCTAAATGGATGAATTGGATTACTAAATACGATATAAGTGACTTAATAAAAGGATGCGCGGGAATACCAAATATTAAAATTGATGCCATTCAAATTGAGCTTAAGGACTTAGAAGGATATGATGTAAGATATAGAGTTGCAAATCCAGGTAGAGATTATTTACCTTGGGTAATTGGAACTTCTGATTACGCGGGAATTTTTGGAAAAACTTTTGATAGGTTGCAAATTGAAATTGTTAAGAAGTAATCATAAGGGGAAGATATTAGATGTCTTCCCCTTATTTTTTACTTTTATTATGAAATTATATGGCGAAAAGCCAATTGATAAAGGAGGGATTGTAATGTTAGAAATTTTTGGTTTATCTACTTCGACCGCGCTAGGTGGATTGGGAGTTCTGTCAGCTATTGTTAATATTATTGTTGAGGTAATTAAAAAGTTTATTCCTAAAAAAATTCCAACTTCATTAGTAACATTATTAACTTCTTTAGTTGTATGTATTGTTTTTGTATTATTTTTCATTGATTTATCTATTAAAGGGGTAATATTAGGTTTCTTTATGAGTTTTATTGTTGGATATACAAGTATGAATGGTTTTGATACATTTATGAAAATTTGGAAAAGATTTTAGATAAAAGAGGAAGAAGGAGAAGATAATTAATGTCAAGTTCTTATGTTTATAATTATGATAATATATGGGATGTTATCACTGATTTAATAGATAATTATGCAGATGGTGTGCATACTAATGATAATTTACAAGAAGAGAATAGAATTGAGGGAGAAAAAATTAGTGGCGCGGCGCTTGATGGATTTATTAAAAATAAAAATACCTTTTGGTATTATTTATTAGAATACCTAAATAGTGAAAAGAAATATTTATCTCATTCTGGTATCATGTCAGAGGATTTTTTTCATGGAAAAGATAATTTTGTTGGATTTTTTGAATATATTAATAAAAAAGCTGATATTGATGATAATAAATTTGAAAAAATAAAGAAGGCAATTAGGGATAAAGAATCAGGAGCAAATTTTTGGAATGAAAGTGTTTAGGAGTTAGTTAAGAAATATATAAATAATTTTGATTATTAGACTTTAAAAAATATTGAAACTGATTTAGAAGATACCATTGGTACGATTCCGATGGGAGAGGGGAAAGTAAAATTTAAAATTACTGATTTAATTAATTCAGACGCGGGTAACTCTTTCCATCAAGATGAAGAATGGGTAAAACCTTGGTCAAATATTGATGAAGAAAACTATTCTATTGTAAGAAATATTGATAAGATTATTTCTACATTAACAAATAATCGTGAATTGCAATATACGATGGAAAAAGATTATGAATTAAATAGTGGAAAGGTTAGACTATTAATGCCTAAATATTTAAGAAGAGTTGAAGTCGAAGACTTAGATAGAAACTTTTGGGTAATAGGATAGACATTAAGCGGCATTAGTTCTTTTTTGTTCAATCCTGATAGTCCAATTTATAATCTTTTAGATTCTATGATTGATGAAATATTAGGATTATGGGAGAATGTTTTTTATTTATGGGTAATTCTTTCTTAGCTTACTTTTAAAAACACATATGAAACAAAATTTATCTATATTCCTTTACCAAATACTCCTGAAATGCAATATAGAAAATTTGACAATTTTTATAAAGCATCTTCATATTTTGATGAAGAAATAGAAGATAGAATTTCTTATTTAATTGATTAGTATGACGATAAAAACTTATTAATTTTGCCTGAAATTAGAATTAATAATTATTTTAAAAATTATTATAGTGGTGTTAAATATCTTGGGCTTTATTATTATAATAGAAAAAGCAAATAGTGGATAGTCTATAGAGAAAATGATGATAATGGGAACCCTATAGAATGGGCAATAGATTTAAAAAATGAATTTAAAAATTTGGGGAATGTTTGTGAAACAGATGATAAATATATTATTTTAAATAAAGAAGATTATGATAAATTAGAGGATTCTACTGTTTATTTTCGTATGTTACGCCTGCATTCTTAGTTAGAAGAGCTAGAAATGGATGAAGATTTACAAATTTCCTCTTGTAAGATTAATATTTTTGGAGAAGATGTTGCTGCGGATATTGAGAATGTTGATAACAGACTTGTAAATATTTTCTCTATTAAAATAGAGAATGGGGAAATTGAAACAGAAAAGATTATTGAAACTGGAATTGCGATTTCTACAGTAACAAGAAATAAAAATAAAGGTTTTTATTAGGGAGAAGTGTTAAGTTATTATAACTTAACTCCGGCAGAGTTACCAGATTTTATCACTCCAGAGCTTTAGGTTAAGGTCGTTAGTTATCGTGATGGATTGGCAGATATATTTGATAGAAGAGAAGAATACCCATATTTCTATTAGACTACTCCAAGTGACAGTAGTGTCCAAAGAGAGATAAATGGAGTTTCCCATTATATAAATGCAAATTTAAGAGACAACGATGAAGAAAATGGTATAGTGGCTTGGGGTATTCGAGGAGATACAACAGAATATCCTAATTTATCCAGTAATTATAATTCTTTATATTATAAAAGTGGTGGTATTATTTCGGCTTTTTCTGATTTAAATTCAGAGAATAGTAGAATTAAAGATTGGTTTGAAAAAATTTATTTACCTACACATGCAGATGAAGAGAATTATTTCTATTTAATCGGAGTCCCTATGTTAAGTCCAACTGGTAGTGGAACAGCGGCATCGGCATATTACTATGGGTACATTAGAATGGAAGGATATAATATTTCAAGATATGTGTTTATTACTCGTAATAAAGATGATAGCACAGAAAGCCTAATTGAAGAATTGGAAGAAATTGAAAGTCTAAGTTCTGGAGAAGAAAAACAGAAAAGAAGATTTAATTTTTGGAATAAATTTTTAGTAACAGATGCTTCGCCGGCCAAAGAAGGTGGAATAAGTGGACGTAGATGTTTCTATGGAACTAGCAATAAAAGCTCAACTGATCCGGCTTTAGTAAATCCATCTGAAATTGGAATAGATGGAGAACCTACTAAAAACTGGAACTTAATTTATCCTGCTTATAAAGCATTATCAAATCCTGAAAATGAGGATAGTTTATCTGTAAAATCAGAGTATTCCGGCGGAATAACAACGACTAGAACTAATTTACAAGTATCTCGAATTACAACTAATAAGCCTCGATTTGATGAGTATGGATAGATAGAATTGAATGGGTTAATTAATGATTTTTACTCTTATAATTTAGATAGATATACATTTTTATTTTATGACGGAATCGCGGCGCGATATGACGGAGAGAATACTGATTTTAACTGGACTGATTTTCAGTTAGATAGTAAATGGAAAGATATAACTCAAAGTTCTATTATATGGAGAAGAAAATGCCGTATTGATTTAGAAAATGGAAGAGTATATTGGAGTGAAAATGGAACACCAATTGATGAAATTTCAAGAGTTCCCAATAGTAATTGTTATGCTTTATATTTAAATAATCAAGAAGAAGAATAGGCTTAGATGCTGCCAACTTCAAACTGGGAATATGGAAACTATATTGCAGTAAGTCTTCCTAATTTCAATAAAGAAAGAGAACTTGATTATTTAGATACAATTAATTCTGAAACAATATAGACTAGTTATAATAGATTGTATTAGAGTGATTCATAGCATATGATTGAAAATCTTATTTAGTTTAATATTGGGAACGGCGATTTAGCATAAGAGGTGAGATAATGAGAGGGAATTTTAATAATATATATGATATTGATATATCATATATAAGAGAAAATTATCCGAATGAAGACGATCGGTCTGCTTTTTTTGACGATATAATAGAATATTTTAAAGAAAGAAATCCTAAATATACTCAAAATGATGAAGGAATTGATCCAACGAAATACGGGTAGAAGATTAATTCTCAATCAGATTTAGATGATGAAGCTAAATTAAAAGACGAGGATAAATTATATCTTTTAAGAGTATTAAAAGATATAGGAGATAATCATTATTGGAATGAATCTGTTGATGATTTAATTAAAGATTTTAATTATTATTTCTATGATAATGCTATTGAAGAATATGAAGATTAGAATGGATAGGACATAAATAAAGATTCAAAAATCTTTCATGCCGGCGCATTAAAAAATGCAGATGCAGGAGCAAATTTTGTAAAAGAAGAAGACATTGTTGAAAAATATGAAAATATATTTAAAGTTAAATTTCCCTGGGTAATTCCTTGGCTTAACTTAAATAGAAAAAGTTATCGAACTGTGCGCGGGAAAGATAAAAATGTTGATGTTCTTTCTAATAAAGAAGAATTATAGTTTACTAGAGAAGAAGACAAAGAAAAAAAATATCAATAGTGGATCAGGCTATTGATGCCAAAGAATTTACGAAAAGTTGAAGTAGAAGATTTAAATAGAAATTTTTGGGTAATGGGATAGGTAACATCTCTCCTTGGAAGTTATCTTTTTGGTGATGATGCAATTATTCCTAAAACTTATAATACTATATTAAATGAAATTTGTTAGCTTTGGGAAAATATAATGTATCTATGGATTGCTACCGTGGCGCAAAGTAAGAAGAAATAGTACACAGATGTTCATTGTGAAGTTGTGCCTATTAATTCTAATTTCTTATTAAACTATTTAAAATACGATAGCTTTAATCATCAAATAGATACAAGAGTAGAGAATAATGAAACTCTTAGACATTTGTCTTATTTAGTAGATACCTATACGGATAGCAACTTATTTATATTATTAGAGAATAGAGTAAATAATTATGAACATAGTTATTTTTCTGAAATTTAGTATTTATTATTAACTTATGATAGAAATACTAAAACATGGAATTATGATTTAAATAAAATTTTTAAGACTTATTTAGATGAAGATGGTTTCCATTTGAGAGGGTATACGAATACTGATATTGGAGCTTAGTATTTATATTCAATAAATCAAGATGATGATAACTATTATTCTTTATCTATGTTAGAAGCACAAGAAAAATCAGAAATCCAAAAAAGAAAATTTGTAACTTTAATTAGACCTGTATATACTTTTTCATATGATTTTATAAATGGAGAAAAATAGCCAAATTTAACGATAAAATTTTATGATGTAGGAAGAGAATTAGTAAATAAAAATAGTTTAACAGATTATTGCGCGCTATTTTATACTAATTAGAATGATATAAATTGGCCTAGCAGTTCTGTTGCAAGTGATATTCCTGAAGCAGAAACAGTAACTGCTTCAATTAAAATGGGCTATTATCAAGGCGAATTAATAAGTAAAACAAGTTATACAAAATAGATAAATTGGAGAACTGAAACAGCAATTTATAATTATATTACTCCTGGAATGAGTTTTTCTGATATAAAAAATCATGTAACTACAAATTCGTCTGATTAGATATACTAGTAGCTTGGAATAACAAACCCAAAAGAGACTTTAGAAAATTATAGTGCAAGATTCGATTTAATTAGATATAGCGTGGGGGATGGAACAGGTATTTCAAGAGAAATGATTCCATTAGCTATATTAACGACTAAACAAAATGGGATTTGTGAGCAACATAAGTTATATTTAGTTAAATAGGGAAAAACAATAAATGATGCCACAGCAGAAGATATACCATATACTTGCGCAAATCCTTTAGAAATGAATGGCTCAGTAGGAAAAAGATGTCTTCTTGGACCAACATACGAGGACAATATTTTGGGGAAAGAAAACGGAAGTATTAATAGCATTGCTTTATATTATTCAGCTTTTTAGGTATTTAATGGATAGCATCCTGGAGCTGCGACAACTACTACAAATATTAAGAATCCTATACTAAATATTCATAGTACAACAGATATCGAAAATCCTTATATTATTGACAAGTTTTATTTGTATAATATGGATAGATATACCTTATTGCTAGAAATGAAAGAAGATTATAATAATAAAAATGATAATCATAAAAAATTTTTAAGGGCGGCAGTAATATGGAGAAAAACTTGCATAGTAGATTTAGAAAAAGGCTATATATATTGGTATGATGAAATTAAGAGAGCTGGTAGACTATCGCAATCAATAATCACTTTACCAGAAGAACGTCTAGATTGGAAATGTGGCGAGCAATTCCCTCTGCATGTAGATGAAGATTTTTCTTATTTAGATACTTGCACGAATGAAATGATTGAACGTGCTTGGTTAAAATCTAATAATGGAATAATTGATTTTTAATAGGTGATGTAATGACAAGAGAAGAATTACTTAATAGAAGTGATTTTAATGGTTTTATTACTTAGGGTTTTTAGGACGATTTTGGTATTGAATTATTAAAAATTTTAAATAACGAAATTAATTTTATTTATTAGAGTGAAATTACAGATGGAACTTTCATTGATTTTCTTGATAAGAGCATTGATAAAGACTTTCATATAATTGACTGATGGGGGTGAAATAATGGCAGATCAAATAGGAAATTATTGGAATGAAAGTGTCGAAAGATTAGTTAATAATTTTTTAGAGTTAAAGCGCCAGATTAATGATGAAAACACTCCGTTTTTAAAAACAAAAGATGGAGAAACTGTTGTTACTATAAATGAGATAAAAAAAGCAGATGCAGGAAAAAGTTTTTCTAATAATGAGGAGGGAGAAGACGATTGGGTCATCCCTTCCCTCAATATTAATAATAAATAGTATAAAAAGGTAAGAGATGAGGATAAAACTATTTCTGTTTTGAATGATGTTATGAATTTACAATTTACTCATACTTAGAAGCAAATGTTAAATGATAATAACTGGATTCGTTTATTAATGCCAAAATATACTAGAAGAGTCGAGATAGAAGATTTAAATAGAAATTTTTGGGTTATTTCTTAGGTTGCCGCGGCAGCATGTTTTTGGCTTTTAGATGATGAGAGTTTATTGCCAAATGTGATTAAGGGATTAATTAATGAAATTTTATAGTTATGGGAAAATGTAATTTATTTATGGGCTTCATTTATAATTTAGACTCAAAAATATAATGATAATATACATATAGAGATGCTTCCTTTACCCTCTTCCGCCACCTAGAATTTTAATAAGTATGATTTTTATGGCGGATAGTTTAATGGGAATTTTGAGAGAATAGAAGATTATTTTTATACAGAATTAATAAAGAAAAGAGAAAATCCAAATAATAGTATTTTTCTTGATTATGAGAATAAAAAAGAAGAAATATCTGCTGATATTATTAATAAAATTAATTATCTTACTTAGAAATATAAAAATCAAAATTTATGTATAATTCCCTATTATAGAATAGATAACTATTATGCCAATTATTATAGCGCAATTGTTATTCCGGCGATTTTCACTTATCATTAGGGAGCTAAAAATTGGAGGAAAATTTGGCTGTATAATAGTCTAGGTTCAGGTCCCGCCGCGATAACTATTGACAAAGGCTATGAAAATAAAGATTATTCTGATTATATATATGCAATTAAAGAAAATCCATTATTAATTTCCTATAATTATTTTACTCCGTTCTCGAGTGTAAGTAGTCGAACTGATAAAGAATAGGGATATTATTATGGAGCAATAAGAGTTATTCCTCATTTATATTTAAAATTAACTCCAACAGATATTTTATTGGATGATAGTAAAAATAGTTCTTTAGAGTTAATTGACGCGGCAGAAGGAAGTCTTATATCCATGACTGGATCTGGAGAACCTTTTTTAGATAAAGATTCTCGATTAAGAAAAATTAGTTTTATTGATAATAAATATATTTTATAGGAATTACCCAGTCATGATGTTTTAAGTAAATCATAGAAGATTTTAGAGTTTAAAGAGAATAAAGAAGGATAGACTAATAGAGCTTTTTATTTTGGTGAATTAATTAGTTATAGGAAAAAGACTAAAGTTCCTGATATACAAAATGCTGAGTTCAAACTGATTAAAATTGGTGACTTCTATCCTGCTAATCTTGTCGAAGGCGAAAATAAATAGGCTAAAGTTAATAGGAGTAATTTCACTTTAATTGGCGCATTAAATGAGGATACTGATAGCTATGGGACAGAGAAAGTTTATGATATGGATACCTATGGAATTGGTGCCTATCACTTGAAAGTAAATAAAACTTAGATGTAGGCATAGACTGGAAAAGTAGTTTATTTTAATTATAACTATTTTTATTCTGATAAAATGAAAGAGGGTGATGACTCTAAATATTATAAACCTATTTTTTATGCCGAGGAATTGACTCCTGAACTTTTATCTTAGTTAAGTATTAGATATATTAAACATTTAAGAAATGATAATGAGCCAACTTATGAAAATCCTATTAATGAGCCAAGTATTTCAGGGAAGAAAATTCTCGGAGCAGACAAGGGAAAAGCTGCAATTTATTGTACAAAAATTGGTTGCGCTTATTGGACTGGTACTGCTGGCCCGCAATGGAATTCTGGAATTATTACTGATATAGTTTATGCATCTGAAGAAACAGATACTTCTTTCCCTATTGTAATAGATAGTCCATTTCTTTTTGATGGGTATTGGACAAGAAATAATTAGGTTTTCAGTATCACTCAAGGCGGAAGATGGAGAAGATTATATATTGGGTGCGAAGCGGCGAGCATTGAAAAGACAGATTCTGGAATTAATATAGATATGTCTGGTGGATAGCTTGTTTGGTATGATCATAATAGAGAAGTTTATCCTGAAAGATATTCTGATGGGAATAACTAGAAACCTAGCAATAGACCTCATTGTTCAATAGATTTTACTAATAAAATAGTCTTTGGAACGGGATGGGCGCCAGAAACTTATGCTAATTTAATTAAAGATAGCAATGGCAATATAAATTTATCTCCTTAGATTAAAATAGAAGATAGAACATAGAGCTTTATAAATACTGGCATTAATTATAATTTAGGGAAACTTACTTCTGAAAATCAAAATAGGATTTATAAGAATGGATTTATCAATGTTACATTTAAAACAAATGATAATGGTATTACAATGAGTGGAGCTGGAGATATAAATAATTTAACCTTTTAATAAAAAGAGAAGTCATTTATTTGACTTCTCTACTTTTTTATGTTATAATTTTTATAGATTTTGAAAATAGGAGGTATAAAAGATGAAGTTTAATATTCGATAGACAAAGGCTCTTAATGCCACTGAAAATAAAATTCTTTGTTTGGCTGCGGCCGCGGCAGGAAAGACTCGAGTTTTAACTGAGCGCATCCGTCTATTGATTACAGAAAAAAATATTAATCCTGCGGATATTGTAGCCATTACTTTTACAAACATGGCAGCAGATGAAATGAAAAAGAGACTTAATGGAGTGGCAGATGGGGCCTTTATTGGAACTATTCATTCCTATGCGAATAAAATTTGTTTAAATAACAATATTAAGACACAAAATTATATTGATAACAAACAATTTGATATGATTTTAAAGAAGGCTCTTACTATTTCAAGAGATCGTTATCCAAAAGTAAAGCATGTGCTAGTGGATGAGTGCCAAGATTTGTGTCCTCTTGAATATGATTTTATTAAAAAAATTCCTACAGAAAATATTTTTTTTGTTGGAGATAATCGTTAGATGATTTACGGGTTCAAAGGCACTACAGATGAATATTTAATACAAATGTATAAAAATCCAGAATTTACAAAATATTATCTAACAGAAAATTATCGTAATGCGCCCAGTATTTTAAAATTTGCTGATAGCCTTATTAGTTCTCTTATCCAATTAAGTCCAAGGTCAACTCCTGTGAAAACAAAAGAAGGCGAAGTGATTAAGGAAAGTTTCTTCGAGGCAGTTGAAGAATTAGAATATTCTGGAAATTGGGGAAGTTGGTTTATTTTAACAAGAACGAATAATGAACTTGCAAATATTCAAGAGATTCTTGATAAGAAAGAGATTCCTAATATTACTTTTAAGAAAGGTGACCTTGATGATAATGATGAACTTGATGCTCTTATGCGAACAGATAGAGTTAAAGTTCTAACAATTCATTCTTCTAAAGGCCTTGAAAATAAAAATGTTATTGTTGTCGGGGCAAAAACTTATAGCGAAGATGAACGAAGAATTGCTTATGTGGGAGCAACTAGAGCTGAAAATACATTGTATTGGTGTCCTTCATTTACTAGACGGGGCGGATATAGAAATAAATCTACTCTTATTGGAGTGCAGCACACTAATATTATAGAGTTCTGATGCGTAATGGATTTTTTTGATTTTTTGAAAAATGAAGTTATATATGATGATGGAGACGTTCGAGTTGAAATAGCAGGATGGTTTAATTACTGGCTTAATTATATTCGTATTGAGCAAATTCCATTATCAAAAGTTTTTTTAGAAAGAATGATCCCATTAATTTATGCGCAACTATCGGCAAGTGGAGTTGACATTAAAAAGCCAGAAAAGTCTTATTGTTCTAAAGCTACTATTTTTTGTTTTGGTGCGCCGATAGCTTTTCTGCCGCCATTTGATAAATTAAATTGTGTTGCTGAATTAATGGAAAATACTTATGATCTATATAAATAGAAAGATGAAATTGAATAGGCAATTTAGGAAATTAATCAATCCGATTTAATTGATGGGGAGATTCATTATAATATTTTTGAAAAACCTTATAAAGAAATTTGTGGTTGGCTTGCTTTTGTAAACGAGAAAGAAATTGATATTCTTTTTTTCGGACATAAGGCTCCACCAAAAGAGTTATTTATTTGATTATGTATGATTTTCTTATAATATGGGATATGAAAATCTACATTATATATGTCGCTTCGGCGGCGAAAACGTAGTTTTCCTTTCATTGGCATTAAGCCATAAAAGGAGGAATTTTTAATGAAGAGAATTATTGTAGGTATTGTATTAGGTTTAGTAGCATGTGTTGGTGCAGGTTGCACTAATGATGAAATTACTCCAGTCGAGGCTCCAGTTACGGAGACTACAATTGTAACTACTACTGAAGATACTATTTAGACTACCATCGAGAGTGCTGAAGAGACTCTCGAAGGAACTACTGTTGCTACTACAAATACAACTATTGAAACTGAAGATGCTACTGAGTCAGTTGAGACTACTCTTTTAACTGAAACGGTAGAGATTGAAACTAATGATGAGACTATTAAAAGTTCTTTAATAGAGTCCATCGTGGAGACTACTGAAAATTTTCAGTAAGCCGCCCAGTAATTAATAATATTGCACAGACTGCATATGCTTGTGAAATTAATACTACTGTGGCTACAAGTGTAACAACTGAGGCGGCTACTATTGAAACTACAACTATCTCCATAGAAACTACCACAGAAACATAGACTGAAAAAAATACTGAAGCAGTTGAAGTTGTTTCTAAGTCTATAGAAGATATTGCTAGAGAAGTGTGGGAGGGGAAATGGGGTAATGGCCCTGAAAGAAAATAGAGACTTGAATAGGCCGGATATGACTATAATGAAGTATAGTCTAAGGTTGTAGAATTGAGAAGTGAATATTTTATCCCTGTTAGTGAACCTATTTAGGTAAATAGTAATGAAACGTATGTAAAGAGATTTACGCGTGGAACTTATTACTGCTATGGATGTGCTAAAAAGGGCGGATCAGGGCGTTCATTAATTGAATGTAATACTTCAAATGATATTAAGGGTTCTATTGCTTCAAGTTATTTATATAAGACTTATGGATATAAGCATAGCGGCGGAAGAACAAAAGTCCGTCTTGAAATTAGTGGATACCCTTCTATGAACGGATATTATTATTTGGATGATAGCGATGCTGGAAATCCTAATGTAATTGATTTTTATTATATATATGCGAGCAATTGTCCATTTAGAAATTAGGGCGTTGTTCAGGTAGAATGTTGGATTGTAAATTAACCCCATAATGAGAAGATAGCGATTGAATAGGCAACTTCAATGCGCAAGCAAAAGAAATCCAATGTAAAAAGCGAAAATATCAACATGGGAAAACTACGTCTTTATAAAGGTCAGTATATCTTATACTGACCTTTTTATTATGTACTTAAAAGTTTGACTTTTTTAATTGGTTATGATATAATTAAATTGATAATAAAGGAGGGATATAATGTCTGTTTATGTCGTTGCTGATGCTAATTTTGGTTTTTCTGAAAATCGAGATAAAACGATTATCGAAAGATGGAATAAGATTGTTAAAGAAGATGACTTAGTTGTTTTATTTGGAGATATAGGATATAAGGAGACTTCTTGGGAACATCTAGTATTAACTTTTAATAAACTTCATGGAACTAAAAAGATTATCGGAGTAGACAAGAATGATTCGGAGGCAGAAAATTGGAGAGCTTTGACCGGGAAGAAATGTTTTAAGATGAATGGCGCTGTGCCGGGAAAGATTGACGGAAAGAGTTGTGTTATTGTAATTTATACTTCAAAAGATTATTTACCATCAATTAAAGAGTTAAAGAATAGCGATGTTCCTTGCGTAAGCGCAAAGTCTATTTCTGGATAGAAAGAGGTTTTTGAAAATAATATTTTAAGTTTAAGTATTGAAGATTGGGACTATACGCCAATTGAATATGTTAAAATTAGTGAACTTGTTGATAATATGATATTATTTTCTAAAATGGAAAATGAGGAAGTGAATTTGAATGAAAATTAAAATAACTAATGGATATGAATTTGCAGGTTTTATTATTGCCACGCTAGGACTTCTGTTCGTTAGTATTGTTTTTTAGGTTTGGTTATGGAAGGTAATTGCAGTAGCTATTTTTGGACTTCCTTAGTTAAGTTTTTGGTAGATGGTTGGATTGGATTTTTTAATTGACATGTTTTTATATAGGAAAGAAATGACAGATGTAAAATTTCAGGTGAAGAATAAAGAGGATTTGTAAGATTTTAAATCAAATAGAGGACTTTATTACTTATAATTGAGAGCTTATGCTCTATTATTACAAATGGGAGGAGATTAAATGAGAGGAGATGGAACAGAAAACAATCCATTTATTCCGGAAACTTTAACAGAGTTTATTTAGGCTGTCGGGACGAGCGGAGCGTATGTGGCGCTGGACCGGAACATCAATGCGGCGGAGGACCCGAACTACGGCGGAGAGCTGACGGAGCCGGTCACGTGGGCGGCCTCTGTCGAAGGCGGCGGTTTCTCGCTTCGCGGTCTGACGCTTCGCACTGCCGTGACGCCGATCAGCTTCGCAAAAGGCATTACCATCGACGGACTGACGCTGGAAGTGGGATTTAAGTGGGCGGCAAGATTCGATATACTCACCGCGTATGGAAGTGGCGCAAAGCCGCTTTTTACAGGGTGCCGTTTCTGCGTAAAGCTCGACGTAAGCACTTCTGTCGGCAGTTTTGCAGATGAACTATTCTTCCAGGATTGCGCGCTCTCGATCTCCTCTACAGCGGGAGCCGCAGGCAGGAGCGATTTTTTCTGGACATGCGATTTTTTGCGTACGACGATCTATTTCCCGACAGAAGTGCTGCGCGGCGGCGGGGCGGGCGCTATCCTCGGAACGGCCTGCTCTTTTGTCCGGTCGGCCGTTGTCTTTGACGCACTAACGGATAGCACCGGACAGATCACACTGATTGGGGACGCCGCCGGAGAGATAAGCTACAGCTACGCCGCCATCCGCGAAAACTCTGGCACAGTGCGCATTTCCCGTAGCGCATCTAGCTGCATCATCGCGCTGGATCCTTCCGCAGCTATCAGTGGTAGCCTGTCGGGATGGACCCGCGCCACCCTCGCCCAAATGCGTGACGAGGCCTGGCTCGCGTCCGTGGGGTTCTTGCCATGACGTGGCAGCATGATCCCTGGACGCGGGACGACAGCGTCCTGGACGGCCTCCCCTACACCGTGGAGCCGCCCGCGCCATATAGCATCAACGGCATCAAGACCGTCTGGAATTGGTCAGATAATGTTCTTAATGGATTGCCTTATACTATTGAGCCAATACCGTATAAGGAGCTTGGAATTAATAATATTTATTTTGGAAAAATTTAGCCAAATGATTTTTATTATGGCAAGAATCAAGTAAAATAGATATATTGTGGGAAAAAACTTGTTTATTCTAATGAATAAGAAGGAGGAAATAATGAGTAAAGTAATTATTTTAACAGATACAACTGATATTCCAATTACACAAATTGGAGAGCTTTCTGGACTATGCTGGGGTTCTGACTGTAGTGACCATGAACGCAATTATAAGCGTGGATTGGAATGTATCAGAAATATGCACGGCCGCACAGAAGAATTCCCTCAAATTTATATGTTACTTGAGGGATATTCTGCAAGAGTTATAAGAGAATACTATACACATACAGGCGGATCTCCAACAAGACTTCAAGAATCTACTCGATATGTAGATTCAACTTCTTTTAAGTATATTGAACCTTTTTATATCAAAAAGAATAAAGATTGTGATGAAATTTATCAAAATATGATGAAAACAATTTCTGAATCAATTACAAAACTAGAAGAACTTGGAATTAAGAAAGAAGATAGCGCAATGCTTCTTCCTCTAGGAATGGAAACTAAGGTTATTGTAAGAACCAATTTGCGTAATTTAATTGACATGGCTCATCAGCGTCTTTGTGCGCGAGCATATTGGGAATTTTAGAAGTTAATGAATGACATAGCTGAAAGTTTAGCTTTTTATTCAGATGAATGGAAAACTTTAGTAAAAGAAGAAAATATTTTTATTCCTAAATGTGAGTTCTTACATTATTGTCCAGAAAAGTATAGTTGTGGCCGCAGACCTAATTTAGAAACTTTGGAAAGATGGATTCAAATTGGACAAAATTTTGAAGCTGGTATTAATCCCATATCGGATAAGAAGGAGGACTAATGGAAGAATTCAATAAAATTAGTTATCTAAGAAATCATGCAAGACATAGAAAATAGGAAATTTCAGCAGCAATTCAATTTTATAAAGAAAATAATTATTTTGGAGCAATTGCGTCTTCTCTCCACGAGCTATGCTATTGGAATGGATATTTAGATGGATTGAATTAGACTTCAGAGATTTTTGAGAATGATGCTGAAGAAGGTATAAAAGAAAAAATGGGAAAAATTTTTTCTGAGGAGGATAAAGATGTTAAGAAGTGCGAAGATGTACGAGAATGAAATTAGATAGGCAATGAGAAATACTTGGTATGATTTAAGATATTAGTATGTGAATGGAGGGGTTGGATGTACAGATTTCCAAGCCCCTGATTCAATATGGGAATGTCATACTTTTGCAAGTATTGATCCGAAAACTGAAGAGCTCGTTGGCACAATTGGATATGAAGTTGATTGGGTTGCTAAATCTGCATCTGGATTTTTTGCTCTTAGTTATAACGATGGCGGGTCAATTATTTTTGCTAGAGATATTCTTCAAGTTGTTGATGACATCTTTTGTAAATATCACTTAAATAGAATGGATTGGTGGTGTTGGGCAGATAATCCTACGATAAAGGCCTATCGGAAACTTTGTAAAAGATACGGGGGTAGAGAGGTTGGAACTTTGCTCCGAAAAGGGCGGTTATTAGATGGGTTTTTACATGATAGTGTATTATTTGAATTGTTATCTGACAATTATATCGTAAATAAGATGGAACGGGAGGATAAGAAGAAATGCTTAAAGTAATAGAACTATTTGCTGGAATTGGTGCATAGGCCGCGGCATTAGAAAATCTCAATATTCCGCACTAGGTTATTGGTATAAGCGAAATTGATAAAGACGCAATTAATGCTTATTATAAAATTCATAATAATAATGCTCCTAATTTAGGTGATATAAAAAAAATTAAAGAACTCCCATAGTGTGATTTATTGACTTATAGTTTTCCTTGTTCTGATATTAGTAGCGCTGGTTCTCAAAAAGGATTTGAAGGATAGAAGAGTAGTCTTTTATATGAGGTAAATAGACTATTATTGAAAGCTAAAGAACAAAATAGACTTCCAAAATTTTTACTTCTTGAAAATGTTAAAGCTCTTGTTTCAAAAAAATTTATAAAAGATTTTGAAAAACAATTGGAATTTTTAGAATCATTAGGATATAAAAATTATTGGAAAGTTTTGGATGCTAAAAATTATGGAGTGCCGTAGCATAGAGAAAGAGTTTTTGTCATTAGTCAATTTGAAGGAGATTTTGTTTTTCCCGAGAAAGTAAAATGTCCAGAAATAGAAGAATTTTTATGCCAAGATAATGAATTAGCAGAATGGACTTTTAGTCCAACTAAGGATATGTCTGAAAATGTAATTGAAAATATCCCTGATAAAAATAAAACTTGGATTATAGATAATGTTTATAAGAATTCTAGGCTTCCGAAGTATTATAATTTTTGTCCGACAATAACTGTTTGCACGTCTTCTCGGTTAATGGTATGGGATAAAACAAAATTAAGAAGATTAGATACTCGTGAGGAGTTTAGATTAATGGGTTTTACTGATAAACAATATGATGCTTGTAAAACTGGTAAAAGGACTGTTGATGGGAAACTAATAGGGAATAGTATTTGCGTACCTGTTCTTGAAGCTATATTTAGAGAAATGTTTAATAAGTAAAGAATGGAGGAGGCAATATGATTATTTTAGTATCAGTTCTCATTGGAATTTTAGTTGCGATAATTACTTTTATTCTAATTAATAATTTTTCTTATTCTAAATTACCGAAATTAGATTTTAAAAATAAGCAAGCCGCGGCACTTCAAGGATTAAAAGAGAAGAAAGATGCTTAGACAAAAGAAATAAATGATTAGGTTGAAGCAGAAAAAGAGCGTCTTTATGAAATGCTTAAAAGAAAACAGCTTCAAGTTGCAGCTCAAGAGCAATAGCTTGATTAGTCTTTTATTGAGAAGAAAAACATATATGAAAAAAATTATATGGAATTAGAAAAATCTTATGAGAATAGACAAAAATAGCTAAATGAAGTTGAAGAACAAAATAAAAAGGACTTTATAGCTCGATATAGCTCGGAAATTAAAACTCTTGAAAAAGAACATAATAATGAAATTTCTAAGAAAAAGGCTGAATATGAAAAAGAGCGAGCTGAAATAGATAATGATTTTTTAGCATATAGCGCCGAAATAAATATGAAAAAGGAGGCCTTGACTAAGGAAATAGCAAATTTTGAGTAGAAACAAAAGGCTATTATCGAGAGATTCAAGCATGATGAAGAGACACGACAGAAAGCTGATTTTTATCATATAAATATTGACGGCGCGGCTCAAAAGGATATTAGTCAATTAAAAGTTTTAGCTTTAAATTTTTCTCGCCCAGAAGTGCTGTATAAAATACTTTATGAGGTATATTATAAGACATTAATGGAAGAGCTTTTTAAAAGAGTTCTTGGAGAAAATAAAGAGAAGGGCGGAATTTATAAAATTACTAATATAAATAATCAAAAAGTTTATATTGGTAAAACAACTAAATTTATTGATCGTTGGCGTACACATGCAAAAAGAGGATGCGGAATTGAACGAATTAAAGGGCAATTATACGATGCTCTATTTAAAGAAGGGCTTGAAAATTTTACTTGGGAAATAGTAGAGATATGTGATAGAGGGAAGCAAACGGAAAGAGAAAAATATTGGACTTCTTTTTATCAATCAGAAACTTGGGGATACAATATGAAAAATGGGTAAGTCAATTTAGATTGGCTTACCCTAATAAAATAGGTGATAAAATGAAAATTCTTGAATTATTTGCCGGCACGCGCTCAATTGGGAAGGCTTTTGAGGCGAAAGGGCATGAGGTTTATTCTGTTGAGTGGGATAAGAAATTTGAAAATATAGATTTATATGCTGATATTGGTTAGGTTACAGCACAATAGATAATTGAGAATTTTGGTTATCCAGATGTAATATGGATGAGTCCAGATTGTACAAGTTATTCTATTGCTGCGATTAGTCATCATAGAAAAAAGAATTAGGAAAATGGAAGTCTTGACCCAGTTAGCGATTATGCAAAGTTTTGTGATAAAGTTAATTAGCATTGCCTTGAATTAATTAAAGAGCTTCATCCTAAATTTTATTTTATTGAAAATCCTCGGGGAGGTTTAAGGAAAATGAGCTGGATGCAAGGACTTCCTCGATATACTGTTACATATTGTTAGTATGGAGATAGTAGAATGAAACCTACTGATATTTGGACAAATCATCCAAATCCACAATTTAAACCAATGTGTAAAAATGGAGCGCCTTGTCATTAGTCAGCACCACGAGGAAGTAAAACTGGAACATAGGGGCTAAAGAATTCGGTTGAAAGGAGTCGTATTCCAGCTGAGTTATGTGAGCATATTGTCGATATTTGTGAAGAGTATGAAAAGAAAATATTATTGAAATATTGACTTTTTTAATTTTTTATATTATAATTATAATATAATAAAAGAAAGGAAAACTATGATGCTTGGCATTGTACTTTTATTTGTAGTTATTTTTTTAGGTTCAAAAATTTTTGCAGATTGGTTTTTAAAGTAAGGAGAGTGTATATTTAATGAGAAATAGAATTTATCTTGGAACTGAACGTTCTTGTATTGAGTTTTGCAATGTAGTAGGAAATCTTGATGGGAATATTTCGCTTGTCAATCATGACGGTAAGTATCGTGTAAATGCAAAGTCTATTCTCGGTTGTCTCATGGCATCTGCTGAATGGGGAGATGAGGTATGGATTGAGTCTGACGAGGACTATTATTTCCTTCTTGATAAGTGGATCGTCAATGAAGCTGATGATGCAGCAAACATTCATGAGTGATTAATAATGACATATATGGGTGGAAAGTAGCGATTAGCTAAGAGTATTGTTCCTTATATTAATTATTATATTAAGGAACATAATATAGAAAATTTTTATGACTTAATGTGCGGCGGTTTTAATATTGGCGTAAATGTAGAGTGTGAGAATATTTATGCAAATGATTTATCTCCAACATTAATTGCTCTTCATTAGACAGCGCAAAAGGATTATTCAATGATTTGCACTGATAGATCTAGAGAACAATGGGATAGATGTTATTCTGAATACAAGAGAATTAAAGATAATAATTTTTAGAATCCTTAGATTCCATTAGCAGAAATTGGAGCTATTGAATGGTTTGCCGGTTATAATGGAAGAGGTTTTCCCGGTGGATACGGAGTTAAATGCACGGGGCGGGATTTATTTTAGGAAAGATATAATAATCTTAAAAGATAGAGTTTAACTCCTACATATCAAAAAACGCATTTTACCTCCGGTAAATATAATGAAGTAGAAATCTTACCGAATAGTTTGATTTATTGCGATGCTCCATATTATGGAACTAAAATGTATGGAGTTAATAAGAATTTTTCTTTTGACGAATATTATGAATGGCTAGTAAAGACAGCAAAGACTACTCCGATTTTTATTAGTGAACAATTTATTCCAGACACTGTGCCGGCACAGGTAGTTTGGTAGAAAGATGTAAAAAGAACTATAGGACAAGGAGAAGGGGTAGCAGTTACTGAAACTTTATATCTTTTAGATTTGAGGTGATTTTGTGCCTAGGCTTTTTGTGACAGGGGATTGTCATGGAGACTATGATCTTTATAAATTAAATACTAAAAATTTTCCTGACCAAAAAGAATTAACTCGTGATGACGTTGTTGTTATTATGGGTGATTTTGGCGTATGTTGGGATGGTGGTAAACAAGATAAATATATTCAAGAGTGGCATGAAAATAAAAATTATACGACGCTTTCTGTCGCTGGGAATCATGAAAACTATGATATTCTTTTTAGTCTTCCGATTGTAGAGAAATGGGGTGGAATGGTTTATCAAGTAACTCCACATGTATTTTATACTATAACAGGAGAAGTTTATAATATTGCAGGATATAGATGTTTGGCAATAAATGGGGCAGATTCTCATGACATGGAAATTAGGAAAGCTGGTGTTAATTGGTGGGCCGATGAAAGAATATCTCATGAGGCTATTGTAAAAGCAAAATTTAAACTCTATGAATATGATAATAAGATAGATTTTCTTTTTGCTCATACTGGTGGCTCTTATAATACTATAATGATAAGCCCAAACTTTAAGCCTTCTCCTTCAGATAGAGAGCTTGATGAAATTTTAAGAGTTGCAGAATTTAGACGTTTTTATTTTGGTCATTATCATCAAGACAGATGGCTAAGAGAAGATTGCCATTGTCTTTATAATAATATCTATGAGATTATAGATGGAAAGGAAAGACTATGCAGGAGTTAAACTTAGAAGAAAGACTTCGGTTTCAAATTTCCGAAGATATTTATCCATTTTTAGAGACTGCGGTTGGCTATGACATGTTATATTTTAGGTATAAAATTTTAATTTTGAAAAAGGGTACAGGTAAGATATGGTTTAAGTTTACCGTTGATTCTCTTGATTATGAAGGACTTCCTAAGAAGATTACAAAAATTGCGGAAGTAATAAACGAAAGGGCGGATGATTTCTTGGACGATAAGGTAACACCTCTTATTACTTCATGTTCTTATTTGGGCGTTTCTATATTAAATCCAAAAAAAGGAAGTGTAATAGTAAATGGGAAAGAAATAAAACCGGAGCCTGGAGACATCATTACTTATAAAGGTCATGGTGTTTATATGTGGAATGGGGATTGCTGGTATCAGTATAAAATAGATGATATTCCAAAAATTGAGATTACCGCTTCAGCGCCTTACTCTTATTCCGAAAGAATTCCCAAGCCGATGAAGTGTGAATGTTGCGGTGCTATTATGGAAAATCCATATCAATGTGATTATTGTGGAACGAAATATTTTTATTAAACTGACACATACTTTTCTTGAATTGAAAAAGTTATTTTAAAATAAAACAATGCCGCAATTTATAAACTTATGGATTGCGGCATTATTTATTTGACTTTTTTAAGAAATCATGATATAATTATAATAGAATTAAAGGAGGGATAGAATGAAGTTTGAACTTCGTGTAGCGTCTGAAGACTGGGAGTTGTATAAAGAAGTACTGAATCAGTTTGAAATAGAAGAAGATAGCGATCCTATATATCATACTTCATGGAAAAACATTGTCTTCCCTGATGAAAAAGCATTCTTTGAATTCGGAAAAATTATTGCTGATAAATATGGAGAAAACTTAATTGTATCTTTCAAGGACAAAGTAATTATTATCTATGATTGGTATATGGAATAAGGAGGAATAAAAATGGAGATTTTACGAGAAGGTTCTAAAGAAAAAATTCGTGAGTATAGAGTAAAACATAAGGAAATTTATATTTTAACTTGTGATGTATGTGATTGTTAGTTTGAAGTAGCGCAAGGCGATAGAGAAATTCAATCTGATTAGCGCGAAGGAAGTATGTGGGTGAAATGTCCTTTCTGTAAGAGGAACGTAGATATTATTTAAAGGTGGAGTAGAATGAAAATTTTAAGACAAGGCTCAGAAGAGAAATTAAAGAAAACTTCAATTAAAAAACCTCGCATTATGATTTTTGAATGTTACTGGTGTGGATGTAAATGGGAAGCTGATATAGATAAGGGAGAAGTTCAATTTAATAAATGGATTGGAAAATATGCTATTTGTCCTTTCTGTAAGAAAAAGGTTCTTGATGAAGGATAAAGGAGATGTATTATGAAAATTGAATTTGAATATTTACCTGTGTGCTATTTAGAAGATTTAGCAGAAGTTGTGTCAAATAATACTGGTTTTCCTTCTCATCATATTTATTTGGCTTTTAAAGATGGATACTTATCTCGTTATTGTACTTTTTATATTGATTTTGTTAATGAAATTCGGATGGATATGCCCACGGGTCTCCGTAAGAAGATGTATGACGTTCTTTTTGAAATGATGAATAGTGGTGAATTACCAGAAAGGTTTGTGGCAGTATAATGAAAATAACACCTGAAATTGCAGAGCAGATTAATGATCTTTATCTCGAAATTGGTGTAAAAAAGAGAGTTGCAGAGATTATCGGATGTTCTCCTTCAACCGTTTCTAAATATATAATTCCTAATTATGTTTCTAAAAAGGAACGCAAGATATATACCTTTGAGGGGTATGTCGGTGATTCTGCATGGTTAATTGATATTTTCAAAACATTTGATGACCCCGGCGCCCGTCTGTGCGAACTGTGTATGCTCGGAAAGAACGAGTGGGAAGAAATGCGGGAGCTGCAAAAGGAGATTTATATATGAAATTAAAGTGTAATTGTTGCGATGGAATTTATAATTCTTTTGACGTTCATTTTACAAGCGCATGTGATAATAAGTGTGCCCATTGCGTTGATGCTTGCTACGAAGGAAAGAAGATTATTAAGCCAAATGTTGATGCAATTGTAAAGACAATTTTATTCAATAAAGATGGACTTGATGATATTCTTTTTCTTGGTGGCGAACCTTGCCTTTTTCTTGATGAGCTTTTAGAGTGTGTAAAGAAAATTAAGGCGCAGTCTAATTTGAAGGTTTATGTAACTTCTTCTGTCCCTAAAATTTGTTATGATAATCGTGAAAAATTTATTGAGCTTTTATCTATTCTTGATGGTTTTAATATTAGCGCACAGCATTATAAAGAAGACATTGCAGATGAGATTAGAAAAACAAAGTCTCAATATGATAGGCAGGCTTTTTATGCTTGTTTGCCTTATAAAGAAAAGATTAGAATTAATCTTAATATTGTTAAGCCGTATCTTTATATAAAAGAAGATTTAATTGCTTGTTTGTCTTACTATGATGCTATGGGATTTAATTCAATTAAACTCTCTGAAATCCAACATGGCGCAAAATACTTTGTTTCTTTTGAGAAAATTTTTGGAATTAAATTAGACTCTCCATTTTCTCATGGATGTCAAACATATGTAGATATGAGTAAAATTATACCTAATTTTCATACGCCATTACTTTTAAAGAGGTCTTGTTTTCTTTGTGAAGAAACATTAAAGGCTTCGGCGGCGGATGGTTGTAAGGCTTTGCTTACACTTTTTAGAAAACCTGATAATAAATTTGGAGTTATCTATGAAGATGGCTCTTTGGAAAAGGGGTGGATTTAATGTTTACGAAATTTATTAGAATGCTTGTAAAGGCAAGAGTTAGAATGGCTGGACATTGTGATGATGATAATGGGACAAGGCATGGTTTTGGGCATTGTTATGATTAAAGGAGAGAAATATGAAATTTATTTCGGTATCTAACTGTGATGAAACCAATTGGCGTATTAGCGTGGATGAACTTGATTGGGCTGCAGGAAAAAACTCGTGCGGTTGCTCTTTTAATGTTCTACCAGCGCGACTTCTTCATATGACATATCCAGATTATTTGAAGTATCTTCGTGCAAATGGGGGCGAGTTGTGCGGGCGAGAGGGGTATATATTTGTGACCTTTAAGGATAAAAATATTTGTGAGAGATTTTGTGCTCAACTTAATAATGAGTGGGATAGAATTAGGAGGTATGTTGAATGATTATTTATTCTAAATATACAGGTGTTATCATTGATACAAGTCAATTTGTTGAAGTTTTCTATGGATATGTATTTGGAAAACAGACTATTTATCTTTATGCTAATGGTCAAGAAATTCCTCTTGTAGAATATGTTCCTACGACGGAAGAAGCTAATAAGTATTTAGAGAAAATTTTCGAAGCTATGACTACAAAGGCTTCAACCCTTATATTTGGAGAGTAACAATGGAAAAGAAAGTTTATTATAATGTATATAGAACTTTATATGATAAGAAGGAACTTATTGCAACCTATACTGATGCTGCTTCAGCTCATGAAGCGGCACAGCGGTATAATACGCCTTTTGCAATTCTCACTATTGAAAAGACTTCTATTCCAAGGAATGTCTAAAAATTAAAAGATTTTATTCCTCTATTCTACTTAATTTTTGAACGGGTTATTCCTGTTTTAATCTAAAGAATAGGGAGGGATAGTTAATGTATTAGGCTAAGTTTGAACCAGACCTTAGTCGTCCTTGGGATAGACTTCAAATGCGTTCTACATCTACTAATGTGAGGGTAAATAAGTAGGAAATGTACGGAGCGGCAGACGTTAAGGCTTATGCGACAATGCTTGAAGAAGTTGAACGCAGTAAACCAGAGCCAGAACCAAAGTATATTTATACTGTTCTTACAGAAGCCCCATAGGATTGGTCGACTTCATATGTAACTTATTATCAAAAGAAAGCTGGTTCAGAAAATGAGTATGAATTAATTCCTGCTGGAACCGGCGCACCTGTTTTTGAATAGAATAAATATTATTCTCGTTCAGCCGCATAACTTAAAACAAAGTGAGGGCTTTTGTTCCTTACTTAAAGAAGTTCAAAAAGAAGGAAGAAGAAGATTTCGAACCTTTTGAGGAGAAGTAATTATAAATGGGGATGACTAAGGTTGTCCCCAATTTATTTTTATATTGACTTTTATTATTATTTATAGTATAATTATTATAGAAAATAAAAGGAGGATATAATAAATAAATGAATAGGTAGATTTTTGCTGGAATTCTCTTGCTTTTTATAGCAGGTATTGAAATAATTGCTAGAATATTCCTACCAGAAATGTATATGCACGAATCAAAAAGACGCCGAGTAATGAATTATATCTCTATTATTATAGCTATTTTATGTGGGATTATTTCTATTGCGCAAGGTTATGAAAATTCAGCTCAAAAAACTTTTGACACTTTTGACACTTTGGAAGTTATAAATTCTTATGAAGATAGCATTTGATATTGATAATGTACAGACTATCTTTATGGTTTTCCCATATCAAAAGAGAGCATTTTTTATAGCAAATATAATGCTTTTTACTTAGGATTTGAAGAAATTTATTGTCCACATGATGAAAGAGAAAAGGAGGAACAGAGGAATGACGATTGAAAATGCAAAAATTATTTCAACTTCAATTTCAATGACTGATCATGGAGTATTGTGTATCTCTTTCGGTGTATAGGGAAAGAACTGGCACTGTAATGTTGGTCAGTGGGTAAATGGAATAGGGCACCTTGGTGCCCATGAGTGGAAAGGCAATGGCTCAGCCATCGTTGCCATGATGAAGATTATGGACACTGTGGGCGTTGAAAGGTGGGAAGACTTACCCGGTAAACTTATTCGTGTTAAACTTGAGGGATGGGGCAGTACCATTGACGAAATTGGTAATATTATTGAGGATAAATGGTTCAATCTCCGTAAGTTTTATGAGACTGATAAGGGGCAGGCAACCTTTGTTCTTAATGAAAGACCAGCGGAGGACTATGATGATGAGGATGAGGACGACGAGTGAAACCCTCTTAGTAGGATTAATTCTATTCCTCGATAAAGGAGGGCATTAATTAGTGAGAATAGCTTTCGATGTTGATAATGTGATATGTAACACAGCAGAATGTGTAATTAATTATATTAATGAAAGAATCCCGACAGTTAATTTAAAAATGGAAGATATAAAAGAATATTGGATGGAAAAAGCTCTTCCCGAAGAGTATCGCTGGATTGTACCGCTTGCCTTTGAACAGAGTGATATGTGGAAGAATGTTAAAATGATTAATGGCGCGCGGCAAGTCATTAGAAAATTATATAATGAAGGCCATGAAATTTATTTTGTAACGGCAACAACTGCAAATAATTTTAGAAAGAAAATATCTTTTTTGGAACGGAATTTAGATTTCTTTCCAGAAGGTTATGTCCAGCATAATGCAGTTAGTCTTAAACGAAAACAATTGCTTAATGTGGATTTTCTTATAGATGATTGTCTTGATAATCTCCTTGGGGAAAGAACTTATATTAGTTTGTGTTATGATTATCCGTGGAATAGGAATCAAGATGAAACACCTGATTTTAAAAGAGTTTATAATTGGATAGATATTTGGAAATATTTATGTTTATTGAATTAAAGGAGGAGCTATGTTTTTTCTTATTCATTTTAGTATTGCAGTAATACTTTATTTTATTGGAGGATATTTTGTGTGTGTAATTCACGATGAAAAAGATGAAAATAAAGTTATGAGAGCTGAATGGCTTTGTGGTATATTTTATAGTGCTGCGGGAATCTGCCTTTATTATTCACTAATTGGAGGAAGCTAAATGATTATAATTAAAGATAATTTATTAAATACTCAACTTCAATTTATTGCCCATCAAGTTAATTGTCAGGGAGTAATGGGTGCCGGCGTAGCAAAAGCACTTAGAAATAAGTATCCTGGACTTTATAGTCAATATCAAGAAGATATTAGATTAAATGGGAAAGAAGATTTACTAGGAACTTCTACCTGGTTTAAAGCCCAGGACGGTAAGACTATCATCAATCTTTTTGGGCAGTTCTATTATGGAAGAAGTGGAATCTATACTAATTATAATGCATTAAAGTCTGCTATTATAGACGCAGTAAAGGCTATTCAAAATGATACAATGAAAGAGGATGGACTACAACTTTGTATTGCTATTCCTTATGGTATTGGTTGTGGACTTGCCGGCGGAGACTGGAATAAGGTTACTGAAATTCTTGAAGGAATTGAAAAGAATTATAATGTATTGTTTTTTGCATATAAGTTGGAGGATTAATAATGAATATCGAAGAAATTTATGATAAGTGGTGTGACGAAGAAGAATTGACAGAGGAGGAGCTTGATGGGGTTAGTGCTTTTATTGTAACTAAACTTGAACAGGGGTGGAATCTTAGTGCAGCTGATTTTGATTTTATTCTTGAACGATGGAAGTACGATGAGGCAGAGTTTGTAGAAGAGCGGGGATATGGTTGGAATCTTTATAATTATGTAATCACCGCACCAAATGGAAAGCATTATATGTTCCGCGCTATTCATCATGATGATCGGGGGTTTGGTAACTTGGGAAATCAAACATGCATTGAAGTTGAAGAAAGAGAAATAGTAGTTAAGAAATGGGTAGAGGTCAATAATGGATAAAAAAGAAAAATTTTATACTATTGAAAAAAGAACAAGATTAGTCTCAAAAGAAGAATTCTATGAATTTGTTTCAAAATATCCTCGTAAATTAACGGAAGAATATTTTATGGGGATTTATTCTTATAATGACCTTAAACTTGCTAATGTTTGGCCCTGGTCAATAGTAGCAAAAATTTATGAGGGGTACGGCGCAGATGATCCTGATGACTATGAAATTGTAATCAATTATGAGGAGGTTTTTAATAGTAAAACTGGTTATATGCGCGATTGGAGGAGAGAGTATGGCAGAGTATAATTGGTGGGATGATAGGACTGTTGAAGAGAATGATGACATGATGTGTCCTATTATTATGCACTCTTGCCCACATGAAAATTGTGGTGAATGTGAGTATTATAAGGCTTTTATTATGCATTACAGAGCAAAAGAAATTTTATCTTTAATTAAAGAAATCAAGACTGAGGAGGAAGATGGATAATGTTCAATACAATTTGCAATGTAATCGTAGGATTAATGGAGGTTAAATAATCATGAAGAGATTTATTAGTATTGTCGTTTCTGTTATTACTGGAATTTTTATGATTTTTCCAATGACAGCTACGGCATTTGGAGATGATTATATTACTCATTGGGTATGGCCGGGACAGACATGGGAAGATATTGCCAGATTGTATCAGGATCAGAGCGGTCTAACTGGAGATGGTTTGCGCGAATATAATGAGAATAAGAATATTGAGGGAGGTATGACTGTAGTAAGAATTCCTGTTCCGCCGCCTGAGCCGGTAATTCCAACAGAAAGCCTAGCACCGGAGGTAACTGGACTTACTCCTCCGCCAATTTTGGAGCTTATTGCGGCACAAACGTCCCAATCTGTTCCAGTAGAGTCGTCTACTCAGGCAGTAACTAATTTTACTTATTATTCGCCTCAATCAGGTGATGGCTGGTATCGAATTGCAAGAAAGTTTAATATTGACGTAAATTCTTTGCTTGCAGTAAATAATGCGAATATCAATACAATGATTTATGTAGGAGTTCCTATTAAGATTCCTAGCTCAAAAAGTGGAGCTACGCCCGTTGAAGGTGCAATTCTTGGAGAAGTGACTCTTAAGTCATCAGCATGTAATGAGTCTTGGACAAATATCAAGCACGCATGTGACCTTTTGAATGGTGATGAGGGAGGTCTGACCGTAAATTCTGGCAAGATGTTCTCTTGGGCAGCATATCCTCCTTTTAATTATCGTTGCGGTCTTAATGAAGGATTTATTGAAGCTCCGGTATACCCAGAGGGGAAGGCTCCTGGTGGAGGAATTTGTTTTGTTTCTACTTCTTTGTATCAGTGTGCAGTATTGCAATGTGGTATGAAGGAGTTGGAGAGACACTCTCACTCTAAGCCTGTAACGTATGCTGTTTCTGGAGAGGATGCATCTGTTAATTTGACAGGAAATAAGTACGCCTGGGATATGAGATTTAGAAATACTACTGAGCATGATGTAAAGTTTGTTTTTCAGTATAACGATAAGAAGAGGACTCTTACCGTAACTTGTGTAACTATTGATTAAATTATAGTGCCGTGGTATATAGTGCCGCGGCACTATTTTATTTGACTTTTTTTAAAAGTTATAGTATAATTATTATAAGAAATGAAAAGGAGGATTAAAAATGAGTAAAGTTCAACTTACAGAAAATCAGTGTAAAGTTCTTTCAGTCCTTTATTATAATAAAAAGTTTGGAAAAGATTATATGTCTACTGAGAAAATCAGGGAAGAGTGTGGCTTTAAGAAGAGTGAAACTGCAATCGACTGTCTACAAAGATTGTTTGCAGGAAAATTGGTGAGGGTTATAAATCAAGAACTTCTTGATGGGTCTCTTCAAAAGTTTTATTATATTCCAAATGTAATTTTTAATAACTTAACTGCAATTACCGCTTTTGAAATGGAGGACTAAAAATGAGATTCCATAAGGGTTCTTTTCCAATTGAGACTGTTGATCCTAAGAAGAAAATTGTCGTTGTAATTGGATGGATTGACGAAGATAGTGTTTATGGATTTTATAGATATGGGAAAGTTTGGAAGGCAACGGATCTCATGAGTGGAACTCTTATTGTTACAGAAGTTACCCGGAAGGCTTGTGTAGAGTGGATTGAGAGAAATTTTGATAGGATTGATGAAAAGAAGAATACCTTTGAATATAGAGAAATGGTTGAGTCTTTCCGCATTGCGTTAAAGGAGGAATTAAATGGTGGATAAAATTGAAATAGCCGGGAGATTAGTTCTTGCATATAATGAACTTGTAAAACGAGGATATAAAGTTTGGGTTATCGCTCTCTATGGTGCGCAAAATTATAGAATGGAAACTCCTCAATCTGATTTTGATTTCAAGGCAATAGTGTTTCCTACTCTTGAAGATATTATAAATGGGAATAATCCTGTATCTACAACTATTGACTTTATGGATGGTCAAATTGACATTAAAGATATACGTTGTATGTTTAAAAATTATGAAAAAATGAATACCAATTTTCTTGAAACACTTTTTACTGATTATTATGTTGTTAAGACGAAATATGAGGAAGAGTGGAAAAGTTTGCGAGACATGGCAGAAGATATTGCTTATGCAGATGGTAAGCGGGCGCTTCATGCTTTTATTGGAATGGCAAAACAAAAACAGCGCGCTCTTTGTCATCCATTTGAATCTAAATTAGAAGTATTAAATAGGTTTGGCTATGATCCAAAGCAGCTATGTCACATTATTAGACTTCATTATATGATGAGTCGATATGTTATGGGAATCCCCTATGGGGATCTTTTAAAACTTAATATGATGCAGGATAGTCAAGTTGAACATTTAAGAAAAATTAAGACAGGTGAAGTTTGCTTCCCAGCAGAAAAAGCAATTGCAAGTGCTAATGAGCATATTGAAATGATGGAAAAAATAGTAGAAGAATGTCAAGATTCTTTTGAACTTCATCAAGATGTTTTTGATAGAATGAATGAAATTAAAGCTGGAGTTATTAAAAAGTCTTTGAAAGAAGAAATTTTACTAGCTTAAATAATCGTATTACCTTATTATGAAAGATGCTAAATAAGAAAGACTGTGGTAGTGTATATAAGAATGACTTAATGGAGAGGTGATGAGACTATGAACCCAGTGTGGGGAGCATACATGACGGACTATATTACTAAGATGGAAGGCGTGTGTGACAAGTGCAGACTGCCATGCCAAGATAAGAATGACCGGTATTTTTACTACGGCTATACCTGCGGTGCAGACTTTGACATCAAATACAACTATAACTCCGGCAGAACGCAAAGAGCTATCGACCTGTTAAGAGACCTACCGTCCGAACTACTTAAAGATTATCTGGACGAAGAGCGTCAGACACCGGCTAATCTAAAGGCAGTCATCTTGGACGAGTTGAAATGTCGTGAAGAGTACAAAAAGTCGCAAGAAGTAATGAGACTATGAGTAGATTTTTGTGGCGGAAAAATCTATATTAATAATACTCTATTTGACTTTTCTTAAAATTTATGCTATAATTATTATAGTAATTAAGAAATAGGAGGAAAAAGAAATGCCGTTTTTCTTTATGGCAGTTGGCCTTGCTGGCTCTGGAAAGTCTTATCTTTATGAATCTGAAATTAAGAAGATTGAGCCTAATTGCGTTCATGTCTCTTCTGACGCTATCCGTGAGGAGATCTTTGGCGATGTAAATGACCAGTCTCATAATATGGAAGTATTTGAGATTATGAAGCGCCGCACGATTGATGCTTTGCTTGCTGGGTTTTCTGTGTATTATGATGCTACGAATCTCTCGGCAAAGCGTCGCATTGGTTTCTTGAAGAACATTGAGCATATTAAGGGACTTATTAAGGTGTGTGTATTGAATGTTCCTCCGTTTGAGATTGTAAAGGATCGTAATGCTGGTAGAGATCGAGTTGTGCCCGAAGAGGTAATTAATTCGATGCTGAAGCGTTTTGAGGTCCCGCATGAATCTGAGGGGTGGGATAGAATTCTCCTTTACGGGAACGATATGGATATGAATGCTCTTAATGATATTGTTTTAAATGCTAAGGAACTCTCTCATGATAACCCCCATCATTCTGCAAGTGTTGGTGACCATATGCTTTTAGCACAAAAATATGTGGTTGATAATTCTTATGCAGATAATAGAGTAATTGAGGCCGCACTTTTCCATGATTGTGGCAAGCCTTTTTGCAAGGTTTTCAAAAACGCACGTGGCGAAGAGTCTGATGTTGCTCATTATTACAATCATGAGAATGTGGGCGCATATTTCTATATTTCTCATTCGGACAAGTCCGCACCTAAAGCAGTTTATATCGCAAATCTTATCCAGCATCATATGGACTATTTTAAGGGCGAGAAGTATCTCCAGAAGATTTCGGATCGTTTTGGGGAATATTTTATGAGAGATTTGGATGTATTGCATGACGGGGATGTAAATGCGCATTAAGGAGGAGCAATGAAGATTTATATTTTGTATTATACCGGAAGTTATGATACAGACTGGCATATATGGGGAATTTATCGGTCAATTGAGAGCGCGCGACAGGAAAGAGAAAAGATAGAAAAAGGTGGAACTTGGACTAAGATTGAAGAAGAGTATTTGGAGGACTAATAACTATATTGTGCCGCAATCCTATAAATTATAGGGTCGCGGCATTTTTAACTTAAAAAATTAAAGCTCCTTAAAATCTTTTCTACTTAAAAAAGAGAGAAATTCTCAGGGTATCTTCGATACCTAATCTTATTTTAAGGAGGTTTTGTAATGCCAAACGCTGATCTTATTTATAATGCAGATCTTGCCTCTTGTGGATGTTGCGGCGCATCAAGTTCTCCAGTGCCTGATGCTGGGTAGAAACCTGGTTGTGGATGTCAGAATGGCGTCTATTGGATGCCACCACCACCTCCACCTGATTTCCCGCCTCCATATCCGCCTGTACCACCATACCCACCACCACATCCATTCCCACCATTTCCACCTTGCCCTTGTCCTGACCCAATTCCAGAGCCTAAAAAGACTTCTACCGAAGGACAAATTTGTAAGCTCTCTAAGAAGGCTAATGTTATCAACAAGATGATTGAAGCTATTGAGACAAAGAAGAAGGATGTAATTGTTAAAGCAGGTGGTTTAAGTTATAACTTTAACAATGTTGATTATGAACCAGAGGGATGGACTGGAACAGGAGAAGACTCTTCGTATGCAGATACAGTTCTTTAGATGCTTAAGTTTGAGCGTGCAGCAATTATGGCAAAGATTAAGGAACTTTCTGACTAGCTTGATGATGAAGTAGAGGATTCAACTGGAGTGCCAAAAGCAGGTGATTAATAGATTAAAGTCAAAGCAGTTAATGCTTTGACTTTTTTCTTATTTCATGCTATAATATTTATAGAAATTGAAAAGAAGTGAGATAGAAATGAGAGAAATTAATTTAAATCATTATTTTAGAGCAGATAGTGATGTGATTTTTGTTGAAAGTGAGAAAGACTTTGAACGATTATGTTCTGATTATTTATATTATGAGAATATAGAGCCGCATACTCCCATAAAATTTTTCTACGTTCAAGAAATTTTTGGCGAAGAAGCAATTTTATGGAATGGCGTTTATGAAATTGATGACTATGCTGAAGTAATTGGAACGTGTAATAGGAGGTAAGACATGGATGTACCAGTAATTACTCTTAAACAGGCAGAAAAAGCAGTTAAAAAATATAGTTTTCGTATTAAAAAGAGTAAATTCTATTCAAAAAAAGATCAGGAAAAGGCAGATAAGTTTGAGGAAAAACATGGTTTTCGTTATGAGGACTGTTGGAATTTGGAGACTTCTATCGCACTTTTTATCTTGCCGCGGCTTGTTCATTTAAGAGATACTACCCATGGGTATCCAAGTGAATTTGCTGGTGAAGCAGATGGAATGGAAAAATGGGAAAAAATCTTAAATGAAATGATTTATGGATTTTATATTTATATAACTAAAGATCCCATGAATTGGTCAGACGAGGATAAGAAAAATTGGTTTCGGGCTAAGTGCTGGCTATGTAGATATTTTGAAAATCTTTGGGATTAAAGGAGGCATATAATGGGAGAAAAGAGAATTTTGAAGAGTAATTTTCTTATGAAGATTACTTAGCTTGAAAAAGTTAGAGATGAAAATGGAAACGAGAACTTAAAAGTAAGAGATTCTAAATGGGTTAAAATGAGAGCTAGAGATTTTGAGGAGTCTCTTTATTTTGATAGAGCTGAAGGTATTAATCATAAGACTGAGATAGTCCCCGCCGCGCCGGAGAATTTTTAGATTAATGTTATCTATATTCGGGCAGATGGTAAACAGGCATATACCTATATTTTAAAGGAGGACTAAAATGACAGTATATAATATTCTCTATGAAAATGAATTTGATATGCCAGAAATTAAAACTTTTCCTTCTAAGGCTGCGGCAGAGCGAGAAGTAAAACGTCTTATTGGAGAAATTTATCTCGATATGATGCGAGATTATATTAAAGCCCCAGAAAATGAAAAAGAGGAAGTTCTTGACTTTATTCGTGATGACGGTCGTAGTTATGATGAATTTGTTTGTGACATTGAAGATGAGAAAAAGTGCGATAATATTCTCATCTATAGAGTTTCTTTTAGTGTAGATACTTTCTCTATTTATAAAAATACTACTCAATGTTAAGGAGGAATAATAATGGACGAGAAGGAATTTGAGTGTATCTGTGATAATTGTAGTAAGCCTTTTGAGTCAGATGATGAGGAGGCAACTCTTTGTCCTGAGTGCTGGGAGCAGCTTATCGGTGATAATGAGGGCGAAGGAGCAGCAGATTAATTGACTTTTTAAGAAAATTATGATATAATAATTATAGAAAGTGAGGGAGAAATCCCTCACAAGACTGGGGCATCGCCAAAAGGTTAAGGCAACGGCTTTTGGTACCGTTTATTGTGGGTTCGAATCCCTCTGCCCCAATTATATGCCCGCAGAGCTTAAGTGGTTACAAGCACTCGCCTTATAAGCGAGAGATTGGTTTTGGGTTCGAATCCCCCGGCGGGTACCAACAAATTATTTGACTTTTATGAGGAAATATGATATACTATTAATAGAGAAACGGAGAAAGAGATGGATGTAGTAATGAACTTCTTTTATTTCCTTGTAAAAATGACAGTTCTTGTTTTCGCGATGAAATATTTTGCAGATATAGCAAAGACTTTCATTAATGCAAAATATAAGAAGAAGGAGGATAAAAAGAATGACGTAGTAGGACTTAAACAGACAACAGACGAACGTTTCACTTTCAGAAAATGAGTCAAATGAAGATTTTATCTTTCATGCTAATCTAATTTCAGATGATTATAACTATCTTTATTGGGTTTATTCAGAGAATCAAGAGATTTAATATCCAATAAGATAATTAATTATTTGACTTTCTAAGAAAAAAGTGATATAATTATTATAGACAGTACAGCAAACTTTATTTAAGATATATTTTATAGAGTTTATATTACACTGTCTAGTATGGTTCGGCGTCACTCCATTCAAAAGCGGCGTCAGATGGGGAGATAGCTTAACGGTAAAGCGGCCAGCATATCTGGAAGATACTGAAGTTAGGTATAATCAAGCAAACCTTCAGCGAGGATTTAGGTTCAAATCCTAATTTCTCCATTAATGATGCTCTCTTAGCTCAGCAGGCAGAGCACTTCCTTGGTAAGGAAGAGGTCATGGGTTCAAATCCCATAGAGTGCTTTAGGTTTGACCGCCTTATAATGGTCTGCGTTTCCTACTTGTATAAGTTAAAAAGTAGCGTTTATTGCTGTTATAGAGAAACAGCGGCGTACAGGAGAGATGAATCAGCATGAAGACTTCGCACTCCTAACTACGAGAAGTAAAAAAAGTTGTATTCTTTATGTGCGTTTGAGACGAAAATCGGGTTGCGCGGAAACTCACGACTTGCCAAGATTTGTGTGTTAAAGGTGGCAGGGAAAACACACTTATATTAGTATATGACACTTATCGCTGCTCATAAGTGAGGGAGATTAGAAGCAGTAAAGCTACGAGTATGGTAGCCGGCGCGTGTAGAGTCGTTAAGGGTGAGATAAAACTGGCTACATTTATGCGCTCATAGCTTAGTTGGTAGAGCACTCGCCTTTTAAGCGAGGGGTCGTGGGTTCAAGTCCCGCTGGGCGCACCAGTACGTTACGGCAAATCAGCAAAACACTACTTCTTCGGTCAATAGGGGAGATAGAGTCGTACACTATCTTTAATAGTTTGTCGTGTATTATGTCGAGATGGCAGAGTTGGTCGATTGCGGCGCCCTGCTAAGGCGTTAACCCCACAAAGGGGTTCGAGGGTTCGAATCCCTCTCTCGACGCTTTCAAATTGTTAAGAAAGAGGTGAGACCATTGGGCTTGAAAGATTCCAATTGTTGGAAATATTTTATGAGTAAAGCGCCCTCTGATATTCTTATTACAATGATGATGAATACTGGTATTTGTCCTATTTAGGCATTGACTGGAAAAACAGCCACAGATAGATGTTCTGACTATGAAGGATGTAAAGAGTGTGTTTGTTATTGGTTGAATGAGAAAACTTAATAATTTGACTTTTTAAGAAAGAAGTGATATAATTATTATAGTAAAGGCACAAACAGCGAAAATATCGTCCAACCTTAGAACGATAAGTGTCTTGGTGAAAATTCGGTTTCGCCAAGCGGTAAGGCCGCGGACTCTAACTCCGCCATTCGGGGGTTCGAATCCCTCAACCGAAACCATACTCCGTCGCCAAGCGGCTTAAGGCAGCGGACTCTAACTCCGCCACCCAAGGTTCGAATCCTTGCGGAGTAACTATAAGACGGTCCAGCAAAACACAAAATGGTCAAAGAAAAATTCTGCAAAAATTTTTTGAAACGGTTCAAATCCGTAAATTTCCCGTCTTGTTTATTTGACTTTTTTCTTAGAGTGTGATATAATAAATATATACTTAAGAGTACGGAGCGAAATCTCCTTAAACTATAAAATGCGGCTATGGTGTAGTGGTAACATTTTTGCCTTCCCTCTGAACTTTATATCTTAATAAAATGGAATTATCAAGTCAATTCAAAGGTATAGCAACAGAGTTGTAGGTCGCAACTTACCTTCTCTTATTAGGCTATAATGTTTCGCAACCTCTCTGCCAAGACAGTAAGTATGATTTAATTGTAGATGTAAATGGAAAACTTTTGCGTTTACAAGTTAAAACATCACGCATTGCCTCAGAGAATTCGATAACATTTAATTGCCGTAGTACAACGACCAATGTAAGGAATTGTAAATCGAGAAGATACTCAGAACAAGATGTAGATTATTTTGCTACTTATTGGGATGGTGTAGCTTATCTCGTACCAATTTCTGAATGTTCTACTCAAAAGAGCCTCCACTTCAATTCTTCTCAAAAGAGAAAGGATTGGAGCTATATGGAAGATTATGAAGCAAGTGAGGTGTTAAAAAGAGTATAAAGCATTGGAGGGTAAGCAGACGTGGCGGGTTCGAGTCCCGTTAGCCGCTCCAGGGGTTGGTAAACCCGTAGGTTCAATTGCCCAAAGTTTCCTTCTTCGAAGAAAAGATGTAACGCTTTTATTTGATTCTTTGGTCGGCGTTCGCTTGCGCCTTACCCTTAAGTTAAATCAAGCAAGAACCTTCGCATAGACACTCAGGATGGAGCTGACGAAGTAAAAGCAAGCAGGGTGTGATACAAGTGGTATTAAATCCGAATCGTTCCTTATACTGCCATATATGAGAGCGTGCCGTGGCAGCGGTTAGGTAAGAAATCCTTTGAAAATTCTCGCAATTCCACCGGCGAGACTAGGTGGTACCTTCGTAGAGTGGGTAGATGGATAAAACTCTTTAGCTTAGAGGGTGCGATTCCCTCTCTGCCAGATGTGCTGGCAGCTGTAGTACAGAAGCTATGGCATCAAGTACAAGCCTCCACGTTGGCGATGCTGGATTTCAACTAATTGTACAAAATTAAATATTTGACTTTTCTTAAAAATTATAGTATAATAATTATAGAAAAGAAAAAAAATGGCGGTTTGGTGTAAAGGTAGCACGGTGGGTTCATTACCCGCAGATCTAGGTTCGAGTCCTAGGGCCGCAATAAATCGCCCTATAGTCAAGTGGCAAAGACGCGAGGTTTTCATCCTCGAGACACGGGTTCGACTCCCGTTGGGGTGACTAAAAGATACGCACAGCAAAACACTTAGTTAAGAATTTTTAATTCTCGTGTTGTTGGTTCGAGTCCAATCCCGATCTTTGGAGAGGGTAGCTCAATTGGTAGAGCAGAAAAACTAAAAACGTATCTTGATTTATTAATGCCGGCGTAGTCCAATTGGCAGAGACAGTGGACTTAAAATCCATGCGTTGTGGGTTCGAATCCCATCGCCGGTACCATTTGCATTGTGTAATATAGCTTGGCGATTCCTATATGGTCGCGGCACAATGTGAAACCAAGCGAAGGAGGAAGAATAATGACTTAGAAATCTCCAAGGAATAAAACAATAGATACTCCAATTTCTTAGGGATAGGAATATTTATCCAGGTGTATTTCACTTAATGAAAAAGTTGATAACTTAGATACTATTCTTAATAAGACAATTAATGGAGATACATTTAATGTTCTTCCTTTATTGCCAAAAGAAAGTATTGATTTAATTATCGTTGATCCACCATATAATCTTACAAAAACATATAGCAGTACAAAGTTTTCTAAAAAATCTAATAATGAGTATGAGGAATATACTAGAAAATGGTTATCTCTTGTTACTCCTTTATTAAAAGAAAATGGTACTATGTATGTTTGTTGCGATTGGGAAAGTAGCCTTATTATTGGTAGTGTTCTTCAAGATTATTTGAAAATTAGAAATCGAATTACTTGGCAAAGAGAAAAAGGTAGAGGAGCAAAATCTAATTGGAAAAATGGGCTTGAAGATATATGGTTTGCTACAAAAAGTAACAATTATACTTTTAATCTTGATGCTGTAAAAATGAGAAAAGAAGTAATTGCTACTTATAGACAAGATGGTAAACCTAAAGATTGGATTGAGGGAGAAGATGGTAATTATCGAGATACTTGTCCATCAAATTTCTGGGGTGATATTACAATTCCTTTTTGGTCTATGAAGGAAAATACAGCTCATCCAACATAGAAATCAGAAAAATTAGTTGCGAAATTAATTCTTGCCAGTTCAAATCCTAATGATATAATTTTAGATCCATTTCTTGGCTCAGGTACAACAAGTGTAACAGCAAAGAAACTTGGACGTAATTATATAGGAATTGAAGCAGAGCCGCAATATGCTTTATGGGCAGAGCAAAGACTTTAGATGGCAGAAGAAGACAAAACAATTTAGGGATATAAAAATGGAATTTTTTGGGAAAGAAATTCTTGATTTAGTAAGACGGTTCAGCAATTCTTATATAATAGAACTGTGTATTTTGTAACGCTGTTAATTTATATTATCCGTCTTGAAATATCGGGATGTGGCTCAGTTTGGTAGAGCGCTTGCTTTGGGTGCAAGATGCCGCAGGTTCGAATCCTGTCATCCCGACTGGCCCGCAAGGGCAATTTTGATTTTTTCATAGTGATACCTCCAAAATTATTATGAAAAGTGCCGTGTTGCTGAGCGCGGCACAAATGGGGAATTAGCCCAATTGGCAGAGGCATACGTTTAAGGTGCGTATTAGTGAGGGTTCGAGTCCCTTGTTCCCTATTAAGGTTATAGGCTACCGGCTAAAGCCTACGCAGTTTCCGGTTATGCGACACCACAACCGGGAATTTATAAAAGGAGATAGATATATATGAATTCCATTAGTACACACGAAAAAATTTTTCGCCGTGGCAATGGTCAATCAGTTTCTTACTCTGAAATGGTAAGAATTATTGCAAATTATATTAAAGAAGATACCACACGCAAATATGAAATCACGGTAGGAACTGATAGCCAGAGTCATGATACCACTAAGATGGTTGAGGTTATAGCTTTATCGAGAATTGGTAGCGGTGGTATTTTTTTCTATCATACTGATTATGTAACTAAAATTCGTTCTCTAAAAACTAAAATTGTTGAAGAGACATCTCGTAGTCTTTCTAATGCAGAAGGGTTGCTTGATGAAGTTCAACTTCAGTTACTTGAGGACGGAATTGATATTGATAAACTCAATATTCATTTTGTAATTCATTGTGATATTGGTCATGCTGGAAAAACAAAAGAGCTTATTAATGAAATTACAGGATGGGTTGAAGCATCTGGGTATGATTGTGTAATTAAGCCAGATAGTTATACTGCTTCTGGTATTGCAAATAAAATTTCTAAGTGAGGTGTTAATCACCTCGAATGCCGTGGTAGTCCAATTGGCAGGAGACGTTTGCCTTAGGAGCAAAACAGTATGGGTTCGAATCCCTTCCGCGGCACCATTTAAAGACAGCGCAGCAAATTTTAAATAGCTCCATACACATAAAATGTATTTTAACAAAAGTGCCGCTTGCTAAATGGCACGAGCTGTCTTGATAATTTAATTAAGACTCTTCAGCTATTTATTTTTCTTCCAGATTAGCCAAGTGGGTTAAGGCGCGCTCATAATATGAACGTAATCAATGGTTCAAATCCATTATCCGGACAAAAAGGAGTCTTGAATTATGGTGTGAGTAGTGAAATGGTTATCACGGCGGTTTGTGGCACCGCAATTAAGAGTTCAATTCTCTTCTTGCGCCCTTCAATTGGCAATAAAAGATTTTACTTTTTAAGAAAATTATAGTATAATATTAATAGAAAGTGAGGAAAATATGAAACAGTTTATTGTTTTAGAGGTATGTAATGAGGGTTTCTATATTTTTGATACTATTAATGAGGCTATTCTTTATGCGATAGAAAAAGTTTGTAATAGGTTAAAAGATGGGGACTCAGAGATGTCAACGGAAGATGCTGCAGAGATTATCTTTCGCATAATGTCTACTAAGACAGATCATTCTTTTTATCTTGGTGGTTTTTTTCGTTGCTATCCCGCACAATATATTAAGAAATAAGTGAAGGAGAAAATTAAATGAGTAAAGAGTTACAAATTAAGATGATGGAAAATCGGATTAGACTTCTAACTTCGCGTGGAGAGGGAATTAATTTTAGAATTATTAATAAGCTAAAGCGGCAACTTCGCAGGCTTAAGGGTGAGTAATCACCTAATTTAGAGGAATATTTATATTCCTCTTTAGATAACGCCCATTAGCCCAACAGGTAGAGGCGGTACTCTCAAAAAGTATTTAGTCCCAGTTCGAATCTGGGATGGGCGACTATTGGGTCTATCGTTTAAAGGTAGGACAGATGTCTGCAAAACATCAAATCCCCGTTCGATTCGGGGTAGACCCTTTAAATGCAGAATTAGTTTAATGGTAGAATCGGTGCTTCCCATGCACTTGGTGCGGGTTCGATTCCCGTATTCTGCTCCAGCCGCCGTACCCTTTCGGCGTACCCTTCTCCATGCGTCTCTCTTGTGTGAGCATAAATCACGATGTGAATGTGGATATAATAAAAGGATTGTTTTGTTTACAAGTAAGGGTTTTATAAATGCCGCAGTAGCCTAAAGGATAGGCACTTCTCTCCTAAAGAAGTATATGGCAGTTCGAATCTGCTCTGCGGTTTAAAGACGGTTCAGCAATACACTTTTACTTATATTTGTATGTCTAACAAAAGGTAGAGGTTCGAATCCTCTCTAAGTCGGAAGGCTTAGTGGTGTAACGGAAGCATTGAAAAGTATTCCCCGTCTTGATATGCGGAGGTGCGCAAGTGGTCATAAGCGTATAGCCTTGAAAGCTATTGTGTCAGCTTAGTATCTGACCCGTGGGTTCGAATCCCACTCTCCGCGTCAATTATTTATTTGACTTTTTTTAGAAAGTATGCTATAATATTATTATAGTGAGAAGATAAAACATCAAAATAAAAACTTTATCTTGTGAAAAGGAGAAATGTGTAATGAGTAATTTTGCAAACACTTTTAATCGTATGGCAGATATGACTGCAACTGAGAATGGTGGCCGTGCATTCAGCACTACTGGCTCAACTTTGCTTGATTTGTTCGCTAATATCGGCGGTATGAGAAATCGAAATACTTCTGATGTTGTATCTGCATGGAAGGCGGCGCGTAAGGAGGATAAGGAGCTTGCAGATAGTCTTATTCTTTATGCCCGTGATATTCGTAATACTGGTCTTGGTGAGCGTAAGATTGGTAGAGCGCTTTTGAAGGCACTTGGTGAACTTGATCCCCAGAAGGTAATTCGTAACTTTGATACCATTGTTGCGGCAGGTCGTTGGGATGACTTGTTTATTTTCGTAGGCAATTCTGCGATTGAGAACAAGATGTGGGATTATATTGAGGAGCAGTTTCGTGCTGACGTAAAGGGAATTCGGCTTAATCAGCCAATTTCTTTGCTTGGTAAGTGGATGCCTTCTATTAATACCAGTTCTAATGAGACTCGTAAGCTCGCACGTCGTGCCTGCACTCGTCTTGGACTGACTGAGCGTACTTATCGTAAGAGCCTTAGTGCACTTCGTAAGCATATCAACATTGTTGAGCGTCTTATGAGTGCCGGTGAGTGGGATAAGATTGATTTCGAGTCTGTACCTTCTGTAGCTATGTCTCGTTATATCAATACTTATAACAAGCGTTGTCAGGAGCGTTTTGCTGAATACAAGGCTTCTCTCGTAAAGGGTGAGGCTAAGGTTAATGCAGCAACTTTGTATCCTTATGACATTGTTATGAAGGCATTGAATGGTGATGGATACTACGGTAAGATGACTCTTGATGCTGTTGATGAAGCACAGTGGAAGGCTCTGCCTAACTATGTGTCTGGTGAGAATGAGGTCGTTGTAATGGCGGACGTATCTGGCTCTATGAGCTGTGATATGAATCGTCCTATGGCAACTTCTATCGGTCTTGCTACTTACTTCGCGCAGAGGAATAAGGGTGCATATCACAATATGTATCTTACTTTTACCTCCAAGCCTGCCTTCATTCATCTGAAGGATGAGTGGAGCTTGGCAGATTGCCTTAACTATGTAAAGAGTCATGGCGTAGGCTATAGCACTAATCTAGATGCAGCTTTTGCTACAATCTATGAGGTTGCCGCTCATGCAAATGAGGCTCCTAAGGCATTGGTTGTAATCTCTGATATGGAGATTGATGGTTGGTACTCTGGTAACTTCTGTGACTCTATTGCAAGTAAGTGGGAGAAGAAGTATGCAGCCATTGGTTTGAAGGCTCCTAAGCTCATTCTTTGGAACGTAGAATCTCGTGGCGGGCGTGTGCTTGCACAGCAGTCTGAGCGCGTAGGTTTCGTTTCGGGGTACGGAGTTGGACCTTTTGCAAACTTGACTTCTCTCATTGAGAAGAATGCTTACGAGGCGATGGTAGAAATCCTTTCTAAGCCTGCATTCCAGTGGAAGTAATATAAAGGCGGCTAGTCCGCCTTTGTATAGATATGGCGGTTCAGCAATCCACTTTTAATAGAAATGAATTGGAGTTAATTTTATTTTAACAGGTTTTCAGCTACCTAAGTTGATGTGACTCATCGAGGACATGAGCAAGGTTTTTTAGTCACCTGAAAGCTAGATGTGACTCATCGAGGACATGAGCAAAAATCCTAAAGGGTACCGTCATGATATTTACGATTCTTCCAGCAACACTAATGCTATGTTTAGGAAAATTTTATATTATGCCTTTATTGAAGAGCAGAATCGTGCGGCGCTATAGATTTCTATAGTGCCGCAATTTTTATTTACTTGACTTTTTTATAGAAGTATGATATAATATAAATGTAGAAAGGAGAGATAGGCTTATGAATGAGTTGCTTTCTTTACTTATGCTAATGATTCTTACACCGGCGGCAATAATTTTTATCGAGATTATTATTGAGCGTATTGAAGATATAAAAGAAGAGGAGGATGAAGATATGTGAATGTTGCTACTAGAATAACATTATTAAATGGATAGGAAATATGGTTAAGTACGAGAAATGTGGAAATAGAAAAAAATCTTAATGAATTTGGTAGTCCAATATCTTTAGATGTCAGATTTTCCGCCTATATGGCTCCTTGGATGAGAAATTGTTTTAAAGTTAACGAAACATTTAAAGTTTCTTAGATTTTATTTCTAATTAACGGTGAAAAAATATAGGTTGTTTTTTTACATTGTTTAGGAATTATAGTGTGTAATTTACATAATTGGGATAATGTCGTTGATATGTCTATTAGTGGAGCCGGCTATTTTAAGAAGGAGGAGAAATTGTTGACATGAATAAACTATTTTCTACAAAAATTATAAGCGTAAAATTTCCAGATGCAAATGGAAAATATACCGAGAAAGCATATAATTATTTTCTACATGAGAATTTATCTCTTCCAAACCTTTCTGATAAAATTTAGATTAAGTCAATTAGAGATTTTGGAGATTCTGCGCCGAAAAAGCCTGATTATGATGATAAGAGTGTTCTTGTAGTTGGTGCATTTATTATTGAAGCAGATAGTATAGAAGAGTATGCTGATAAAATTTTATCTTATGGTGACGGATTGAAAACAATTTATAATTATGAAGTAATAAGTTCAATAGTTTCAGATACAGTGCCTTAGGAGGAAAAAGGTACTCTCTCTATTCAGGTAGATAGTCATGAGAAACTTTGGCAAGACCTTAATAATATAGTGGCTAATACGCCTCATGGCTTTACATTATCTGATATTAATAATGAGAAAGTAAAGTTTGACTGTGAGGGTATTCACTTTTATACAAAGAATGATTTGTGCTGCTGGGATCTTCGAGCTGAGCTTAAGCCATATGGAAAGGAAAACGGAGTGAGAAACAAGTCTATTAATGAATGGGATAGTCTTGTAAGTGCAGGAGCAATTCCGACTTACAATACAGTTGAGGAAATAGATATTCCGAAGAACCCAAAGGAAGAAGAAACAATATCTTTTGCAAAGAAAAAGGAGAGAAAATCAATGAAGAATATTTTTGGTAACATTATGAAGAACGTGAAGTTTGGCCAGCTTAATACTGATAAGGTTGCATATTCTATGCAGGGTATGGCTTTTAAGTCCAGTGATGGTGATTATCTTGTATACAAGAAGGATCAGCCAGCGGTTAATGTAAATGAATTTGTCATTGAGATGCCGCTATTTGTAATGCCGGTATCGTTGAAGGACATCCAGGTTGGTGATATTATTTGCAAGGGCGAAGATTTTGTGCTTGTAGATAGTGTTGGAGAGTCTTACATTACTGCAATTAATACTGATAAGAGTGAGATTGTAACAATTGTTCCGCAGGTAAATATGTTCGGCTTTTCCTTCTACAGTAAGGTAGTAGCTCCGACTAACCTGTTTGGTGAGGCAACTCCGGATAATCCTTTTGGCAATATTCTGCCGTTGATGATGATGAGTGATGAAAATAGCGATTCTTCTGCATTTGGCATGATGATGCTTATGAGCCAGATGGGCAGCGGCAAGGGCATGAATATGGACTTCACCAAGATGGCTCCGCTTTTCCTGCTTGGCAATCAGAGTGGGAAGGATGACATCTTTAAGATGATGGCTCTTATGTCTATGATGAATAACGGCATTGAAAAGAAGGAGTGATTTGAATGTTGGCTAATATTCTTTTCTATGGAGGTATCGGGATTGCCATTATTGGCAGTCTCGGTATCATACGTTTTGATGGGTCTATTAAAAGAATTGTAATATGCGCGCTTCTTATTATTGCAGGTTTAGTTTGTTCTGCAATTGGATAGGGAAAGCGAAATACCATACCTATCGAGTATGAGATAGTTGAAGTTCAAGCTCTAAATAATAATAATACTCAGTATAGAGTTACGCTAAAAGCGGGTAGCAATTCAACTATTTTATATGTTGATAATGAAAAAGTAAAGGATTTTGTGGAGGGCGGCACAATTGAACTTGCTACACCGCAGTTAAAGGAGTATCAGTAATGACAGAAGAGAGCTTAATTTCAGAAGTTACTATAATTGCTTTTGTATTATTCATTCTAGGATTAGTAGTTGCGCTTACTTCTTGCCAGCGCTCAGAGGGAAACGATGTAATTGATTCCCACTTGGAACACTATTTATCTTTTACAGCTAATGGAGCTGATTATAAGAGTGAGGATGTAATAGAGTATGAATATATACCAAACGGCTATCAGAACGATGTAATCGTTTTCAATATGGAAAATGGTGACGAAGTTCATGTTCTTATTGATATGATTACTTGGCATAAAAATTAAATAATTTTTAAAATGCCGGCTCGAAAGAACCGGCATTTTTATTGACTTATTTTAAAAAATATGATATAATATATATATAAAGAATAGATAAGGAGAATAAGTATGGATGTAAATACTAAAATCGGAATTGGTATCGCTAGTGGAATTGCAGCAGTTGGAATTACTCTTTTTCTTGCAATTCCAATTAAGGGAGAAATGAGAGTTCAAAAAACTAGATGGGAGTGGGATATTCCAACATATAAGTATACAATGCTTGAAGAGAGTAGCTGGGACACTTATCCAGAAGGTGCATATGACGTTAGTCCTAGAAGAGAAATACGAAGAAGAGATGAAAATGATAATCCAATTTATGACTGGAAATTTTATTATAAAATAAACAGGTGGGTCTCTTCAGCATCAATAGGGTCCATGGGATATGATAAATCTCCTTATGAATACCCCTGTGATATTCCTTATTCATATGATAATCCTCAGCTTGGAGACGTAATACGAGGTGCTCATTATGAAAGTTATTATGTTGTCGGAATTATTGGAGATAATCGTATTGAGTATAAAATTTCAAAAAGTGATTGGTTGGATTTAAATCCAGAAGATAAAATCACTTATAAAAAGTATCGTTTTGGAAAGAAGATTTGGGATATACAATATAAGTAATTATTTATAAAAATTTAAAAGGAGAGGATTTTATTATGGTACAAAAGCATTATATAGACATAGAGCGTTTTAAGGTAAAGTATGATGAGTGTATGCGTGTTGGCGATGAAATTGTGGTACAGGAGAAGATTGACGGGGCTAACGCATCTTTTACCTACAATTCCGCACAGGATAAGGTTCTGGCTTTCTCTCGTAAGACTGAATTAAATGAGGCAAATAATCTCCGTGGTTTTTGGGATTGGACTTAGCGCCTTGATAAAAAGGGTATTACTCATATGACTCAGAACGGTCGCTATGTAATTTTTGGTGAGTGGCTTGTGCCGCATACTGTT
>OCVV012847199.1_pt1 | contig 50488 bp, 35 predicted proteins | sample 1539721 | NCBI WGS metagenome assembly OCVV01 (sample SAMN02144230, study PRJEB22623) | gut metagenome | biome: sheep rumen | host: Ovis aries | place: New Zealand
TGGGGCTTGGGCTTCACAGACGACCGCTACTTCAAGCTCTGCCTGCTATCCCTGCACGACGTTGGTATCACGTCATTCCTGTGAAGACCCGAATTAAAAATGAAGAATGAAGAATGTAGAATAAAGAATAATGCCATCCGGATGGAGGTAAAATACATTCTTCATTCTACATTCTTCATTCTACATTTATCTTATTTCTTGACAGGGTCGTAAGTGAGTCCGCAACCGAGTTTGTTGAAGATTTTGCGGTCCACTTCACTGAGCATCACGGTGGCGTGCACTTGGCAACCATCAAGAAGAGGAAGACTCTCAAGGGCACGACGACAGTTTTCATCATGTTCGCTCAATACAGCAAGAGCAACGAGCACTTCGTCGGTGTGCAAGCGAGGGTTATTGCCGTGAAGCATAGAGGTCTTCATGTGCTGAATAGGCACAATCATTTCCTGTGGAATGAGATGGAGACTGTGGTCGATACCAGCAAGATGTTTGATAGCATTAAGTAGAAGTGCAGCACTTGGACCAAGGAGCGCACTGGTCTCGGCTGTTATGAGCGTGCCATCAGCCAATTCGATGGCTGCAGATGGAGTGCCCGATTGCAATTTGCGCTCGTAGGCAGCCACGGTACATTTGCGATAGGCGGTGGTGAGTTTCATCTGCTTCATCAATAAGATGAGCTTGTTCACTTCCACATCGTTATTACGCCCATCAGTCATATTGGCAAGTGCTGCATAATAACGACGGATGATTTCTTGTTTGGATGCCTCGCAGCACACCTCGTCGTCACTAATGCAGAAGCCAGCCATATTGACTCCCATGTCCGTAGGCGATTTGTATGGACTTTCGCCATAAATGCCTTCAAAGATTGCATTGAGTACAGGGAAAATCTCTATGTCACGATTGTAGTTGACGGTGGTCTTGCCGTATGCCTCCAGATGGAAATGGTCAATCATATTCACATCGTTGAGGTCGGCTGTGGCAGCTTCGTATGCTACATTTACAGGGTGCTTAAGTGGAATATTCCAGATTGGGAAGGTTTCAAACTTGGCATATCCTGCCTTCACACCACGACGATTCTCGTTGTAGAGCTGACTCAGACAAACTGCCATCTTACCACTACCAGGACCTGGAGCAGTGACAACGACCAAAGGACGAGTGGTTTCCACAAAATCGTTCTTGCCAAAACCTTCGTCTGAATCGATAAGTTCTACGTTTGTAGGATAACCTTCAATCAAATAATGATAATAGACACGCACTTCGCCCAAACGTTCCAATCGCTCACGGAACGCTATGGCGCTTGCCTGTCCGTTGAAGTGGGTGATAACGACACTGCTCACGTAAAGACCACGTTCAGTGAACACATCACGAAGGCGAAGCACATCCTTGTCGTAAGTGATGCCGAGATCGCCGCGCACCTTGTTTCGCTCGATGTCGTGCGCACTAATAACAACGATGATTTCCACGTCATCGCGCAACTGCATGAGCATTCGGAGCTTGCTGTCGGGATGAAAACCTGGCAGCACACGACTGGCATGATAGTCGTCGTAGAGTTTTCCGCCAAATTCGAGATAAAGCTTATCGTCGAATTGAGCAATACGTTCTTTGATGCGTTCCGACTGAATACGGAGATATTTGTCGTTGTCGAATCCTAACTTCATATTGTAAACCTTCAAAAAAAATAATACCTCATTCTTTGGCTCTGCAAAATTAGTGATTTTTTGCAGGAAAACAGAGACAGAAGTGCAAGAATTTGCTGTTTTTTGTTCACTTCTGTATGAACTTATCGAAAAACCGACCTTGTATTTCCAATTATTTTCTTACTTTTGCAACCGTTTATCAAGAAAAATACTACTTATGAATCACCTAACTCACTCTCGAAGATGGACAATGATGGCGTTGCTATGGTTTGGCATGAGCATCTTTGGCACAATCCGGGCACAACATATGATGAAAGGGAAAGCCACTTTTTACGCAGATTTTTTTCATGGAAAACGATCTGCTGATGGAAGTGTCTTCAATCAGAACGGCTTTACTTGTGCTCACCGTACTCTTCCCTTTGGCACTGTACTAAAGGTGACAAACCAAAGGAACGGACTCTCCACGATTGTGACAGTGACGGACCGAGGACCTTACGGAAGAGGATTGGTGATTGACCTCACACGTGCTGCTGCAAAAGAAATCAACATGATTTCTGCGGGAGTTGTTCCTGTTGTGTTAGAAATTATAAAGGGAAATGTTTTGCTCGGCAATGTGGAACAACTTCATGCGTTCCTCGATGAACAATTAGACTCCATCAGCAACAAATATGAGTTTCTGCACATGTACGAAAAGAATGCGGAAGAACTTGAACCGCACTGGATGGACCTGCCGGAACAAATGTCTTCCGCTAAAGATATAAAGAAATAAAGAGAATCGTTATTCATCCTCAGAAGATGATGGCTCTTCTGGGATATTTGGAACATCTGGGGTGTCCTGAGCTTCTGAGTTTTCGGGAGTGTCAGGTGTTTCAGGAGTTTCGGGAGTTTCTGGTGTATCGGGGTCTGAAGGAGAAGATGAGTTAAGAATCTTATTAACCAACAAAACAACATCTGTGATTTCAACAATTCCATTTCCATCCATATCACCATAAATCGGTACACCCTCTATCTGATTGGAATCCAAAACATAGTTTACAGTGGTTACAACATCTGTAATGTCAACAGAACCATTAATATCCGTATCTCCCAAGACCGTTTTGCTATTACAAATCAAAACGACTGAAACAGGTTCTGCTCCCTTGCTCGAAAGGGTCAACACACTGTTCATGGAGATTATATCTCTTGGAGTGAAATGAATGGTAATGTATTCCGATTCCTCAGAATTCTCCACACCATCAGCCTTATATTGATTCATATTCGTAGAAATAGAATCAATCGTAAGCACACCTAAAGAATCATCGATGGCAAACGTTATGGAATCGGACAAACCAAAACTATGAACATACAATTTCGCTATTTTCTCAACACCAATTGGCGTTTCCAAGATAAGTGTATCAGCAGAAACAGTTAAGATCGGAGTTTGAATATCTGGAATGGTGTCGGTTATGGTATCCTCCAATGCCTCGCCGATGGCGTGCAGTATCACATATATGCTATCGGCATCCTGACTACTAAGCAACATCATGCCTGTATATTCCACGGAGTACTTAGGCGTAAACAAGACTTCTATGCTGTCACCTGTCTCGGAAGCTATGAAGCTGGTATGGAGGGAATCGACGGAGAAGACACCAAGAGAATCCATCACACTCACATGTACCGAATCAATCAAATCGGTACCTGTCACCTTCAGAATCTGTGCTGCACACTCTCCCAACTTCGCGCTGAAGCTCAATGTATCTGCAGAAACACTTAGGATTGGCTGCTTCGTATCTGGGATGGTGTCGGTTAGGGTATCCTCTAATGCCTCACCAACTGCTTGCAGTATCACATATACGCTATCGGCATTCTGACTACTGAGCAACAGCATGCCTGTATATTCCACTGAATCCCTTGGCGTGAACAAGATTTCTATGCTGTCGCCTGATTCCGAAGCAATGAAGCTGGTATGGAGAGAATCGACGGAGAAGACACCAAGGGAATCCATCACACTCACACGAACAGAGTCAATCAGGTCAATACCTTCCACCTTCAAAATCTGTGCTGCACTTTCGCCCAACTTAGCGATGAAACTCAATGTATCGGAAGAAACACTTAGGATTGGCTGCTTAATATCTGGAATGGTGTCGGTTAGGGTATCCTCTAATGCCTCGCCGATGGCGTGCAGTATCACATATATGCTATCGGCATTCTGACTACTAAGCAGCAACATGCCTGTATATTCCACGGAATCCTTTGGAGTGAATAAGATTTCTATGCTATCGCCTGTCTCGGAAGCTATGAAACTGCTATGGAGAGAATCAACTACGAAGACACCAAGGGAGTCCATTACGCTTACATGAATAGAATCGATTAGGTCGATACCTGTCACCTTCAGAATCTGTGTAGCACTTTCGCCCAACTTCGCGCTGAAACTCAATGTATCTGCAGAAACACTTAGGATTGGCTGCTTCGTGTCTGGGATGGTGTCAGTTAGGGTATCCTCCAATGCCTCGCCGATGGCTTGCAGTATCACATATATGCTATCGGCATTCTGACTACTGAGCAACAGCATACCTGTATATTCCACAGAGTCCTTTGGAGTGAACAAGATTTCTATGCTGTCACCTGTCTCCGAAGCTACAAAGCTGGTATGGAGGGAATCGACAGAGAAGACACCAAGGGAATCTATCACACTCACATGTACAGAGTCAATCAGGTCGGTACCTATCACCTTCAGAATCTGTGCGGCACTTTCGCCCAACTTCGCGCTGAAACTGAGTGTATCTGCCGAAACACTTAGGATTGGCTGCTTCGTGTCTGGAATGGTATCGGTAATGGTATCCTCCAAAGCTTCACCAACTGCTTGCAGTATCACATATATGCTATCGGCATTCTGACTGCTAAGCAGCAACATGCCTGTGTATTCCACGGAATCTTTAGGCGTGAACAAGATTTCTATGCTGTCACCTGACTCGGAGGCCATGAAGCTGGTATGGAGGGAATCAACGGAGAAGACACCAAGGGAATCCATCACGCTTACATGTACTGAGTCAATCAGGTCGATACCTGTCACCTTCAGAATCTGTGCTGCACTTTCGCCCAACTTCGCGCTGAAACTCAATGTATCGGCTGAAACTGTTAGGATTGGCTGCTTCGTGTCTGGGATGGTATCGGTAATACTATCCTCCAATGCCTCGCCGATGCCTTGCAGTATCACATATATGCTATCGGCATTCTGACTGCTAAGCAGCAGCATGCCTGTATATTCCACGGAATCTTTAGGGGTGAACAAGATTTCTATGCTATCACCTGTTTCCGAAGCCATGTAGCTTGTATGGAGAGAATCAACAACGAAGACACCAAGGGAATCAATCACACTCACATGTACCGAATCAATCAGATCAATACCTTCCACCTTCAAAAACTGTGCTGCACTTTCACCCAACTTCGCGCTGAAGCTCAACGTATCGGCAGAAACACTTAGTATTGGCTGCTTCGTGTCTGGGATGGTATCGGTAATACTATCCTCCAATGCCTCGCCAATGGCATGCAATATCACATATACGCTATCAGCATTCTGACTGCTGAGCAACAACATGCCTGTATATTCCACAGAGTCCTTAGGTGTGAATAAAATTTCTATGCTGTCACCTGTCTCCGAAGCAATGAAGCTGGTATGGAGGGAATCAACGGAGAAGACACCAAGGGAATCAATCACACTTACATGTACCGAATCAATCAGATCAATACCTTCCACCTTCAAAAAGTGTGCTGCACTCTCTCCCAACTTCGCGCTAAAGCTCAATGTATCTGCAGAAACACTTAGGATTGGCTGCTTCGTATCTGGGATGGTATCGGTAATACTATCTTCCAATGCCTCGCCGATGCCTTGCAATATCACATATATGCTGTCGGCATTTTGACTACTAAGCAGCAGCATGCCTGTATATTCTACGGAGTCCTTAGGTGTGAACAAGACTTCTATGCTGTCACCTGTTTCCGAAGCTATGAAGCTGGTATGGAGGGAATCGACAGAGAAGACACCAAGGGAATCCATCACGCTTACATGTACAGAGTCAATCAGATCAGTACCTGTCACCCTCAGAATCTGTGCTGCACTTTCTCCCAACTTCGCGCTGAAGTTCAATGTATCTGCAGAAACACTTAGGCTTGGTTTCTTCGTATCTGGGATAGTGTCTGAAATGGTATCTGCATAATTACTCAGAATATATTGCAAGCCCGCCAAGACGTCCAGTTTTCCATTTCCGAAATGGCTACCATTTGCTCCTTCCGTAAATTCATCGTGAATAGCAGTGGCTTGCATCACCTCTTTCACGTCCCTCACTGTCAGCGACTTACCCAGCTCATTAGCTGCTTGCATCCATAGCACCACTGCACCAACAGCCAATGGTGTTGCCATCGAAGTGCCTGTCATGGAACCATAAGGATGCTGTGTGCTTGCATTCGAACGGCAAATACTGCTATTCCCATAAGAATACCCCGACATATAGCTACTATCACCATTATAGCGATTCACAGCAGCTACCAGCAACACACCTGGTGCAGTAATGGTTGGCAGTGATTCAGAAACAGGTCCTACCCCTGGCACGGCATAGCTGGAGATAGAAGCAATGTCGCCCACCTGATAATCCTTCGACACGTCATGAGTAACGCCATTATAATCCACAGAAAAATTCGTGGAAGCGTATGCACCCACAGAGATTCCGTTTTCGTATGAGCTCTCATCCGTAATCGTATAATCATCCGTTCCATCCACCCAAACATGACCTGCTGTTGTCAAATGGTTCGTGAAATAGCTCTTGTTTCCTCCCCAAACATCTATCACCGCACTTCCCTCTACTGGAAAAAATTCCACTGCCAAAGTATAGAGACTCCTGTTGAGCCTCACACCATTCACCTCAGAGACGGCAGAATGTTTTGCTTGATAATTCCTTCCACTGATTCTGACAACAGCCTTTTGGGCTTTGTCTATCTCAAAATATACATACAAGTCATTTCGATAAAAATCCGAAAATTGAGCTTTTGCACATTTTTGCGACTGATTATCAGTACTTATTGCATCATCCGCCCTAATCTCCTGGGAAGCCAGGACTTCCCCCGTTTTGTTATCTAACACATAGATGCGGCAAGCCAATTCCTCCACGTCGGATGATCGAGCCCAAGCACTTGCAATGATACCATCATAGGTTCTTCCATCATCGTAGTTCTCTCCGTAATTGCATCGCATGATAGTTCCCAAAGGAGCCTCTTCGCTGGCATTTCCCGAAACAAAGAATCCGCCGCCATCACCCTTTTTCGACTTTCCAGCATAGTTTCCTGAAGCAAACACAATAACGCGATTAGGGTGATCATCACCAAAATACTGATTGATGACCTCAGCAAAATCACCCGTGCCATCGTGCGGACCATCGTGAGAGCCCCAACTGCCACACACCACAAGCGGTTGATCGTGTGCATCAGCATAATTGCATATCACCCTCAAAGCGTTCGCAATAGAAGTATAATTCAAATCCTGCAAACCACAGAGGTACAAATCCGCAGCTGGCGCCACTCCGCTCAGTGTGGCACTATCCGCATCATTCGTCACCTTCACGTCGTCCCCGTCAATGATGACCCTCGAACCCCCTGCCAGGGAAGCCACATGGGTTCCATGGTCGTTCTGGGAATTGTCCGTCGTCAACCCATCGAAGTCCGTCACCTCACGCTCTCCATTATCATCATACACGTATGCACCCTTCAGGCGCAAATTGCCGACAGAGTCCCGAAAGGCAATGTGCTGAAAATCAACACCCACGTCAATCACTGCCAGCAGGATTCCCCTGCCATCATACTTCTTCGTCAAGCCTGCTTCCAAGGCACTGTTGGTCAGTTTCAGCACATCATCCGCATGGATGGCTTCCATGGCTCCATCCGATTCAGGCTCAGCCACCGACGACACATTGATGCGCTTCACATTGTTCAAACTCGCCACATCCTCAATCCTGTCCAAAGGAATCAGCACCGTCATCAGTCCGTTCCTGAACCTCGACTGAATCTTCACGCCCAACGACTGCAACTCAGCCACCCTTGCATCGTCATGCACCCTCAAGAAAGAAGAAACATACGCCTTCCCATCAATCGTGTCAGGTGCTGCATACGCACGATGCTGCCTCCCTTCTCCCCTGTCCCTCATCCCTTGTCCCTTGTCCTTTGTCCCTTCTCCCTTGTCCTTTGTCCTTTGTACTTTGTCCCTTGTCCCTTCTCCTTTGTCCCCTGTCCCCTGTCCTTTGTCCCTTGTCCCTTGTCCTTTGTACATTGTCCTTTGTACTTTGTCCTTTGTCTCCTGCAAGTCATTCATCAGCATCATGGTTGTTGCCGACATCTTCTCATAGAGATTCCTCCTTTGCGCAGAAGCAGCAAAGGGAACCGTCAGAACAAGTATATACAGCAGCAAGTATTTTTTCATAAATAATTCTAACTCCTTGAAACAGTGGATAAGATACATTAACAAGAGGAAAAACAACCATCACACACACTCGGCTTGTTGATTTAGGCTTTGTCGTTAAGCGTGCAAAGATATAAAATATAAAACTGAAATCCTCGCTTTTTTCTAAAGAAAAACGATTTATTCTTTCAAATTCCTCACTTTTCTCAAACATTTATGATAGGAACCATCCTATTTTGTTAACTACACATACCATTTCCGACGTTTTTCAGAAACAGCAAGCACAGGCTTCGAACGCACCGACACGATCATTGGAATGTACTGACACGCTCATTTGAATGTACTGAACCTTCAGCTCGGCGTTAGCCAATCCCCAATCAAAAAAAAGGGAAACCACGAACAGACCCAGCTCGTGGTTTCCCCTCCGTTTGAAATAACGTTGCTTTGGAATTGGCTAACGCCGAGCTAAAGGTTGGCTGACGCCGAGCTAAAGGTTTTCCTTATTCCTGATCGCTGCCACCCAGAATCTTGCTGACAATGGCAACCACGTCGGAGATGTCGAGCGTGCCGTCGGCATTCATGTCGCCATAGGTGGTCACGCCATATTCAGCAGAGGCATCGGCACTGCCCAGCACGTAGTTGACAGCCAGGACCGCGTCGGAGATGTCAACTGCGCCATCCATGTTGGTGTCACCCATTTCGTAGGCAACGGTACCCGTCAGGGAAATGGTGACAGGCGCTGCGTCCCTGGTGGTCAGCGTGACCGTTCCAGTGTAGGTGCCGCCCGTAGTGGGGGAGAAGGAAACAAGTATTTCCGCACCTCCCTGTGCTTCCTCTGCAGGGATGCTGGTCTTGTTGACTGAGAAGACGCCATTGTCGTCGGTCAGAGTCACAGTAAGGTGTTCCTTGAGGTCGGTGGCAGTGACTTCGAACGTAGCTTCGTCGGTGCTTCCGATGCGAGAAAGGAGAGACAGTTCCGTAGGCGTGGCATCCACGAGGGGGTCGGCAGTTGGCAGCGGAGTTTGGAAGGCAATCTCATAGAGGAATCCACGGTATTGTCCTGCCACCACCTTGTAGATTTTCGAGGCATGGAGGGAGGCGATGGAGAGATTGACGGATGCGTTCTTCGTGTCGTCGGTTTCCTTGCCAACGGTGGTTGTTCCCTCGGTGAGCGAACCGTCGGCATTGCGAGTGCATTCGTAAACTTCCAGATAGGTGGGATAGCTACTGGAACCGAACAATCCCGAGGTCGTAGTTTTACTGCCATTGAGTCCAAGAAGTTTCACGGCTGTGATGTTGGTGACATAGAATGTGACCGTGGATGGAGCCGAGGCATATTTGCTTCCGTTACCCATGGCACGAGCAGTGGTCGATGTGAAATAAGCGGAACTTCCCTGATAGATGTCCGAAGCCGTCCAGGGCTTACCCGTGTAAGTGTTCCGCGTGGAGCTGACGTTAGAAGCAATCCATTTCTGAGGATGCGAATCGTAGTAGGTGGTAGTCCAAGCACCATAGACTGGCATTGTCAACCATGCCACACCGTGGTCTGTGTCCGCTGTGTATTTGTATAGGTTGTTGACGTATTTCGGGTTCCATCCCGCTTGATCGATCGTCGCATATTTGGCAATGTTGAGGTATGGGTCAGCAGCTGTGCCACCATCGCTTGCTTCTGCGGAGAGGGCGATGCTGACGCTTTCGGCTCCCTCGCTTGCGAGGGTGAGCAAGGCGGAGTAGTTGCCTTCGGCTGATGCGTTGAAACGAACGGAAATGGTTGTGCCATTCTCCTCTGCTTCAAACGACGCTGGACTGACGGAGAACACACCGTTCTCATCGGTGAGCGCTGCTGTGACGTTTCCTGCGAGGAATCGACCAGAAACCGTGAAGGTGCTGGTTTTTGTTTCATTGATACCTGCTGAGAAACTGAGCGAAGTTTCGCTGGCAAGAATCGTTGGGATGGCAGCCTCAGCCGTACCGTTCAAACTGATTACCACGTCCTGGGCACCTTCGCTCGAGAGGGTGATGGTAGCCTGCTGGGAACCTGCTTCAAGAGGGCTCCAAGTGATGAGGAGGTCGATGCCTTCGGCTGCTTCATCCTTCGAGATGGTTGTTGGAGAAACGGAATAGACGCCATTTTCGTCGTTCAATGTCACAGAAATGCCATCTTCGAGATGCAAGCCTTTCACGTTGCAGGACATTTCATACGAAAGGGTGGCATAGCCAGCGAAAGTGAGTTCCGTGGTAGCAGCCTTGATGCGAGGATTTGCATTGGCACCCAAAATGTACTGCACACCTGCCAGTGCATTGATTTTTCCTTGTCCGAAATGGGAGGCATTCGGTCCAGAGGTTGTGTAAGAATCCTGAATGGCAGTTGCTTTCATGATTTCTTTCACGTCGTCGTTGGTCAGTTGCTTATCGACCTCGTTGGCAGCCTGAAGCCAAAGTGCCACGATGCCTGCTGCAACAGGGGTTGCCATGGAGGTTCCTTCCATGGCTGCATAAGGGTTGGAGGCACTATTGACGATGAGGTCTTTATTTAATTTTGAGCCATAGTAGCTATACTCGTCCGTTGAGGCAGTGTGATAGTGATTGACTCCAGCAATCAGACGCGCACCTGGAGCGCTTATCCAAGGGTATTGCAAGCCCGTCACGCTTTCGGAAGCCGTGGCATAGGAGGAGAAAGGAGCGATGTCGCCAATGGTGTATTCATAGGAATGGTCGGTGGTAGTGCCTGCATGGTTGGTGGTTCTGTTGCTCGTGACATAAGCACCCACGGAAATGACATTAGGGTTCATGGCCTCGTCGCTGACCGTCATGTCGTCGGTACCGTCAGTCCAAGTGATTCCCTCGGTGGAAAGATGGTCAGTGTAGTAGCAATAATCGCCACCCCACACGTCAATCACCGAACTGCCACTCGTGGGGTAGAACTGAATGGCAAGTGTGTAGTTGCTCTTATAGTATTTTTCACCGTTTTGGGTAGTCTCATATAAGCTTTTTGAGGTTAAATCTTCTGCTTGAACCAAAAGTTGTGCTTTGTTTCCAGAGATATAGTCCTTATAGACTTTGAGTGAACCTTCATAATAATTGCTCAACCCCGACACGGATGTTCCATAGGAAGTAGGGGTCACCGTTACGCTGGTCAGAACTTTTCCTGTTTTGCTATTCAACACATAAATCGTGCAAGCGATAGTGCTCACACTGGTGGAACGCGCCCAGGCGTTAGCAATTATGTCCGTGTAGTAATAGCCTGCATCGGTGTTGGTGTAGGTGGCACTGCGGAGAATGGCACCTAAAGGATTGGACTTGCTGGCTGTGCCCGAGAGGTGATAGCCACCGCCTTCGTTGTCCTTGCTCTTTCCTGCATCGTTGGAAGCAGCGAAGAGACACACATGATTGGGATGAGAAGGACCGAAATAACGAGACACAACTGTACCAAAGTCGTCTGTTCCGTCGTGGGGACCATACTGAGAACCCCAACTATTGCTGACGACAACTGGTTTCCCTACTTCGTCTGCGTAACTGCAGATTTTTTGGAAAGCGTTTGCCAAATACGTACTTGTCAGTCCATTGATACCTGCCAAATAGAGGTCGGCACCAGGAGCCATACCACCATAAGTGGCACGGGCATGGTCGTCGGTCACAGTGACTGTGTTACCATTGACAATGACACTTGAACCACCCGCTGTGGAACTGGTGTGAGTGCCATGATCCGCGGTTCGGTCGTCCGATGTCGGACTGCTTGCAGTGAAGTTCGAATACTCTTTTGCACTCGTACCATTATAGACATAGGCACGCTTGATGCGAGAATTGCCGTTTTTGTCTTTGAAAGCAATATGCTGGAAATCGATACCCGTGTCAATCACTCCGAGAACGACACCCGTTCCATCATACTTATTGGTAAGTCCTGACGAAATGGCATCATTGGACAAGGTCAGCAAGTCGTCCACATGGGTTGCCTCACGCGCCTTGTAGGTGGCAGGGGTCATCAAGGATGCCACATTCACTCGCTGAACATTGCTGATGCCAGCCACTTCGTTGATTTTGTCAACAGGGATGTTGGCTGTGATGAGTCCGTTGTCGAACAAGCACTGCACTTGTACGCCCAATGCTTCCAATTCACTCAATTGGCTGTCGTTTTCAAGACGGATGAAAGCGGAAATGAAAACCTCGCCGTCGATGGTATCGGGTGTAGCAATCATACGGTCGCGATGCTTACGATTCCATCTCAAATCCATATCGACGGGCTTCAGTCCTAACTTCTTTTCGTTTTGGGTGTTACGCTCAAAACTGATTTCTCCCTTTAGTTCATCTAAAAACAATTGCGTGGTGACAGATAACTTTTTGCTCACGTCATCGCTTTGTGCGAAAACGACGGCTGAAAAAGCCATACATGCGAATAACAAACAAATTTTTCTCATTTTTTAATTATTTAGATAATATGTATATTCCAAATGAAAGTTTCAAGTTTCAAGTTTCAAGTTTCAAAAAGTTTCAAAAAGTTTCAAAAAGTTTCAAAAAGTTTCAAGGTTCAGGAAGTTTCAAGGTTCAGGAAGTTTCAAGGTTCAGAAAAATGTCGTTTCACTTCTGAATCACCCTGTCGCCCAACTGCTTTGCCATATCACGCGACACAGCGGTAAGGCTGACGAACTGCTGCCCAAGGATGGTACTTTTGGCGATGTCGTTCACCACTTCGGGCAATGACATTTGCTTCACGATGCTCTGTATCTGCTCGTTCAGAATATGATACTTATAATCCAGCAGAAGTCTATTGATATATGAACCCACAAGGGATTCCTCGTCTGCCATCTGCTGTCCTTTGCTCAATTGATACTTGTCGCTCATCAAGTCGGATGCCATTCTGCTGATTTCCAAATCTGGACTACTCATCAAGTAGTTCTTGGCTACAAAATCCGATTCTTCCACATGCTGTGCCACTTCCTGAAGCATCTTCTCATAAAGAGGATGACGGAAATGCAAATCATCATCTGCAAGGCTTCCCATCACGAACTCAGCAACACTCATCTTCACCACTTGACCATCATCAGCCATCATATCAATCTTCTTCTCACCATAGCGCACGAGCAAAGTCATGATTGACTTTTCAATCTCTATCAACTTCTCATCCTCTGTGCTATAATGCTTTATCTCCCGCGCACTTCCTTGATTCTGATAGTTCTCATCATATCCATAGCCCTCATTTCTTTCTTCCTTCTCAGGAGGCGTTATCAGCCCCTCTGTGCTGAACTCATGAGGCTGTTCGTTCATGGATTCCGACACTGCTTCTCCATCCATGGTAGGAGGGATAAACGCATCCTCCTCAACTGGAGGTGGCGGCACCAATTCTCCTTCCAATTCAGGAGCGGGAGGCATTTGTATTTGCGATGCCTGTGAAACAGGCGATGCAGGGGATTGTTGGGAACTGCCACTCGGCTGTTGATGCTGCTCGGTCTGTTTGCGCTGTTGCTCAAACTCCTTGCGCTGCTTTTCGCGCTCACGCTCCAACTTGCGCTGCTCGATGTGCTCTCGTCGCATCTTGTTGCACTGACGCAACAGCATTTCCTCCTGCATCTGCATCTGCTCAGCACATTCATGCACGTATGCCGAACGAACCACCTCGTCGGGAATCACACAAATGCTTTGAAGGATATTGTTCGCCAATTCACTGCGCTTGCGAGGGTCATGCCCAGCTTCCTTCATCAAAAGCTGTACCTTAAATAGGATGAAGTCGGTCTGGTTCCCCTCCACGTATTGCTTGAATTCCGTTGCATTGTGCTTACGGGCAAAACTGTCGGGGTCGTCACCATCAGGCAACAGCAATACTTTCACATTCATGCCATCCTCCAGCAACATGTCTGTTCCTCGAAGAGCGGCATGGATTCCTGCTTCATCGCCATCGTAAAGTAAGGTGATATTCGTAGTGAAACGATGAAGCAAACGGATTTGTGCCACATTCAATGCAGTTCCCGAATTGGCAACCACATTCTCAATGCCGCACTGATGCATGGAGATGACATCCGTGTATCCCTCCACCATATAGACCAAATCTTCTTTGGCTATCTGCTTCTTTGCCTGATAGATGCCATAGAGCTCGTTGCTCTTATGGAAAATCTCTGATTCAGGCGAATTGATATATTTCTGACTGACTCCCTTGGTACGCGCATCCAAAACGCGACCACCAAAAGCTGAGACTTTTCCGCTCACATTGAACCACGGAAAAATCACTCTTCCACGATACTTGTCAAGATACCCACCACTTTCGCGCTTGATGGTGAGCCCTGTCTTCACTAAGAACTCCTCCTTAAATCCCTTCTTCATGGCTGCTTTTGTCATACTATCATAAGTATCCAGACAAAAGCCCAAACGGAATTTCTCCAAAATATCATCGCGGAAACCACGACTTCGGAAATAGGCAAGACCCACTGCCTTTCCGTCCTCCGTTTCCAGCATCATCCGACGAAAATAATTGCTTGACCATTCATTCACGGCAAACATGCTCTCCCGCTCATTCTGCGCACGGCGATCCTCATCGGTCATTTCCCTTTCCTTGATTTCTATGCCATATTTCTTGGCAAGGAAACGCAATGCCTCGGGATAACTCAACTGCTCCATTTCCATGATGAAATGAACAGCATTACCTCCCTTTCCACAAGCAAAACACTTGCACAGTCCTCTTGCTGGACTCACAGAAAAAGAAGGTGTCGTATCGTCATGAAACGGACACAATCCCTTGTATCCCGACCCCGACCGCCTCAGCGTCACATACTCCGAAACGACGTCAACTATGTTGGCGGCATCTATGATTCGCTGTATGGTGGCATGGTCTATCATAACGTATCAGTTCACATAAAAGCCTCCCCGCATGGGAGGTTGGTGGGGACTTCTCTTCCTTATCTTCTCAGCATGGCAAAGAACTCCTCACGCTTCTCTGCCTTTGCAAAATCTCCACAGAAATCAATGGTTTGCGTAATGGAACCTTGCTTTTCCACGCCACGCATCTGCATACACAAGTGTTGTGCCTCAATCATCACAATCACGCCTTTGGGTTGAAGGGTTTCCTCAATGCAACGCCGTATCTGCACGGTGAGATGCTCCTGCACCTGCAAACGACGAGCAAATATATCCACCACACGTGGAATCTTGCTCAACCCCACAATAGTGCCATCGGGGATATAACCCACATGCACCTTTCCAAAAAATGGCAAAATATGGTGCTCGCATAGAGAATAGAACTCTATGTCTTTCACCACAATCATCTGCCGATAGTCTTGTTTGAATTTAGCAGAATTGAGCACAGCTGCGGCATCCATTTCGTAGCCACAGGTGAGTTGCTGAATGCACTTAGCCACTCTCACGGGAGTACGCTGAAGTCCTTCGCGGTTGGGGTCTTCTCCAATCAGTTGAAGCAGACGACAAGTGATTTGCTCAAGTTCTGTATTCTTTTCTTCCATTTCGATTATTGGTAAACAAAGATTTCGCTACGCACAATCATGGCATCCTTGCTGATGCGGCGAAGCTTTTTGAGATACTTATTTGCCTCTTCACGGCTCACAAAGTCGCCAACACGACAACGCCAATGTGGAGAATCAAAAGAAGTATAATATTTCAGTTCAGGGAAGATGGTCGTCACCTGGGTACCAATGCGGTCTGCCTTCTGCTGGTCTGCACGTGAGGAATTACCCCAGAACATCTGAACACGATAGCCACGAACCCTCTTCAGTCTGCCCCTCTGCATATCGAAGTCTTCATCCTTCTTGGCTGCTTCTTCGCGCAGACTCGTTTCTGCATTCAGAATGGAAGTCAGACGCTCATCCTGAATGAGTGTCACACGACCTTGTCCCGTCTGTGTGGATTCCAGATGCTCGGCAAAACCCTGTGCCTGAACACTCAGCGCACAAACAAAAACAAATGATAATAAGAGATAGATTTTTTTCATATCCGTTGAGAAATCGTAAAGTCTCTAACTTACTCCCATAAAAAGAGAGAATCTAACTCAACGAACTAACACTTGGCATTCAAAACATTTACTGAAAAAACAGTCCGTCTCAAATCCAAATGTCCGTTCGATGAGTTAGCTCTTTTCCCCGTTCAAGGAATTTGGAGGAAACAATTATTTCCAAGCGTCGATGATACCCTTGAAATCAGCGCACTTCAAAGAAGCACCACCGATAAGACCACCGTCGATGTCAGGTTTAGCAAAGAGTTCAGGAGCGTTCGAAGCCTTGCAAGAACCACCATAGAGAATGCTGGTGTTGTCAGCTACTTCCTTGCCATACTTGTCAGCAATCACTGAACGGATGTAAGCGTGGATTTCCTCAGCCTGCTCGCTGGTAGCAGTCTTACCTGTACCGATAGCCCAGATTGGCTCGTAAGCAATGACAATCTTAGCGAAGTCCTCTGCAGAAAGGTTGAACACACTGCCTTCGAGTTCTGCCTTCACCACTTCGTTCTGCTGGTTTGCCTCACGCTGAGCAAGACTCTCACCGATACAGAAGATGACCTTCAAACCGTTTGCAAGCGCAAGAAGCACCTTCTCCTTCAAGATTTCTGGAGTCTCATTGTAGTACTCACGACGCTCAGAGTGACCAAGAATCACATACTCAGCACCTGTTGACTTCACCATTTCAGCACTCACCTCACCTGTGTAAGCACCCTTTTCCTTGTCTGCACAGTTCTCAGCACCAAGACCAATCACGCTATGGTCGATGATGTCAGAAACCTTTGCCAAATGGATGAAAGGAGTACAAATCACAACATCACAATTTGGTTTGTCGGCAGCAAGAGCCTCATTGAGCTCTGTAGCAAGTGCAATACCTTCCTGAAGATTCTTGTTCATCTTCCAGTTTCCAGCAACAATTTTCTTTCTCATGTCTTTAAATGTTTAAAAAGTGAATATCTAAGTTTTTTTAGAATAATCTTGGATTGGCTTTAGCGTTAGCGTTGGCTTTGGCCTGCCATCCGGATGGCTTCCCTCCCCCTCGGGGGAGCCGGAGGGGGGCCGGGGGGAGCTGGAGGGGGGCCGGGGGGCCGCGCCCTTAATTAACTTCCGGCATCATCCAGTTGCTCCACTTTTCCACGACCTTGCCATCCTTCAGCAGAATCAGTCCTGGATTAGCGCGAACCATCGTTTTCAGCGTGCGCTCGTCAGCCGTATAAAAGCGGTATTCAGCACCCGTGTAGTCGGTCCAGTGGCTTTGCGCTTCAGCATCAGATGCCGTCAGGCAGAAGAAACCATAACCTTTTTGCAGTGCGTAGTCGTAAATCATATTGATGCTGCCAGCACATCCCTCATCGGCAGTCGCCAAATCAGGAGCCACAAGAAGAAATGTCTCGCCTTCCCTATAAAGAATAGAATCCGTCACATCCTCTTCCGTTTCAGCATCTAAGATATAAAGGTCCATCACGTCCAATTCATGCAACTTGTAAGTCATCTTTGAACCCAGTTCTGGCTCTTCCCTCAGCTTCACCAAATCCGCCCCCACATGATATGGGCGGAAATCGATGACTGGCAAATGATAGATGCAATAAAAGGCATAAAACACAATACCCACCATGGCAGGAGTGGAAACAAGCCAAGCATTATTTTCCGTGATGAATCGCTTCTGCAACCTACTCCATCTCAGCACCACCAACGATGCTCCCAACAAGATGAGGTTCTTCACAAAGGTCTGCGTATTGCTCAGAATCAAAGCATCTCCAAAGCATCCGCAGTCCGTCACAGCATTGCTCACCGCTAACCATAGTGTCACAACCGTCATCACCGCCATGAATGCCGTTGTACAAATGGCGACGAATCTACGGTTCAACCCCATCAGCAGGCACACGCCCAAGGAGAACTCGATGAACGAAAGAGCCACAGATTCCACCAGCGTCACCCATCCACTGAAACCGTTCAGTCCCACGGCAGCATAATAATCCTGCAACTTATAACTAGTACCTAATGGGTCGTTCGCCTTCACAAATCCAGAAAACAGAAAGGTCACAGCCAACAACAAACGGCAGATGTTCACCACCCACGGCAGTGCCTTCTTCATCACAGCCCGTCTGCCACTCTTTGCCCGTCTGCCATCGCTTACGTCAGCCTTGGCATTTGTGTTGTCAATCTTATCGTTCACTACTTTCGTCCAGCTTGATGAGTCCGAATACTGAATAGTTTATCATGTCGAGATAATTGGCATCCACGCCCTCCGACACGATGGTCCGTCCGTCGTTCGATTCGATTTCCTTCGTGCGATAGAGCTTCATCAGAATGAGGTCGGTATAGCTACTGATACGCATCGAGCGCCAAGCCTCATCATAGTCGTGGTTCTTGCGAATCATCAAGTCGAGCGCAATCTGAGCATACTTGTCGTAGTAAGTCATCGCCTGTTCAGGCGTCAAGTCCTCCTTGTCAGCAAAACCCAACTCCAACTGAATCAGCGCCACGATACCATAGTTCACAATCCCTTGAAATTCTGGATAGATACCTTCATCCACCATCGCTTCGCCATTGATTTCCAAACTGCGAATCCTGTTCGCCTTAATAAAAATCTGGTCAGTCACCGACGATGGACGCATAATGCGCCAAGCAGCCCCATAATCATGCAGTTTCTTGCTAAACAAATCGCGGCATTTGGCAATTGTCGCCCTGAACTGCTCATTCGTATGTTGAAGTTTATCGCTCATTCTTATTAACTTTACTGTTCCTCGCTCCTTATGTGTTCCTTGCTCCTAATGCGTTCCTCACCCATGATGGTAAGTCGTCTCTGTGCAGACTTCTAAAATCCTTTTTCGCGCACGCACACATAAAGCCGCTGCAAAGTTACTGCTTTTTTTTCACTTTTCATCATTCTTGGTTCAATTATTGTTTACATCCGAACCAATTTCTCATTTCTGCTCCGTTACTCCTTTGGTTTTACTCCCACGCTCCTTCGATTATACACCTACGCTCCTTTGATTCTACTAAGACGCTCCTATGATTCTACTAAAATGGCGAGCCCTCAACGTTTTTATAGCGAGCCCTCGCTATCGCAACGCCGAGCGCTCGCTGATTCGATAACGAGCCCTCGGCAACTAGTTAAATCCAAAGGAGCGGTTCAATTCAACCAAAAAATAGGTTCAGTACATCCAAAGAAACGATTCATTGCATTCAAAGAATTGATTCAAAAAAAGGGCTAACGAAGAACAGTTTGTTCCAACTGTTTCGTAGCCCAATTTCTCTAAAATGATGAGGGGAAGTGATGAATGCAAATGATTCGTGTAAATGATTTGTGCAAGCCTTACGATGCCAAACCATCTTTCATCTCCGTCAGAATCTTCAAGGCATCGGCAATGGTCTTCACGTGCTTAATTGTCAAGGTGCGGAATTTCCCTTCCTTCAATTCGCAGTCGCGTGGATGCCAGCTGGCATAGTGAATCAACTTGCCAAACGCCTCGCTCTTGTAATAGAGGCTGTTATTGTTCGAAACGAGTTGGCAAATCATCTTCTTTTCCTTCAATATCAATCGCTCGATGCCCAACTCACAAGCCACCCATTTCAGTGGCATAATGCGAATGAGTTCCTCTCCCTCAGGAGGTATCTTGCCGAAACGGTCAACCAGACGTTTCTTATAATCCTCAATCTGCTTTGGTTGGGTCATTCCGTCCAACTCTCGGTATAGACTCATGCGCTCTCCGCTACTTGGCACGAAGGTTTCAGAGAAGTAGGCAGGAATGTCGGATTCCACATTGGTTTCTTCCACGAAGCGAAGGTTGAAACGCGAAGTGTGAAGTGTAGAGTCTGAGGTCCCCTCCCTGCCTTCCCGAGGAGAGGAGATGCCGTCCGGATGACTTCCCTCCCCCTCAGGGGAGCTGGTGGTGGCTTGGCTTTCCTCTTCCTCTTTCCAAAGTTCAGCGAATTCAGTGGTCTTGAGTTCGTTCATCGCTTGTGCCAGCACCTTCTGATAGGTCTCATAACCAAGGTCGGCAATGAATCCGCTCTGTTCAGCGCCCAACATGTTTCCGGCACCACGAATGTCGAGGTCTTGCATAGCGATGTTCAGCCCCGAACCGAGGTCGGAGAAATTCTCGATGGCTTGCAAACGTCGGCGGGACTCATCGGGGAGAACGGAAAGCGGAGGAGCCAAGAGATAACAGAAAGCCTTCTTGTTGCCTCGTCCCACGCGTCCACGCATCTGATGCAAATCAGAAAGACCGTAGTTCTGGGCGGAATTGATGATGATGGTGTTGGCATTGGGCACGTCGATACCGTTCTCCACAATCGTCGTGGAAAGCATCACGTCGTAATCGTAGTTCATGAAGTCGAAGACGATTTTCTCCAGTTCCCTCGGATCCATCTGTCCATGACCAATGCACACGCGGGCATCGGGCACAGTTCGGTTTATCATTGCCTTCAACTCGGTGAGATTACTGATTTTGTTATTCACAAAGAACACCTGCCCATTGCGCGACATCTCGAAATTGATGGCTTCGGCTATCACGTCGGCTGAGAACGTATGGATTTCAGTTTGAATCGGATAGCGGTTTGGTGGTGGCGTCTGAATCACACTCAGGTCGCGTGCACCCATCAAGGAGAATTGCAACGTTCGAGGAATTGGCGTGGCAGTCATCGTGAGGGTATCTACATTCACCTTCATCTGGCGTAATTTTTCCTTCACGCTCACACCAAACTTCTGTTCCTCGTCAATCACAAGCAATCCCAAATCCTTGAATTTCACTTGTTTGCCCACCAACTTATGCGTACCAATAATAATGTCAATCTTTCCATCTGCCAAATCCTTGAAGATGGCTGATTGCTGTTTGGTAGTGCGGGCACGACTCAGATAATCCACACGTACAGGGAACTCCTTCAGTCGGTTGGAGAAAGTCTGGAAATGCTGATAGGCAAGTACGGTTGTTGGCACCAAAACCGCCGTCTGTTTTCCATCCACTGCCGCCTTGAAAGCAGCACGAACTGCCACTTCGGTCTTTCCAAATCCCACATCGCCACACACCAATCTATCCATTGGTTGCTGACGCTCCATATCCGCCTTCACTTCCTGCGTGGCTTTCAATTGGTCGGGGGTATCTTCGTAGAGGAAAGAAGCCTCCAGTTCTTGTTGCAAGTAACTGTCGGGCGAAAAGGCAAAACCTTTCTCCTGGAGTCGGGCAGCATAGAGTTTGATGAGGTCGCGGGCGATGTCCTTCACCTTCGTCTTCACGCGCTCCTTCATGCGCTCCCAAGCTCCTGTTCCCAACTTGCTGATGCGTGGTGGTTCGCCTTCCTTGCCCTTATATTTCGAAATCTTATGGAGCGCATGGATGGACACATACACCGTGTCCTCATTCTGATAGGAAATCTTAATCATTTCCTGAAAACTGTCGCCATTTGGCACTCGTACCAACCCCATGAAGCGCCCCACTCCATGGTCGATATGCACCACATAGTCGCCAATCTCAAACTGCTGGATTTCCTTCAGCGTGAGAGCCACTTTGCCCTTCCGAGCCTTGTCGCTCTTGAGATTGTACTTATGGAAACGGTCGAAGATTTGGTGGTCGGTAAAGAAGCAGATTTTTAGACTGTTATCTACAAATCCCTCATGAATCGTTCGCTGCACAGGCTCGAAGGGAATCGGTCTTTCCAGACTGGCAAAAATGTCCTTCAGTCGCTCAATCTGTTTCTGACTATCAGCGAGAATGAAAATCTTATAGCCATCATCCAAGAAACGATAGCATTCCTGCGTCAGCAAATCAAAATTCTTATGAAACAACGGCTGAGCCGATATGTCAAAATCAATGGATGAACCTTCTCTTTCCCCTCTTCCTCCCAAGTCAATCCTCTTCATCTTGGTGATTCCCCTCTGGAATACCTCTGGCTCCACCACCTTCTGATGAAAGCTCTTGCCAAAGCCACCCAGCATGTCATCCCGCTCATATTCAGGCAGGTTCAGTGCCTGGTCCTCCAGCACGGCTTGCGCTGCATATCCTTCGTGATAGGTCTGCTCCACCCTGTCACAAACATAGGCAAGATTCTTCGTCACCAGCACCGTGTCCTCGGGCAAGAAATCCATCACAGGAATATAATCAAATTCCGCTTTCGTAATTTCGGGCACCACGACCATCTCGTCCACAAATCCCTCCGACAACTGAGTCTGCACATCAAATGTTCGAATGGATTCCACCTCATCGCCAAAGAAATCCAAGCGATATGGCATTTCGGATGAGAAAGAATAAATATCAACAATGCTACCACGAATGGCATATTGTCCGGGCTCATACACATAATCGACTCTCACAAAGCCCAGCTCATCGAGTCGTTCCTCCAACTGTTTGAAATCCAGCGAACTACCTTTGAGGACGGGGATGGTGTTTTCCGAGAGTTCGTTCTTCGACACCACCTTCTCAGCCAATGCTTCGGGATAAGAAATAATATACAATGACTGTTCGGAAGTGGATGCCATCCTGCTCAGCACCTCAGTCCTCAGAATCTCATTTGCAGCATCCTTCTGATTGTATTTGATGGCGCGACGATACGAGGAAGGGAAGAAAAGCACTTGCTCTTCTCCCAACATCTGAACCAAGTCATGATAGAAATAACCCGCTTCGTCGGCATCGTCCAACACGAACAGGAGGTTGGGAAGCGCTGCCCTCCGCTGAGTGAGTGCTGCAAATGCCAATGGGGCTGATGAGCAACGAAGTCCACCAACATGGAACGAACGGAAGCGAGGCTTACGAATAGCCTCACTCAAAGCCTTGACCTGCGGATGCTGGGCCAAGAGACGTAGAACTTGTGATGTTTCCAAGACTGAAACTTAAATAAATGAAGAGTGAAGAATGGTCGCTTCGCTCCGAATGAAGAATGAAAATTACACGTCCATTGAGCAGAGTAGAATACATTCTTCATTCTTCATTTTTAATTCTTCATTTAACTTAGATCGCTGCTTGCGGAGTTGTGTTGCAAGCACGTGCAAACAAACGAACGAAGAAAATGGCGTCGGAACTTGCATGAAGCGTCTCCTTCATGCTTGCATTCATCTTCTTCACAGTTTCCTTAGCCTGAACTTTCATGTTTTTTTTGGGAGTAGAATCTGTCATAGGCAGTGCATGGTTATAAGAGTTAAATTTCTGACTGATAATTTAATAACGCAGAACTGCTTCACTTATTATGTAAAGCTCAAAAAAAATTTTCATCTTCGCTTTTTTTCAATCAGTAGTCGGTTTTTCATCAGAAAAAGTGAGAAAAAAAACGAAAGAAACCATTTTTTTCTGTTTTTACCGAACGAATCGAATTTTTTTGACTATCTTCGCGTTATCAATCTGAAAGTTCTACTACACCATGAAACAAAGTGATAGCATAGTTATCATTCCTACCTACAACGAGAAAGAGAATATCGAGAAAATCATTCGTGCCGTGTTCTCTCTCGAAAAGGCTTTCCATATCCTCGTGATTGATGATGGCTCTCCCGACGGCACGGCGAGCATCGTGAAACGACTGATGAGCACTGATTTCCCTGGAGAACTGCACCTCATAGAGCGCAGTGGAAAATTAGGTTTGGGAACTGCCTACATCGCTGGATTCAAATGGGCACTGCAGCAAAACTACGGCTACATCTTCGAGATGGATGCCGACTTCTCGCACGACCCTAAAGACCTGCCTCGACTCTATTCTGCATGCGCCGACGAAGGTTACGACCTTGCCATCGGTTCACGCTATGTCAGTGGAGTGAACGTGGTGAACTGGCCTATGGGTAGAGTGCTGATGTCGTACTTCGCATCGAAATACGTGAAACTCATCACGGGACTGAAGATTCACGACACCACAGCAGGATTCAAGTGCTACAAACGCCAAGTGCTCAACACCATCAACCTCGACGAAATCCGTTTCAAGGGATATGCTTTCCAAATTGAAATGAAATATACCACGCACAAGTGCGGTTTCAAAATCAAGGAAGTGCCTGTCGTCTTCGTCAACCGCGTGGAAGGCGTGTCGAAAATGAACGGCAGCATCTTCTCAGAAGCTTTCTTTGGCGTCATGCGCCTCCGCCTCGATGGGTGGTTTAAGAAATATCCAAAAGCCCCCTCCCAGTCTCCCCGAGAGGAGGGAGTGAAAAGTGAGAAGTGAAAAGTGAAAAATGCCATGTGGATGGCAACGCTTCACATTCCACGCTTCACGCTTTACGTAATTTTTAGTTTTTAATTTTTAATTTTCTCTGCATAGTGTGTTAACTCTTATCAACAACGCAACAATCGTCAACGAAGGTCGCCAATTCATTGGTTCCGTGGTTATCGATGGCGAATTCATCATCGACGTGATGGAAGGAGCAGTGGAACAGACTGAACACTTCGATCAAGTGGTGGATGCCACCGACCTCTACCTCTTCCCTGGAGTCATCGATGACCATGTGCACTTCCGTGAGCCAGGTCTCACCCACAAGGCTGACATCGCCACCGAAAGCCGAACGGCTGCTGCGGGTGGTGTGACGTCGGTGATGGAAATGCCAAACACTGTGCCACAAACCACGACCTACGACCGTCTTGAAGAAAAATTCAGACTCGGTGCAGAAAAAAGCCGTGTGAACTACAGTTTCTTCTACGGAGCAACCAATGAGAATATCGACACGCTGAAGGGGCTTGACCCGCATCGAGTGCCTGGAGTGAAACTTTTCATGGGCAGTTCTACAGGCAACATGTTGGTGGACGACGCAGCACTGCTCCGCAAAATCTTCGAAACCTCTCCTTTGCTCATCATGGCGCACTGCGAGGACACATCCATCATCAATAAGAACATCGAACAATTCCGTAAACGATACAAAGGACAGAACGACTTCCCTGTTCGTTATCACTCGCGCATTCGCAGTGCCGAGGCTTGCTATGCCTCCTCGTCACTCGCTGTGCAATTGGCAAAAGAAACAGGGGCGCGTCTGCATGTGGCTCACATCTCCACGGCACAGGAGTTGGAACTCTTTGAAGACAATCTGAATATAGAGGAAAAACGTATCACTGCCGAAGCAGTCATCGCTCATCTCATGTTCTCCAACGAGGATTACGACAGACTGGGGTCGAAAATCAAATGCAACCCATCCATCAAAACCATCGATGACCGCGAAGCACTCCGCGATGCGCTCTCGACGGGACAAATCGACGTGGTGGCAACCGACCATGCGCCTCATCTCCTCCGCGAAAAAGAAGGTGGTGCGCTACGTGCCATGTCGGGCATGCCAATGATTCAGTTCTCCCTCGTCTCGATGCTCGAACTCTCCGACCAAGGCTATTTCCCTTTGGAACGCATCGTGCAACTGATGTGCCACAACCCTGCACTTCTCTTCCACATCGAACGTCGCGGATTCATCCGCAAGGGCTACTACGCCGACCTCGTTCTTGTGGATCCAAACGCCAACTGGAAAGTCATCGAAGGGCGCTACTACACCAAATGTGGATGGACACCTATGGACGAGCGCACTTTCAAATGGCGTGTACGCCGCACATTCATCAACGGAAAAACCGCCTTCAGCGACGGCATCATGGTGGATGGCATTCGTGGCATGGAGTTGAAGTTCAACACGTAGAGGTTCCTCCCTATGCATCTCCGCTACCGCATCTCCGACATCATCGACTACATCAACTGGTTGTATTTCTTCCATGCGTGGGGCTTACCCGTGAAGTTCGCCAGTATAGCCAAGATTCACGCTTGCGATGCGTGTAGAGCAAGTTGGATTGCATCTTTTCCCTTGGCGGAACAAGAAAAAGCACGCGAGGCTGCCAGACTCTTCACAGATGCACAGCGTCAACTCTCACGACTCACGCCCTACACCACCATCCACGCAAAAGTGGAACTATTCGATGCTAACGCCCAAGGCGACGACATCGTTATATATATAAATAAGGAGGACAAAAAACAGCGTTTCATCCTCCCGATGCTGCGCCAACAGCATCCCGACGCGGATGGATTCTGCCTCTGCTTGGCAGATTTCCTCCGTCCCATCCAACAAGGAATGAAGGACTGCATGGGAGTTTTCGCCACTTCAGTGCGTTGTACTCAGCCCACAGGTGACGACTATTCCTCCCTACTCATCCAGACACTCTGCGACCGACTGGCAGAAGCAGCCGCAGAACGACTCCACCAGCAGGTGCGCACAACATTATGGGGTTATGCCCCCCAGGAGCAGTTGACTATGGACGAACTCCATGCAGAGAAGTTCCAAGGCATCCGACCAGCCGTTGGCTATCCATCGCTGCCCGATGTGTCCATTAACTTTCTCATCGACCGTCTCATCTCTTTTGAGAGCATCGGCGTCACCCTCACCGAACACGGTATGATGCAACCCCACGCTTCCGTTTCAGGACTGATGTTCTCGCATCCCAAGGCTCATTACTTTTCCATCGGAGAAATCTCTGAGGAACAACTGCAAGACTATGCACGACGCAGGAATCTTCCTGCCGATGCCCTTCGCAAGTACTTGAGCTAATCCTTCTAAATCCTTTAAATCCCTGATTTATTATTCACTTTTAACTCACACAGATTTGCTCGACCGAGTTCTCATACCATTCTTTCTTTTACTCGTCCTCCCCGACGCGTACCTCTACTTCGCGTACCTTCGTAATTGGCTTGAGCAAAGAAAGAAGCACATTTCAGACTCTGAATCCGACGGTTTTCCTTCGGATTACTCCAACTCCGTGTCTGACGAAAAAACTCAGAAAGACACCTTCTCCCGTTTGAAGGCTGCTTTCACGTGGAAGAACTTGCGCCAATCCACCTTCTTCTCCATTCCAACGCTCATTCTTCTGCTCCCAACCATTTTCCTTTTCTTCTATTTCCTCATCGTCTATGGCACCGACGACATGCGTGCCAACCATCAGGCTTCTGTCGGGCTTTTCGTATTCATCTTCCTCCTCATCACGGTACCGAAGATGCTTTTCACCATCGCTGATTGTATCGGCATTGCCATTGCTCGCTGGAAGCCATCTGTTCGTCGTTATCTTCGCATCTTTGCCATGACACTTTCCCTTTGCGCCATCATCATCCTTTGTTATGGCTTTTTCAAAGGGCGCAGCCGTTTTATGGTGCACCAGCAAGTGTTCTATTTCAGCAATCTTCCAGAAGAATTCGACGGATACCGCATCGCTCTCTTTTCGGACATACACCTCGGCACGTTTAACGATGGACACGAAAAGGACGTTGAAACCATCGTCAACCTCATCAACAACCAGCAGTGCGATGTGATTCTTTTTGCTGGCGACCTCGTGAATTACGAAACAAAAGAAGCCTTGCCTTATGAATCCACTCTTAGCACACTCAAGGCACACGACGGTGTCTATGCCATCCTTGGCAACCACGACTACAGTAACTACATCCGTCAACCCGAGGCAGAGAAAAACCGTGACTTGAAGGCTTTGCACCAATTGAAATCCAAGCTCAATTGGAAGATTCTCATGAATGCCAACCATGTGATTCGTCGAGGCAATGACTCCATCGCTATCATCGGTTCTGAAAACCAAGGTCTTCCTCCTTGGCCTGCACGTGGCGACCTCAAAGCCGCTTCAAAAGGTCTGCAAGACGTTTACTCCACCGATTCCACCTTGGCTCACACCTTCTCCGTTCTCCTCACTCACGACCCTACTCACTGGCGCCGCAATGTGTTGCCAGAAACCAATATCGACCTCACACTCTCAGGTCACACCCATGGTGGTCAATTCAAAATATTTGGTTGGTCACCCGTTGCACATCGTTACTCTGAATGGTCGGGAGCCTATTCCGAAGGTTCACAAATCATCTGTGTGTCCGACGGCATCGGCACCATCTTCTTCCCTTTCCGCTTCGGTGCTTGGCCCGAAGTCAATGTCATTACACTTCGAAAAAATTAGAAAGCACTTTGGAATATGATGAAAATACTCTATAAACTCTACAGCTTTCTCATTGCACTCCCACTTTTCCTTGTGGTTACCATCATCATAGCTATTTGTGTCACCATTGCTGCTTTCTGCGGCGACTCAGTTTATATTGGCTACTACCTCCCCAAGTGGTGGTCACGCTTCACGCTCTGGGTGTTCCTCATCCCCGTTAAGACGGAGGGCAAAGAGCTCATCGATGCAAAACAATCCTATGTATTCCTTGCCAATCACCAAGGCTATTTCGACATCTTCCTCATCTATGGCTATCTGGGGCACAACTTCAAGTGGATGATGAAGGAATATCTGCGCAAGATTCCATTCGTTGGACTGGCATGCGCAAAGTCGGGACACATCTACGTGGGCGACAGTCGCGCCTCCATGCAGAAAACCGTTGTTCAGGCACAAGAGACATTGCGAGAAGGTATGTCGATGGTCATTTTCCCTGAAGGCACTCGCACCCACGATGGCAAAATGGGCGGATTCAAGAAAGGTGCATTCACCCTTGCCAACGAAATCGGACTTCCCATCGTTCCCCTCACCATCAATGGTTCGTTCGACATTTTCAGTCGCAATGCCTACTCCGTCACTCACCATCCCATCAGTCTCACGGTTCATCGCCCCATCACCGCCGAAGACCGACAAGGCAAACCCACTCGCATCCTCATGCAGGAGGTGTTCGATGTCATTCACAGCGATTTAGAAGAAAAATACAAATAACTCACTAACTATCTTTCAAACACATGTTTTCTCTTATTTCACTCCCATTCGCACCTGATGCACTCCAGCCAGTCATCAGTGCCGACACCATTGCTCTCCACCACGGAAAGCACTTACAGACATACGTGAACAACCTCAATGCCGCTCTGCCTGGTAGTGGATTCGAAGAGCTTCCTCTCGAAGAAATCGTGAAGAAGTCCTCTGGTGGCATCTTCAACAATGCAGGACAAATCCTCAACCACAACCTCTACTTCCAGGCTCTCCGTGCTCCACTAGCTGACAATCGTCCTACAGGAAAAATTGCCGCTGCCATTGAAGCACAGTTCGGTAGTTTCGAAGCTTTCCAAAAGGAATTCACACAGAAAGGCACCACCCTCTTCGGTTCGGGATGGGTTTGGCTTTCTGCCGATGCTGATGGCAAACTCGTCATCACTCAGGAGCCAAACGCACAAAACCCTGTCACTCGCGGACTCCGCCCATTACTCACTTTCGACGTTTGGGAGCACGCTTACTATGTGGATTATCAGAACCGTCGTGCCGACCATCTCGCTGCCCTCTGGCAACTCATCAACTGGGAAGTCGTCAACCAGCGTTACGAATAATCCTCTTTTCCATTTCCTAAAACCAATCATCCCCTGCATCTCGATTGTTCGAGATGCAGGGGATGATTCTTTATTTCGTACCAAATCACATCAGAAGAAACTATTCACAGTGCCGATGATGCAACCGAGGAGGGCACCGAGCCAGACGATGGCATTGAGTTCCTTTTTCATCACATCGAGGATAATTTTCTCGGTCTCCATCATATCCATTTCGTTAATGCGGTCGCGGATAATCTTGCTGATGTCGAGCGTGGAGAGGATCTTAGGAAGGTGTGTAGTAATGATGGTGGTGTAGCCTTCCAAAAGTATGTGGCGAAGCTGAATGATTTGTTCGTCGTGGTCTTTCAGCAAATCGGAAACAGGCGTATCGAGCAAATGGTTGGATTCTTGAGCAACGAAATTCGAGATGATTTCCTCAGAATTATTGGCGATAATCTGATTGATGTGCTTTTCCAACTGATGCTCGGCAGGACCTTCCAAGAACGAAAGGAACTTATCCGCACCGAAGAAACCCATCACGCCACTACTCATTTTCATCATCACATGCTCTATCACGGCATGAGCCATCACGCTACCCAATTCGGAATCGGACAAGCGCGTGTGCAACTGCAATGCCAGCTCTGTGCTCGTATCAGCCTGGATGGCATCAATGTCGGATGCAGGCAGATAATGCGCCAAGAACTCGCGCAGCGTCTCCTTGTTCTTCTTTTGGGTCGAGATGAACGTGTCGTAACTCTCTCCAATCTTTCCGAGCATTTCCTCCGAAAGTAAGTTCTTCGCCAGCACTTCCTTGTTCATCAGGTTCTCACTGATAGAGTCTCCCACAGCCTCGGCAATGCGGAAACGCTCCTTAGGAATGATGCCTGGCGTGAAAGGAATACGCTTGCCAAAGATGTGTTTGGGCTGATGAGGTCGGAACATCATGCGGATAGCCAAATAGTTGGTGATGTAACCAATGATGCCACCCATAAGTGGTCCCAACAAATAGGATAATTCGATGTGCATAGGATATAAGAAAAATGAAGAATGAAGAATTAAGAATGAAGAATGTATTTTACACTACTAATGGAGTGAGTAACTTTCATTCTTCATTCTTAATTCTTCATTCTTCATTATCATCGTTTAGTTTTTCAGTGAATAAGTGATGTGGGAAACCACACGGATATTCTTGATGTAAGGAGTGCTTTCGTCACGATCCACAATTTCGAACGAGCCTTGGTCGGCAGCCACAATCTTGTCAAGTTTGCTATTGCTGTTCTTGGCAAACTGTTCAGCAGTCTTCTGAGCATTCTCAATAGCCTCTGCCACCATTTCTGGCTTCATTTTCTTGAAGTCGGTGTATTCGTATGTGATTTTCGAACGGTTGTCCCAGTCGTTACCGTAATCGATGGCAATGTCCTGAGCCACGAGTTCGCCCTGACGGGAAATCAAGTCACGCACCTTCTTCACATTCTTCGAAACCACTGTCAGACTGGAAGTGATGGTGTAGCGATACTTCACATCCTGCTGATAAGCACCAGCCGTCTTGTAGTCGTTCACGATTGGAGGATTCACAGAGATTTCACTCATCGAAATACCGTTGTCGGTCAAGAACTTCTTCACGACCTTCGTTTTTGCATCGATAGTAGCATAAAGCGACTGTATCTCGTTGCCCGTCTCCTTCAGGGTGATAGGCCACGTCACCTTATTGGCTTCCACTTCACGCTCTGACAATCCCTTCACTTCCACATTGCGTCCTTTGTTCACAAAGTTGTCAATGCCTGCCTTCAGGCAAAAACCCATGATGACAAAACCTAATGCCAAGATGGATGCCGAAATAATACTACTTTTCTTTTCCATAATAATTTAGCTATTTAATCTATATAAATAAAGAAATTATTCTATGATGATGCTTTTTCCTCCCCTTGGGGAAGTTAGGAAAGGGGTTCTCTTATTTCAAAGAATACACCACATCCATGATTTTCTTGCCAATCTCGTCGGCAGCCTCTTCGGTGCTTGCCTCGCTATACACGCGGATGATTGGCTCGGTGTTCGACTTGCGGAGGTGAACCCACTTGGTTGGGAAGTCAAGCTTCACACCGTCGATGTCGTTCACAGTCACGTCCGTCTCTTGTCCGTAGAGCTCCTTCACCTTGGCAAGGATAGCATCCACGTCGGTCGATGGTTCGAGGTCGATGCGATTCTTAGCGATGCAATAGTTAGGATAAGTGGCACGGAGTTCGCTCACACTCTTCTTTTCATGAGCCAAATGGCTGAGGAAGAGGGCGATACCCACCAAAGCATCACGTCCATAGTGAGCCTCAGGATAAATCACACCACCATTGCCTTCACCACCAATCACTGCACCTGTTTCCTTCATCTTTGTCACCACATTCACTTCACCCACAGCTGCTGCATTGTACTGAGCACCATACTTCTGAGTCACATCACGAAGTGCACGGGTAGAACTGAGGTTGCTCACAGTGTTGCCTGGCGTATGTTTCAAGATATAGTCAGAAACCGTGACGAGCGTATATTCCTCGCCATACATCTTTCCGTCCTCCTGAATGAAAGCAAGGCGGTCAACATCTGGGTCAACCACAAAACCGACGTCGTGTCCACCCTTCGCCATGAGAGCCATGATGTCGGAGAGGTTCTTCTCGAGTGGTTCTGGATTGTGCTGGAAGTCACCCGTAGGGTCGTCGTAGAGCGGAGTCACCTGCTCCACACCGAGTGCCTTGAACAACTCAGGCAGGATGATGCCACCCACGGAGTTGATGGAGTCAAATGCCACACGGAAATGAGCTGCCTTGATAGCCTCTACATCCACGAGCTTCAGTCCGAGCACCATGTCGATATGCTTCTGATTGTATGTGTTATCTTCACAATACTTGCCAAGATGGTCCACATCAGCAAAATCAAAGTCCTCAGCATCAGCAATGCGAAGCACTTCGTTTCCTTCTGCAGCATTGAGGAATTCGCCCTTTTCATTGAGCAACTTCAGTGCATTCCAATGACGAGGGTTATGACTTGCCGTGATGATGATACCACCACAAGCACCTTCCATCGTAACTGCGATTTCAGTGGTAGGAGTGGAAGCCAAACCGATATTGACAACATCAAAGCCCATGCCCATCAATGTGCCGCAAACCACGTTTTTCACCATTTCGCCAGAGATGCGAGCGTCACGACCCACCACAATCTTGTTGGTGTCAATCTTTGTCGTGCGACGAATGAGTGTTGCGTATGCAGAAGTAAACTTCACAATGTCAAGCGGATTAAGGCCTTCACCAGCGCGACCGCCGATGGTTCCGCGAATACCAGAAATAGATTTGATTAAGCTCATATTTTGATTTAATTATTTTTTCATTTAAATCTCTACGGAGTTTAGGAGTAAAGGAGTTATTCTTCATTCTACTCCCCTCGCCCTTTGGAGAGGGGTTGGGGTGAGGCCCTTCACTTTTTATCTACCCTGCTGGAAAGTAATTTCGTAGTAGCAAGGAAGCACATACTGGCTCGCATTGCTTGTTCCCGAACTATGAGGAACAATCAAGCGCACCTTGGCAATACGTCCTGAGTTGTGAGAGAGTTTGATGTAATCGAAAGGTTTGAACCATCCTTTTGGCACTACTGAACCATACTTGCGCAACATATAGCCTTGGGTAAAAGAACCCGAATAGCTTTTACCACGATGAGAATAAGTCAACTGTATCTTGTCCACCATATTCGAACTTGTTGCAATGTTGCTACAAGTGTTGCTCGCATGCTCAATGTCATACTCAAAGAAACGGCACAGCACACTAGTGTAGAGTGTACTATCAGTGAAAGTCTTTGCCATTTCGACTGCTGATTGACCTTCGCCCTTGCGTACAATCTGCATGTAGATGCCATCCTCCTGAAACAGAACGAACTCATTGTTTTTCGTATCAGTCAGCGAATCCTGCGCATAAAACGTGGATTCACTAATCACATGGATAGGACCAATCAAACTGTTATCCTTAATAAACGCCTCAATTGCATTTTTTTCTTTCTTCTTCATCTCGGCGTATGTTTCCCCTTTATTGCACGAATTCAGCATAGCCATGCCAGCAAATCCCATCACCACCAAGATAACAAAAACCAGTTTCTTCATTCTTTATCTTCTATTTGAACTGAATGTTAACATTATTTTGAGACTAATCCACAACAGATTAACGGATTCTTTCAAAATCGGGTGCAAAGTTAGTGCAAGCCGAGCGAAAAAGCAAATTTATTTGCATTTTTCCGAGGCGAAGCCTAACTTCGACGTAGTCAACGTTAGTGCAAGTTGAGCGAAATACCAAATTTATTTGAGTATTTCCGAGACGCAGCCTAACTTCGACGTAGTCAACGTTAGTGCAAGTTGAGCGAAATACCAAATTTATTTGAGTATTTCCGAGACGCAGCCTAACATCAACAGATGTTATCCTTTGATTTTATTGGTACTCTCCTTCGATTGCACTGAATCTCTCCTTCGATTGAACTGAACCTTTAGCTCGGCGTAAGCCAAATGTCGAGCCCTCAGCGTTATCACGGCGAGCCCTCGTTATCGCAACGGCGAGCGCTCGCTGAAACGATAACGAGCCCTCGGCAACTAGTTGAATTCAAAGGAGCGGTTCAGTCAATCCGCACATACGATTCAGATTATCCACAAAAGCGATTGGCTTACACTGAGTTCCGTCCAGATGACTTTCTCTCCCCTCGGGGGAGTTGGAGGGGGCCTTTAATGAAACTCCACCACTCTGCAATTCGTTCCCTTTGCATACTTCTCCATCAGTTCCACGATGAAGTCGGCACAAGCACGCGTCTGCTCTTGATTTCCATCATAGCCATTCACAAGTGCCAAAAGATGCGTAGTTCCTATCGACATCTTCGTGCGCTCGTTGTCGCTCGTCGGCGTTCCTATACCACCCACAGCATCGCGATACACAGGCATTCCCTCAATATTCAGCACACCGCGCCCAATGCCCTCGTAAGGTTCTCCAGCCTTACCAATACCTAAAGTAATCGTCTCTCCCTCAATCTTATCGCGGTCGAAACCACCGATGCTGTAGCCATATTTCATGGAAGCCAAATTGATAAGGTCAACGGCAGTATCAACTTGATAGAGGTCCTTGCCTTGCAGGGTACGACGCACCAATTGCTCATTGCTCGGACGATAACGACTTGGGTCTTTTCCGCAAGCCTTATACGCCTTTCTCGTCGCCTCTATCCCACTAATCAACTTAATACTATCTACCGTATATTTTTTACGCATTTCTGCCACAAACGCATCAATGTCTTTCCATAGTTCATCATTGCATTCTGTATTCTCAAAATCAGCATACACGACACATCCTGTAAACAGTGGCCATGCAGCTTTCAGTTCGTTGGAAACAACTATCTTTTTCAATTCCATGCTTTGTTCAGTTATTCGATTGATGGTGCAAAGTTAGTGCAAGCCGAGTGAAAAAAGCAAATTTATTTGCATTTTTCCGAGGCGCAGCCTAACTTCGATGAAGTCAACGTTAGGCATTTTTCATTTTTTATTCTTCACGAATCCTAAAAAAAACGTAACTTTGTACCCATGTACAAAGCACTTTTCTTCGATATTGACGGAACACTCGTTTCTTTCACCACTCACGCCGTGCCTGAATCCACTCTCCAAGCCATCCACCAAGCACGCCTGAATGGGGTAAAAGTCTTTATCTGCACGGGAAGACCCTTGCAGTTCATCAACAACCTCCAAGGTGTGGAATACGATGGCATGGTGTGTGCCACAGGCTCCCTTTGTCTCGACGATGAAGGAAACACCATTTTTCAGAAAAGCATTGCAAAGGAAGACGTGGAGCGACTGCTCACTCTCCTTTCCACGAACCCCATCCCTTTTCTCGCCATTTCCAAACAACACATCTACGGTTTCAACACCCACCAACCCGTGGTCAGTGAGGTGATGGCATCGCTCAATGTGCAACTCCCTACCCTCCTCCCCATCGAAGAAACCACCCACGACGACATTCTCCAACTCATCGGTTTCTTCACTGCCGAGGAAGAAACCCGCATGATGAACGAAATACTTCCTCACTGCGTGGCAGCGCGTTGGCATCCCTCCTTTTCCGATGTCATCTCTTCAGGTGTAGGCAAAGATGCCGGCATCGACCACATCATCCGGCACTATGGCATTGACCTTTCTGAAACCGTTGGCATTGGTGATGGAGGCAACGACATCCCCATGCTACGCCACGCCGCCCTCGGCATCGCTATGGACAATGCTTCCGATGTTGTCAAATCCCATGCTAACTACATCACTACCCACGTGGATGACAACGGCATCTACAACGCCCTCCGTCATTTCCACATCATCTAATTTCAAATAATAATTTTACCTAAATCAAAACCAACACGATTGTATGAAGTTTCAAGTTTCAGGGCGCAAGCGCCGTTTCAAGTTTCATTCTACTCCCCTCGCCCTTTGGAGAGGGGTTGGGGGTGAGGCCTTTCTCTTACTCGTCCTCTTCCTTCTGAGTTCAGTAACTCTGCGTGCACAGCTCACGCCAATGGTCTATACCCATGCCGGCGTGGAAGCATCGGAAGAATATCAAAAGGGCAACAAATACCAGAAGGATTTCCTCCTGATGGTCAAACTGCTCGAAACCACCCACCCTGCCTTTACCGATGTTGTGCGAGAACCTTTCAAATTGTCTGCCATAAGCAATAAAGGGTACAAGCATCTCTCTCGTTGCACCAACGACCTCAGTTTTCAGATTTATCTCGAAAGCATCCTTTCGAAATTGAGCGACGGGCACACTGCCGTCAATATACAAAATAACGTCACATCCATCTATCCGCTTTCCACCTATTTTGATGGAAAGGACTACTACCTGCAAGGAACGGCAAAGCCCTACAAAGATGGTTTGGGCAAGAAAATCAAGACCATCAACGGCGTGAAGATACAAAAGGTGGTGGATTCCTTCAAGAATGATTTCAGCTACGAAAATGAAGTGGGGTATCAGAGGCAAGTCCTGAAAAACTATCTTGCCATTCCTTTCTATTGGAACAACAAACCATTCAAACGTCCCGACAACACGCTGCTTGTCACCTTCGCCGACAGCACAACGATACAGGTAAGCGCGGTTCCTGCTCCTTTCCAAGCGTGGGAAGTGTATAAGCCCAAGCAAAACAGAAGTTTGATGCAAGTGAGGAGCAAGCAAAACGTTCCGTTCTCCAAGCAGTTCTACGAGAACAGAAGCATTGCCTATTTGCAGTTCAATCAATGCACAGACCAATACACGCTGCGCAAGACCTATCAGGACCAAGGCATTCAGCTAACGCAGCAACAGGATTCCGCCCTGTCGCTCGTTCCTAACTTCCATGAGTTCCTACGCGATTTCTTTCGGGAAGCAAAAGAGAAAAAAATCAAGACGCTCGTGGTGGATGTTCGCCACAATTCAGGTGGCAACAGCGAACTCTGTCTCCAGCTCCTATCCTATCTCAGACCTAACTCATTGCTAACAACGAACAGGACCTACATCCGTTGCTCAGCGTTTTATGAGAAATATTATCAGGAGGCATCCCGAAAGGTGGAACGCAGCATCAGAACACAAAACTCGGGAGAACTCAATCCAAACACGCTCTACAACGCTGCCACGGGTAAAAGTCTCGAGGACGAAATGGGTTGGAGAGAAAGTAAGTCGTCAAGAGGGAGGTTCCTGCCGAACCTAATCAATCACTCCGTCGATTCTCTTTTCGTTGGGGATATCATTTTTATCCAGGACGAGGACACCTACAGCAGTGCTGGCATGCTCATCACGATGGCATACGACAACCATATAGGCATCGTCATTGGAGGACCCAGTTCCTACAATGCCACGTCCTACGGCGACATCCTCCCTTGGAGCCTGCCCAACACACAAACCACAGGAACTATCAGTCACAAACTCTTTCTCCGTCCCAACTACATGGACTACAATGACCTGCAACTGCAACCCGACGAAGTCATCATCCCTTCGTGGGAAGAAGTCTGCAAGGACTTCGACCCTTGCTGGAGCTGGGTGCTGAAGAATTTCTAATGCATCTTTTTTAGTCTATCTGCTTGCCAGTGTAGAGCTGGTAGTATTTGCCCTGCTTGGCAAGGAGTTCGTCGTGATTGCCCTGCTCGATGATGCGTCCGTGGTCCATCACACAGATGATGTCAGAATTGCGGACTGTGGAGAGACGATGGGCAATGACGAAGGTGGAACGCCCTTCCATGATGTGGTCCATTCCTTCCTGCACCAGTCGCTCCGTGCGCGTGTCGATGCTCGACGTGGCTTCGTCGAGGATGAGCGCAGGAGGATTGGCAACGGCGGCACGAGCTATGGCAAGCAACTGACGCTCTCCCTGACTGAGGTTGCCTCCGTCGGCAGTAAGCATGGTGTCGTAACCCTCCGAAAGACGAAGGATGAAGTCGTCGGCATTCACCAGTTCGGCAGCTGCACGGCATTCCTCATCGGTGGCATCGAGTCGTCCATAACGGATATTCTCCATCACGGTACCGGTGAAGAGATGAGTTTCCTGAAGCACCATGCCGAGGGAACGGCGCAAGTCCTCGCGGTGAATTTTGCGAATGTCGATGTGGTCGTAGAGGATGCGTCCGTCCTGAATGTCGTAGAAACGATTGATAAGGTTGGTGATGGTGGTCTTTCCTGCTCCCGTTCCTCCCACGAGGGCTATCTTCTGTCCTGCATCGGTGTCGAGCTCTATATCGAAAAGCACTTGTTTCTCGGGAATGTATGAGAAATCCACCTGCGTGAAATCCACTTCTCCCCGCTGCTGGATGAGTCCGAAGTCCGCATGTTGGTGGTCGGACTCGTCGGTCTTTCCTTGTATGTAAGTGAATTCAGCCTTTGGCACCTTCCATGCCCAAATGCCTGTGCGCTCTTCCGACTCTGAAAGGGTTCCATCGTCGTTTCTCTTCGCATTCACCAAACGTATGCATGCCTCGTCGTCCTTCTCGGGCGTGGCATCCATGAGGTCGAACACTCGTCCTGCACCTGCCAATGCCTGAACCACATTATTGATTTGCTGACTGAGATGGGAAACAGGTTGGGTGAAATTCTTGATGAGTGTGAGGAAAGAAACCAAGGTACCGATGGTGAGCGTGGCACCCAAAGGCGACTTCAGCGCGATGGTGGCTCCGAGGATGGCACAAAGCACATAGATGAGGTTGGAGAGGTTTCCATTGACAGGCATCACGATGTTGGCTTCACGATTGGCGTTGTTGGAACTGTCGCGCACTGCCTCGTTGTATGCTTCGAAACGAGCGATGGCTTCCTCCTCGTGGCAGAAGGTCTTCACCACTTTCTGTCCTGTGAGCAACTCCTCTATATAGCCGTTCATGGCTCCGAGGTTCTGCTGACGTGCCTTGAAATGACGCGCAGAACGATTTCCGAGCACACGGGTGACGAAGACCATCACGCTGGTCATGAGAACGACAAGAAGCGTGAGTGGCCAACTCAGCACACACATGCTGACGAAGGTGATGCTGATGGTGATGAGGGAGGAAAAGACACTCGGTATGCTTTGCCCAATGAGCTGGCGAAGCGTATCGACATCGTTGGTATAGACCGACATGATGTCGCCATGCGCATGGGAGTCGAAATAGCCAATCGGCAACTGCTCCATGTGCTCGAAGAGGTCGGTGCGAAGACGCAGCAAGGTGCCCTGCCCCACATTGATCATCAGGCGGTTGTTGACATAGGAGCAGATGATGCCGACGATGAGGACAGCAGCAAGAGTGAAGAGTGTGCGGGCAAGCGGTGCGAAATCGGGATTCTCGCTTTGGGTGAGTGGGACGATATAGTCATCGATGAGGGTGCGCGTGAAGAGCGTGGAAACAAGGGTCGTGACGGAGTTAATGATGATACACAGCATCACGACTCCCAGCGAGAGCTTGTAGTTGCGAGTGACATAACCGAAGATGCGTTTCACCATCTTCCAACCATCCTCAGGCATCTTAGCCGACATACCAAAATTTGCTCCTGGACCTCCAGGACCACGTCGTCCTCCTATGTTAAGTTGTCTTGGCATAAAAAGAGTGAAAAGTGAACCTTTAGCTCGGCGTAGCCAATCAGGGATTTAAAGGATTTAAAAGGATTTGGGGCGCTTCGCTTGAAATTGTATTTAGAATTTTAAATAAAATTTTACTTTTCAATTTTAAACTTTATTTCGAGCCGCAGGCGACCAAGTAAGTGAAAAATGAAAAGTGAAAAATGAGTCAACAAATGAACAGAAATGGAACACAAATATTATATTTGAGATAATTTGTGGAAATTTGTTGACTGAGAAACTATTCAGGAGCATCGAAGTCTGCTTCGCCCTCCATCTGGATGCGGTAGATTTCCTGATATAGTTTGTTGGTTTTGAGCAGGTTCTCGTGGGTATCGAACCCATTCACCCGACCACTCTCCATCACGATGATACGGTCTGCATCCTGCACACTCTGAATGCGCTGAGCGATGATGAGTTTCGTGGTGTTTGGAATCTCTTCACGGAAAGCACGACGAATCTTCGCATCGGTAGCGGTGTCGCACGCACTGGTGGAGTCGTCAAGCACAAGAATCTTTGGTGTCTTCAGTAGGGCACGCGCAATGCAAAGGCGCTGCTTCTGACCTCCCGACACGTTGTTGCCGTTCTGCTCAATCATCGTGTTGTATTTGTCAGGCATTTGTTCGATGAACTCATCTGCCTGTGCCAACTGACAGGCACGCATGCATTCCTCCAACGTGGCATCGGTCTTTCCCCAGCGAAGGTTGTCGAGAATCGTTCCCGAGAAAAGCACATTCTTTTGCAGCACCATCGCCACTTCGTTACGCAGCACATCCATGTCGTAGCATTTCACATCCACGCCGCCTACGAGCACCGAACCCTTCGAAGCATCGTAGAGACGGCTGACAAGCATTCCCAAAGTACTCTTTCCACAACCCGTTCCACCAATGATTCCGATGGTCTCGCCTGAATTGATATGCAAGGTTATATCCCGAATGGCATACTCCCCATTGCCGTAGGAGAAGCAGCAAGCCTTGAAATCGATGCTTCCGTCGGCTACCTCGGTGACTGCATTCTCAGGCGTGAAGATAGTCGCCTTCTCGTCAATCACCTCTGCCACTCGTCGTCCACTTGCCGCACTCATGGTGAGCATGACGAAAATCATGGACAGCATCATCAGCGAACTCATAATGGTCATTACGTAAGTGAAAAGGGAAGTGAGCTGACCAGTGGTCAAATCGCCAACCACGATGAAGTGGGCACCAAACCAAGAAAGGGCGATGATACAACCATAAATGACAGTCGTCATCACGGGGTTGTTGATGGCTTGAAGGCTCTCGGTACGAACAAAGAGATGGTAGAGGTTCTCTGCTGCTTTCTTGAATTTGGTATTCTCAAAATCCTCACGCACAAAAGCCTTCACCACACGAATTGCCTGCACATTTTCCTGCACGGAATTGTTGAGGTCGTCGTAACGCTCAAACACCTGTGCAAAGAGTTTCACGGTCTTACTGATGATGAGATAAAGGGCTGTGCTAAGAATCACAAGTGCCACCACGAAGATAAGACTCATCTTCGTATTGATAAAGACACACATGAAGACACTGAATATCAAGTTGAGCGGTGCACGAACCGAGATGCGGAGAATCTGTTGAAAAGCACTTTGCAAATTCGACACATCGGTCGTCATGCGGGTGACAAGTCCTGCGGAAGAGAACTTGTCGATATTAGCAAAGGAAAAAGTCTGAATATTGCGAAACATGGCATTTCGCAGATTATAGGCAAAGCCCGTGGAAGCCAAAGCAGAAAAACGTCCCGACAGGATGCCAAACGCCAAAGAGACGAACGCCATAATCAACATGATGACACCATAGAACACCACCTTACGTACGTCGCCAGCCATGATTCCGCGGTCGATAATCCACGACGTGACGTAAGGAATGAGCACACCCATCACTACTTCCAAGGAAGTGAAGATGGGTGTGAGAATAGAAGCTGTCTTAAACTGCTTAACCTGATTTAATAACGTTTTCAGCATTCCCCGTGGGAAATTAAAAATGAAAAATTAATAATTAAAAATGTATTTTAGTTTATGTAATTTTCATTCTTCATTCTTTATTCTTCATTCTTCATTTATTTTCTTTCAGAAGTTTCACGTTCTGGAGCGTGAGCTTGGCAGTAGCAGAGTTGATGTCCTTGTCAGTTTTCCAATAGGTGATAGTGGAATTGGAGATGAAGATGTCCTTCACGCAGTCTAAACCGTCAATGCCCGAAGCCTTGATGCCCACCTTGGCACCACGACAAACCACACGGTCGATATGGATGTCTTGGAAGTGAGGGACGTACGGACTTTCCTTTTGTGGACCCTGTGCCTCACCACCTGCGGGACGGTTGGCATAGTCACACTCGAAGATGATTGCCTCAGCCGTGATGTCCGTCATGAAGATGTCGCTGATGAACACGTCACCCGTCACACCACCACGACCAATGGCACTCTTGAAGCGCAGACCTGTGTCGGTGCCGCTGAATTGGTTGTCACGAACCACAAGTCGATGCATACCACCCATGTCTTCGCTACCTATCACGAAACCACCATGTGCATGGAACACCGTATTCTTCGTGATGAGAATATCCTCACAACCCCAAGGCTGTCCTTTCTTTTCGCCACCACTCTTCATACAAATACCATCGTCACCCACATCCACCGTACAATTCACGATGAGTGCGCGGTGACAATCTGAGAGGTCGATGCCATCGCCATTCTGTGCGTTCCAAGGACAGCGAACAGTGATACCATCAATGATGATGTTGCTGCTATAGCATGGATGCACGTGAAAACGAGGAGCATTTTGGAAAGTGACTCCTTGCAACAGCACATTCTCGCAATTGGTGATACGGAAGAGGTCGTTACGCATGCCTTCCTGCTTTTCAGGCGTGTCGGCAATGTTCTCATAGCCCGCCTTGTGATTCCAAGGATACCACAAAGCCTTTTCTGTACGTTCGATACCGCCAAGACGCTCCTTGAAAATCTTCCATTCCGTATCACTCACCTTTCCACGCTTCACAGGTCGCCATTCAGCACCGTTACCGTCGATGATACCCTCGCCCGTAATGGCAATGTTCTTACGGTCCGTGGCACGGATGCATGGCAGCACACGACTCGATTTGCCATTCTCGTCGATATACAGTTTCTTGTCGGCGGAGAAATAGATGATAGCCCCATGCTCCAAATTGAGACGGATGTTGTCCTTCAGCATGATAGGTCCCGTGAGCCACACTCCCGCAGGGATTTGGACTGTACCGCCGCCTTGCTTCGTCAGTGCACTGATAGCCTTGCGGAAAGCCTCCGTGCAAAGCGTCTGTCCATCGCCCACCGCACCAAAATCCGTGAGTTTCACTTCATTGGCTGGGATTGCAGGAGCCGTCACTTTTGCCACTTGCGTTGGAAGATTCTGATAGTAAGCAGAATAGTCTTGTGCCTGAGCAGAACTTGCTAACCACAACAGGCACACGGATAAAAACGTTTTCAACATCATTCTTTTCTCAGTAAAGGTTTCGTATTATGCTATAAATTTAGAGAGGTTTCTTTTCGCGGTACAACAAAGTAGGTTTGCCATCGATGATAAAGGTGTAGAAATAACTGATGTTCACACCCTCAGCAACGATTTTCTCAATGGCAGCGGCAGCACCACCTGGCTTGTCCACGAGTTCCACCGTCTTCATGTCGGTGAGATTGACAGCAATGCCATGCTCCTTCAAAACAAGGTAAGCCTGCTCTGGATTGTCACAAATCACACGATAGATACCATATTCTTCAGTTTCAGCAATGGTCGAAGCCTGAATCTGTATGTTAGCCTCTTTGAGCAAACGAAGCACTTCCACCAAAGCTCCCTGCTTATTCTCAAGGAAAATTGATAATTGTTTCATGATATTATTTGAGTTTTTAAGTTTTTGAGTTTTTAAGTTTTTGAGTTCGATGCAGTATTGTATTTGAATAAGTTTTTGAGTTTTCAAATCAAATCCTATGCATTAGAACTAAAAAACTCAAAAACTTATCAACTTACAAACTTACTTCAGCACACGCTTATCGATGACGCGAGCACTCTTGCCTTGGCTACGCTCAATGGTGTTAGGCTCTTTGAGCTGAACCTTGGCACTGATACTCAGCACATTCTGCAATCTGTGAGCCAATTTCTTCTCGAGTGCAGCAATTTCGCCAATGGTTTCGAGTGCTTTTTCGAAGTATTCCTGACGGATTTCCACCTGAACGGTGAGCGTATCGAGATTGTTCACGCGGTCCACAATGAGCATATAGCGAGGAGCAAACTCTTCCATGCTGAGCACAACGCTTTCCACCTGTGAAGGGAACACATTGATACCACGAATGATGAGCATATCGTCGGAACGTCCCTTAATGCTGGTCATGCGCACTGCCGTACGTCCACATTCGCATTCACCATCCATCAGGGAGCAGAGGTCACGAGTGCGATAACGAAGCACTGGCATACCTTCCTTCGTGAGCGTGGTGAACACCAGTTCGCCTGCCTGTCCCTTTGGCAGTGGTTCGAGTGTAACAGGATTGATGATTTCTGGATAGAAATGGTCTTCACAAATATGCGAACCGTGCTGACACTGACATTCATAGCTCACGCATGGACCCATCACTTCCGACAAGCCATAGAGATTATAGCCCTTCAGTCCAAGACGATCCTCAATTTCCTTGCGCATATTCTCTGTCCAAGGTTCTGCACCGAAAGCACCCACACGCAGTTTCAGGTCCTCTTTCTTGATGCCCATGCGGTCGATGGTTTCAGCCAAATAGAGCGCATACGAAGGTGTGCAGGCAATACCAGTGATACCCAAGTCACGAATCAGTTTGGCATGCTTTTCCGTGTTACCCGTGGAAGCAGGTACCACCGTAGCACCCATATTCTCCACACCATAGTGTACGCCAAGTCCACCCGTGAACAGGCCATAGCCATACGACACGGAGAACAGGTCGTCGCGCGACACGCCGTAAGCAGTCAGGCATCGGCTCATACACTCGCTCCAAACAGCGAGGTCCTTGCGTGTGTAACCAACGATGGTAGCATTTCCTGTAGTACCAGAAGAAGCGTGAATACGAACGATTTCACTTTGTGGGGCAGCCTGAAGTCCAAAAGGATAGTTGTCTCTTAAATCTTTTTTTGTCGTGAAGGGCAGTTTTGTGATGTCTTCAATCGTCTGAATGTCATCAGGTATCATACCCAGTTGCTGCATCTTGTCGCGATAGAAAGGCACATTATGGTAAACATACGAAACCACTTTGTGGAGTCTTTTTCCTTGCAAAGCACTCATCTCGTCGCGACTCATGCATTCTTTGTTTCGATTCCAAATCATTGTTTTTTTACTCTTATAATAATGTGTGAATGAATAAGGTGCTACGAACAATCTGATACAACTTGAGTTCATTATTCTTCGTATTGTCGGCAAAATTACACTTTTAATTTTAATTGAGCAAATTTTAGACCATTCCCATAGCAGAATTGTCAAAGTTTTATCAAAACTAAAGCATTTTGTAAGTTTGCAGACGCTTCACGCTCCACACTTTTCACTTTGAATATTGAGATAGAGTTACCTTCTCTCCCCCTCGGGGGAGCTGGAGGGGGGCCTTTCATTATCTCTTTATTGCCTTCACCACTCTGCCTATGTACTGCTTATGTACACCAGCAGGGAAATGAGAGTAGAACTGAGCAGGGAATTCCTTCATGTTAGCCTTTTGGAAATCTTCATCGTAGAGGATTTCGCACTCAATCACCACCCGTGCTTCGTTATAGTAAGGAGTACCATTCGCAGTATATGACAAGTGCAAATCGAGTTCCTTTGCCTTGTCCTTGTCACGTCCCGAATTACTGCCCATATATTCAAGGATGTCATTATCCTCCGCATCGAACTGCATGATAGTGAAGTATTTAGCCTTATCCATAAACTGTTTCGTGTAGCGAGTCTGAGCCACATAGACACTCACGAGGTCCTGTCCCCAGAGCGTACCCAGTCCACCCCAACCAATGGTCATGGCATTGCTCTTCTCCTTGTCGCCTGCACAAAGCAACCAACCAGGACCACGGAACACAGTGAACGGATTTACCTTGAAATCCTCACGCACATTGAACTCATAGAAATCGTCGTCTTCCTCTGCTGGAGCAGGTACGGCATCGCCTTGTTTGCCACCAAAGAAATTGTAACTGATGTTCTCCCTCTTGAACTTGTCCTTTGGCGTAGGCATGTCCTTTGGATAACCGATGGAAATGATGTTCAGCGGCACGAGATTCTTTGGCAGATGCAGAATACTTGAAACCGTCTTGCAACGCTCTTTCATAGGATAAACACCGAGCCAAACAGCACCAAGGTCGAGCCCATTGGCTGCAAGGAGAATGTTTTCCGTCACTGCCGATGCATCCTGCACCCAATATTCTCGCCCATCACCTTCAATTGCCTTATTCATATCGCCACACACCACAATACCCAACGGAGCGTCAGCCACAGGACGCGAAGGTCCACCATTGCCGCCCAATGCCTTGAGTTGGGCTTTGTCGGTCACAACAACGAAATGCCAAGGTTGGCGATTCACAGCCGAAGGTGCAGCCATACCCGCACGGAGCAAAGTCTCGATTTTCTCTGGCTCCACGGCACGCTGCTGATACGTGCGCACCGACGTGCGAGTCATGATGTTTTGGATAATCGAATCCGACACATTCACTTGATTCATATTCTTTTTCTTTGTTTTGTCACCTGGAGTAAACGACAGAATTCCCACTGACACAACCGCCAGAGAGAGCAGACGGATTAAGTTTTTGATTTTCATTTCTTTGAATTATTAAATATTTCACTACCTTTGCACACGATTTCGCAGACCCTACTTTTCAACAATGCTGTTGACTCGTCGAGTTCATCACGAGAAGAACGGTATGCAGCAAATAGCATGATAAATAAAGATTTGTACATCGCAAAGATAAGAATAAAATCATGAATGGGACAAATTTTCCACTTGGATTTTAAGATTATTTTTAAGGATGAAACCTAAATGTACGGATTGACTAAAGTTTTTCTGAGGATATTGTCACACGCAAGTTCACTTTTCGTGCGCTTTTCCTTTGGATTTACTGAAATAGTGAGGGCTCGTCATCATTCCGTCGAGCCTTCGCGTAACTAGTTGACTCAAACAAACGAATGACTAAAAGCAAAAAGATGATTTGGTTTTTCCTCCTCTTCCTTTCAGTTGTGTTGGCAGGGCATGCCTATGTGTATTGGCACGTGTGGCAGATTCTGCCTTGTAGCAACATGCTGAAATGGGTAGTACTCGCACTGATGACTTTGGCATTTGCCTGCCTATTCATCTGCAATAGTCCACTGCAATCACGATTTCCCCTCAAGCTGGCTCGTGCAGTCTATGAGACGGGGTGCTCTTGGATTTTTATCCTGCTCTATCTGTTCATTACCTTCCTCCTGCTCGACATTGGCCGAATCCTCCACTTGGTGCCAAAAACCTTCCTGCACCACAGCGCAATCGGCACGGTAAGCATCGCCCTGCTACTGACGGGCGTGTTCGTGTATGGTTATCTGCACTACCTCGACAAATATAGGGAAACGCTGACGCTCGATGGAAAGGGAAAGCTGAAGAAGGAGATGAAGGTGGTAATGGTCAGTGACCTCCACATCGGCTATCACAACAACCGCAAGGAACTGGCGAGATGGGTGGACATGCTGAATGCCGAACATGCCGACCTCATCCTCGTGGCGGGCGACATCATCGACGGCAGCATTCGTCCCGTGGATGAAGAACGGATGGAGGAGGAATTTCATCGACTGAACGCACCCATCGTGGCATGCTATGGCAACCACGACTACCTCACGGGCATCAATCGCTCTGAGGCTTTCTTCAAGAAGGCAGGCATCCAACTGGTGCAAGACTCCAGCGTGACGATTGGCGACCTCTGCATCATTGGGCGTGACGACCGCAGCAACCGCCGCCGCAAGACAGTGAAGGAATTGGCGAAGGCTGCCGACATGAACAAATACACCATCCTGCTCGACCATCAGCCCTACCACTTGGAACAGGCGGAGCAGAGTGGCATCGACTTCCAATTTAGCGGACACACGCACGAAGGACAAGTGTGGCCCATCTCGCTCATCACCCATGCCACCTACGAATGCGACTTCGGCCCATGGCAACGGGGCGACACTCTGTATTATATCAGTTCAGGTCTTGGCATCTGGGGCGGAAAATTCCGCATCGGCACAAGGTCGGAATACTTGGTAGTGAATATTAAGTGAGGAGTGAGAAGTGAGGAATTATTCTTTTGGGTAATCCTCTCAATTCCAAATATAAAAACAATCTCTATACTATATTTATTCAATGATGAACAAAAACCTTTTATTGTTGTCTGCATTCGTCGTTCTTTCGCAAAGCGCTTCAGCTCAGCGATTTGCCATCGACGATACTTTGCAGAACGTTGTTGTGACTGGAACAAGAAACGCAACCGACATGGCAAACCTACCTGTGACAGTCAGTGTGGTTGGTAACGACAAACTGAACGAGAAATACAGCGCGACGGTGCTGCCAACTCTCAATGAGCACGTGCCTGGTTTCTTCGCTACAGCGCGCGGTATGGCGGGTTATGGCGTTTCAACGGGTGCTGCGGGCGGCATGCGCATGAGAGGTATCGGTACGATGGCAAACTTCTTGGTATTGGTGGATGGACAACCTCAATACGCAGGACTCTACGGACATCCCGTTCCCGACCTCTACTCCACTGCCATGGCTGAGCGCGTGGAAGTGGTGCGTGGTCCTGCATCACTCTATTACGGGTCGAATGCGATGGGTGGTGTGATGAATATCGTCACTCGCAAAATGCTTTCCAACGGACAGCGCACGCAAGTGCAAGTGCAAGGCGGAAGCTATGGAACCATCGAGGCACACGCCACCAACCAATTGCGCTTGGGCAAATTCTCTTCTGCCATCGGCTTGAATTTCAACACGACCGATGGACACCGCAAAAACTCGGAATTTGAACAGTATGGTGGTTTTGCCAAGTTCGGCTATGATTTTAGCGAACATTGGCAGGCTGTTGCCAACATGAACCTCACTTACTTTGAGGGTTCCAACCCTGGCGAGGTGAGCAATCCTTATATTGACAACGACCAATGGATTACTCGTGGATTCGCTTCTGTGGGTGTTCTGAACAATTATGGAAAAACTTCGGGAGCCATCCGTGGATTCTATGACTTTGGGCATCACAAAATCAACGATGGGTACCATCCAGGTGGAAAACCTCAGACCGTGCATTATCTGCACAACGACCTCAATGCAGGCGTGAGCGCATTTGAGAGCACTTCGCTCTGGAGCGGAAACGTCACGACACTCGGTTTCGACTGGCAGCACTTCGGCGGAGAGGCTTACACGCGCAAGATGGATACAGGCGAGCATGCCACTGACTATGTGGACACGACTGAGGATGAATTTGCAGGTTACATCGACTTCCGTCAGGACCTCGCAACATGGCTTACGCTCGACGCAGGTTTGCGTGTGGACAACCATTCACAGTCGGGCACCGAACTGATTCCGCAAGGTGGTTTCGCCTTCCGTCTGCCTCATCAGATAGAATTAAAAGCATTCGTCAGCAAAGGCTTCCGTAATCCAACACTTCGCGAAATGTACATGTTCCGCCCTGCCAATCCAAATCTTAAGCCTGAGCGCATGATGAACTACGAACTTGCCTACGCCCAGCACTTGCTCGACAACCATTTGCGTCTTGGACTGAACCTCTACTACATCAAGGCTGAAAACCTGATTGCAACCTCAATGGTGGATGGTAAACCGCTCAATATCAACACGGGCGAAGCAGAGAACTACGGTTTTGAATTCGACTTGAGTTATCGCATCGATTCTTTCTGGCGCTTGGATGCCAATTATAGTTTGCTCCACATGAACAAGACGAAAGTGACAGGTGCTCCTGAGCATAAACTCTTTGTGGGTGGAAACTACGACGCAAAGCACTGGGCACTGAATGCAGGTTTCACCTTCTTGGCTCTCTACACAAGCGTGGGTGAGAATCCTATGAAGGAAGAAGTGCCTCTCCTCAATGCTACTCTCTCCTACAAACCAGTTCCTCAAGTCCGTCTTTTCGTGAAAGGCGAAAACCTTTTCTGGCAAAGATACGAAGTGATGGCAGGCTATCCTATGCCTCTTGGCACCGTGATGGGTGGTTTAAACGTCACATTTTAATAAAAACATTCATTCTCCTTAAACATAGACATTTTAAGCAAGAACATTCATTCTCTTATTATCAAATAAAGCTATGAGTAAAGTTCTGATGATAAATGGTAGTCCACGCGAAAACGGAAATACCAAATTGGCATTAAAAGAAGTGGCAAAGACGCTCAACGAGGAAGGAATCGAAACCGTCATCGTCGATATTGGCAAGAAGGCAATGCAAGGCTGCATTGCTTGTGGTTGGTGCGGACGCATGGGCAAATGCACATTCAGCGACACGGTCTATGACAAGATTCTTGAGGAGTTTCGCGATGGCATTGACGGTTTCATCGTGGGTAGTCCTGTCTATTACGGAGGTCCTAACGGCAGTGTCTGCGCTTTGATGGACCGCATTTGTTATTCGCTCAATCGTTACATGCAATTCAAGCCAGCTGCATCCGTCGTGGTTTGTCGAAGAGGTGGAGCCTCAGCAGCTTTCGAACGCCTCAACCAGTATTTTACAATCCTCAATATGCCTATTGTTTCCTCACAATACTGGAACATGGTATATGGACAAACACCTGGGCAGGCGCAACTCGACGAAGAAGGTATGCAAACCATGCGTACCCTTGGCCGCAACATGGCATGGATGATTAAGAAACTGAACGTGGCTGAAGATGGGCATCCAGCCCTCGAGTCCCCTGCTCGCACGAACTTCATCCGCTGACACTTGATGAGCCAACATCTGCCAATCTAGAAAATCCGTTGACCCTCTCTTCCCCATTCCCCTCATCCTTCCAAGCACAAAAAAACCTGCCACGAATTTCACAATCTATAGCAGGCTCAACCTTAAATTCACCTGCTAAAAAAATGCAGATGAAGTCCGATTTTTCAAGTAAGTCAAAATAATTACAGAGTCCTGCGCTTCTCAGCGACTATCATGAACTCCTTTTGTACCGAAAGCGGGACTCGAACCCGCACAGCCGTTATGGCCAAGGGATTTTAAGTCCCTCGTGTCTACCATTCCACCATTTCGGCA
>OCVV012836695.1_pt1 | contig 50477 bp, 35 predicted proteins | sample 1539721 | NCBI WGS metagenome assembly OCVV01 (sample SAMN02144230, study PRJEB22623) | gut metagenome | biome: sheep rumen | host: Ovis aries | place: New Zealand
CGCAGGAGAATATCCGCTGGTATGCCGTGTCCGCTCCTTGGACGCTTCGCAAGCTCCTATTAGTGAATGGGCTTCTGTTGATTTCACGTTTGTAATAGAGGATGGGCAAGGCATCGAGGATGTCGATGCTGACACCCCGACCAAAGCCCGTAAGATCCTCATCAACGGCCAAATCTTCATCCTCCGCGGGGAGAAGGTTTATACCTTGCAGGGACAGGAGGTGAAATAAATTCTGTGCACTTTTGTCGCGTTATCGCGACAACCCATCATTGTTTCTTGTCAGGGATATTATCCCGTTTCTATTCCGCTTGGCGACACATCCCATTCGCCAAGCGGTTTTTCTTTGTCCTCCTTTTTACAACTTGTATCTTTTTCTTTACAACTTGTATTTTTTTTCTTTATAGCTTGTATCTTTTTCTCTGAAAATTCAAGCAAAAAGATACAAGCTTCAACATCGATTAGACTTCGGTTAATGGTCGGTTTAAGTAACCACAAATCAGCAGACATTGCGCTGATGGTATATACCCTCACTGGCCTAGAAGTTAAGTGAAACAAAGTTTCACATTTGAGATTTATTCACACGGGCGACTCGTTACCTTGAGCCGCCCGTGTGGTGTGTATTTATAGCAAATATACTTAATATTTTCGACAAAAACACATAAAATATTAAATATACTTTAGATTTCTTGCAAGATAATTTGCATATATCAACAAAAAGTTGTATCTTTGCAGCGATTTTTAAAATTGGTACTATGGAAGAACTATTACACAGGGAGTACTACACGCAAGCAATCGCTCAATGGCTCGGCAAACAAATCATCATCGTTCTCACGGGGCAACGCCGGGTGGGAAAGAGTATGTGTCTGCGTTTATTGGCGCAAGAGAAGCAGACAGATCCCAATGTGAATATCATCTATATTGACAAGGAAGATGCTGCGTTTGATGCAATCACCACGCATGAGGAGTTAAACGCGTACCTATCCGCTCATATCGCGCAAGGCAAACACAACTATATCCTCATAGACGAGATACAAGATATTTTGGGCTTTGAACGTTCTCTACGAAGTTGGATTAAGCATCCCGAAACGGATGTGGTAATAACCGGCAGTAATGCAAAGATGCTCAGTAGCGAGTTGTCCACACTGCTGGCTGCACGGTATATTGAGATTCCTATTCACGCGCTCAGTTATACCGAGTTCCTCTATTTCCATCAGTTGCAGGACAGCGATGAAGCCTTGGAGAAATACCTCCTGTGGGGCGGTCTGCCGTACTTGCGGCTTATCGGTCTGGAACATACGGAGCAGATAAAGAACTATATCCAAAGCGTTTATGACACCGTAGTGCTGAAAGATATTGTGCAGCGCGAACAGATACGGAATGTCACTTCGTTCATCAATCTCAGCCGTTTTGTGAGCGATACTATCGGCAAGTTGGTTTCTCCTAACTCGATCATGAAATACCTTCGTTCGCAGGGAGAGAATCTTTCTTCGGTCATTATTCAGAATTATCTCAAATACCTTTGCAATGCATATCTCACCTATCGGGTTCAGCGGTACGACATTCATGGCAAACAACTGTTAGAGAGCAACGACAAGTACTATTTCGAGGATCTTGGAATACGCAACAAACTTGTCCGTACGCGCCAAACGAATGATATAGAGAAGCGGATTGAGAATGCCGTGTATCTGCATCTTCTGAGGTTGGGTTATAACGTGCATGTCGGGCAGTTACGGAATGCTGAGATTGATTTTGTGGCAGAGAAAGGAGAAGAGACCATATATATACAAGTAGCCTATTTGATAGCCGACGAAGAGACCGAGAAGAGAGAGTTTGGAAATCTGCAAGCTATCAAAAATAACCATCCGAAGATGGTCATTTCAATGAATCCGCTCAATTCTATTTCTGATGTAGAAGGCATCAAACACATCCATTTGCGTCATTTCCTGGGCATGAATAAATTATAAGCCCACCAATAATAGCCAAAATTCACAGAAAAATTTGCGTATGTGCAATTTTTGTTGTACCTTTGCATCGTTTTTGCAAACGATGAAGCGAAATGCAGCAATATTCATAGGGTTGGGCGTGCTTCTGGCACTCTTTTTTTGCCTGGATATATGTAGCGGCAGCATCTGGCTGTGGCCGTTTGACACATTAAGTGTCATGGAGCACAATATCCTGCACGCCATTCGTATCCCGAAAGCGATCACGGCGGTTCTTGCCGGCGCGGCGCTGTCCGTATCCGGACTGATCATGCAGACCCTCTTCCGCAACCCTCTTGCCGGACCTTATACTTTAGGCGTCTCGTCCGGCGCAAGTCTGGGCGTAGCGTTCCTGACGATGTGCTCCGCGACGATGGTGATGATGCTGCCGATAGCTGCGTGCATCGGCGCGACGGGTGTCTTACTGCTGGTCTTGGCGGTCAGTCGGCGTGTAACGGGCAACGTCAGCCTGCTGATTGTGGGAATGATGTTCGGCTCCATCGCCGGCGCGTTAGTGAGCCTGCTGCAGAACTTCGCCAACCCCGATGCGCTGAAACTCTTCATCGTCTGGACCCTCGGTTCGCTCAGTAGCGTCAGTTGGGCAGACATGCGGCTTTTACTCCCTATCCTGCTCCTCGGCACGCTCTTTGTCATCCTGGCGATGAAGCCGCTGAACGGTCTGCTCTTAGGCGAAGACTACGCCCGCGGACTGGGCATCCACGTTGAGCGCACGAGGCTCTATATCGTCCTCGCAACCGGTCTCTTAGCCGGCGGCGTAACGGCTTTCTGCGGACCCATCGCCTTCATCGGCGTAGCGGTTCCGCATATCGCCCGGGGGATTTTTCAGACCTCCAACCACCGCATCACCATCCCCGCTTGCGCCCTCATCGGCGCCGGGCTGCTGCTGATTTGCGATGTGTTGTGTTCGCTCTTTGTCTATCCGCTTCCGATATCTACCATCAGTGCCTTGTTCGGAGCGCCGATAATTATATGGATCATTCTAAAAAACAAATAAATAATGTCTGTACATGTACAAAATAGCCGAATGACGACTTCCAAACTGCGTCAGATGAAGGCTAACGGCGAGAAGATCGCCATGCTAACAAGTTATGATTTTACCCTTGCCTCTCTCGTCGATGAGGCAGGGATTGATATGATTTTAGTGGGCGACAGCGCCAGCAACGTCGTTTGCGGCAACCAATACACGCTGCCCATCACCGTGGATGAGATGATCTTCCTCACCAAAGGTGTCGTCCGTGCGGCGCAGCACTCGCTCGTCGTTTGCGACATGCCGTTTGGCAGTTATCAGGTGAGCGAAGAGGAAGCCGTGCGCAATGCCATCAAGATCCTCAAGGAATCCGGTTGCGATGCCGTCAAACTCGAGGGCGGCGAAGAGATCCTTCCTGCTATCCGCCACATGATCCAAGCCGGCGTGCCCGTCATGGGACACCTCGGTCTGACGCCGCAGAGCGTCAATCAGTTCGGCGGCTACGGCCTGCGCGCCAAAGAAGAGGCAGAGGCTGCCAAACTGCTCCGCGACGCCAAGCTCTTGGACGAAGCCGGCTGTTTCTCCATCGTTCTGGAGAAGATCCCTGCGGCTCTCGCAGAGAAAGTAACGAAAGCCGTCTCCTGCCCGGTTATCGGTATCGGCGCCGGCAACGGTTGTGACGGACAAGTCCTCGTCCTCCACGACATGTTAGGTCTCAACCAGGGCTTCAAACCCAAGTTCCTCCGCCATTTTGCAAACCTCGCTCAGGACGTCAAATCCGCCGTAAGCGAATACGTCAACGCAGTCAAAGACAGCTCCTTCCCCAACGCGGAAGAATCCTACTAATAGTACATATGCACGATATACATAAAAAAGAGGCCCTCGAGCCTCTTTTTTTTAGGGTATATAGCCGCTAAATTACGGAATAAGTTTCTGGATTTCCGTAGCAATCTCGTCCATGTACTTGTTTCCGGTCTCCGGGTTGATCGGCAGCGCACCGAAATCCAGGGTGATAAACGGATACGTACTATTGGATGTCACGAGCTTCAAGTCCTTGCGTCCCATGCGCACCTCCATGATCTCCGAGAAAGGAATAACGATTCCCTGGGCATACAAGAGGCCCAACTCCCGGTTCGCGAGGATATTTCTGCCGGTGAGAATATCATGCTGGTACCAAACCTCATAATCATCGCCTAAGGCCTCTTTGATAATTGCCTCAGCCTGCGGATTAAGTACCGGAGCCTCGCGTCTCCATTGCTCGCGTTGTTGCTCACGGGCTGCTGCTGCCTCACGCACGTGCTCCTCATTGGCGTTCACATACTCGTCTATGCTGGCTTTGTAAGAATTCGCGCGCGAACGCAAGCCGAAAAGAAGGAGAATATCTGCCACTATAACTACAGCCGGATAAACGAGCATGGTATAATAATCTTGCAACATAAAAGGAATCTGGATAAACCCGATAGCCAACACTAACTCAACGTAGAGCAGGATACGGCATTTATTATGCGCATGACGGATGGCATGTAGCGTTTGCTCACGGGTGGTCTCACGTACCACTTTGAGCCGATCATGTGCGTCAAACCACTTCCATATAAGGAAGAAGGACACTAACAATAATCCGATCAGGACGAATAATAAAGAATAGAGTAGAAATTCGAGTTTCATACGCTTATAGATTTGAGGGTTAAACTAAGGCTATTTTTTAAACTCGCCACAAAGTTACAACTTTTTTTCCGAATATGCAAGAGTTCTTGCAATTTTTATTGCATATTTCAACAAAAACTTGCATATTTGGAAAAAAAATCGTACCTTTGCATGCCATTTTTAGTTAAACTCTCATTTTTCCACTACTATGACTACACAAGAAATGAAACAGGCTTTCGAGCAAGCCTATCATCAGAAAGCTCAGAAAATCTTCTTCTCCCCGGGTCGTGTTAATCTTATCGGCGAGCACACCGATTATAACGGCGGCGCTGTGTTCCCTTGCGCACTCAGTTTCGGTGCATGGCTCTTGATCGCCAAGAACAATGACCGCGTGCTGCGTTTCCATTCGCTGAACATGCCGCAGGTCTATGAGATCCAGATGGACGCTATCGCTCCGCAGCCTGATCGCGCTTGGTGCAACTACTCGCTGGGATGTATCGAGATCATCCGTCGCCGTCATCCGGAGGCGAAACTGGAGAGCGGTTATGACTTGCTCTACTATGGTAACGTTCCCGCAGGAGCAGGTCTGAGCAGTTCCGCGGCCATGGAGGTGGTTACCGCACGCGCCTTCACCGAAGAGATGGGTTGGAAAGATCCGGACGACAAGAAATACCGCACGGAGTTGGCTCTCATCGGTCAGGCTTGCGAGCATGAGTACGCAGGTGTCATGTGCGGCATCATGGACCAGTTCGCGTCCGCGCAAGGAAAGAAAGATCATGCTATCCACCTTAACTGCGACACCCTCGAGTTCGAGCACGTGCCCGTCAAACTGGATGGCATCAAAGTGGTCATCACCAATACCCACAGCCCGCATCATCTGGACAGCGGCGCATACAACGACCGCGTCCGCCAATGCCACACCGCCGTGGAGCAGATCAGCAAAGTGAAACCCATCAAGTTCCTCGCCGAGCTGACCGAGGACGACTGGAAAGAAGTGGAATCCGCTATCACCGACCCGATTGCCAAGAAGCGTGCCCGCCACGTCGTCGGCGAAGTAGCCCGTACCGCAGCAGCCGTTGAGGCGCTCAAGAAAGGCGAGATCGCGTATTTCGGCGAACTGATGACTGCCAGCCATGTCTCCCTCCGCGACGATTATGAAGTGACAGGTCCCGAACTGGACGCCCTTGCTGAAGCCGCTTGGCAGGTAGAAGGTGTGCTCGGTAGCCGTATGACCGGTGGCGGTTTCGGAGGATGTACTGTCAGCCTCGTCAAGGAAGAAGCTATCGACCGATTCAAAGCTTTCGTCGGTACCGAATATGAGAAGAAAACCGGCCTCAAAGCCGATTTCTATGTTGCAGAAATTGGAGACGGCGTTTCCCGCTTGGAATAAATTTTGAATTTTGAATTTTGAATTTTGAATTTCCGTGAAACCGATCCAATTCTATACGATTAAGAGCAGCGGTGGGCTCAAAGCGGAGATCTCGAATCTCGGCGCGAAAATCACCAAACTGCTGGTAGCCAACCGCAAAGGGGAAGTCAAGGATATCGTACTTGGCTTCCGCACAGCGGAGGAGTGGCGAACCAAAGAGACCTATTTTAACGCCATCTGCGGACGCGTAGCCAACCGCATCAAGGACGGCAAGTTCACCCTCGACGGCAAGACCTACCGGCTCCCCGTCAATAACGGCACAAATAGCCTGCACGGCGGCGTGGAGGGATTTAACGCGAAGATCTGGGAGGTCGTCGAGCAGAGCCTCTTTGAGATCAAACTCCGCTACCGCGCCAAAGACGGCGAAGAAGGCTATCCCGGCAACGTGGACATCTATGTCACTTATACCGCAACAAAGGACAACCGCCTCGTCATTCATTATGAGGCGAAGACCGACGCCCCCACCCTCGTGGCGATGACCAACCACGCCTACTTCAACCTTGCGGGCGAAGACGGCGGACGCGTGGATGAGCATATCCTGCAAGTATTCGCAGACCGCTACACCCCCTTCGACGACACCGCTTGTCCGACCGGAGAAATCCTGCCTGTAGCCGGCACACCGATGGATTTCCGCCAGCCCGTACGCATCGGCGACCGCATCCACGACAAGTTCTTTGAGCCCGGCAGAGGAATCGACAACAACTGGTGTCTTTGCGACGGAGACGCCCCCAAAGAGCTCCGCCACGCTGCGACCCTCCAAGCCGACGGAAGGACTATGGAATGTTGGACCACGATGAAGGGCCTGCAGGTCTATACCGGCAACTGGATTGAGAAGAACGAAGGAAAAAGCGGCAAGCTCTACGACGAGCAGCACGCAGTTTGTCTCGAGGCGCAGAACTGGCCCGACAGCATCAATCATCCCTCCTTCCCGAATATCATTCTCCGGCCCGGCGAGAAACTCGACGAAACCACCGAATACCGTTTCCTCTAACCCCTAACCCACTAACCCACTAACCCACTAATCCCCTAACCCGATGCTTTGCATTTTATTAGCGATTAGCACCCTCCTGACCTCCTGGCAGTTTCGCCGGGAGCCTTCGGACCAGATGCCGCAAGTCGATACCGTTTGGCGCGAAGTGACCATCCCCCACGATTGGGCAATCAGCGGACCTTTTGATCGGGAGAACGACCTTCAGAAAGTCATCGTCGTACAGAACGGCGAGAACGAAGCGACCTGGAAAACCGGACGCAGCGGCGGACTCCCATGGATGGGAAAAGGCCACTACCGCACGCGCGTCAAAGTCAATAAGGACAGGTTCTACACCCTCGTCTTCGATGGAGCGATGAGTCATGCCGACGTCTATGTCAACGGCGAAGAGATGGTATATTGGCCCTACGGATACAACACTTTCGATTGTTACATCCTCCCCCACCTCATCACCTCCGACAGCGTGGATATTGATGTTTTTCTGGAGAACAAACCACAGCAGAGCCGTTGGTATCCGGGTGCAGGTCTGTACCGCAACGTCCATCTCGTAGAGAGCCACCCCGTGCATATCCCTACTTTCGGGATTCTCATCCGGACGCCCAAAGTGAGCAAGGATTTTGCGCAGATTACCTTCGCCGCCGAGCTCCGGAACGGGGTGGACTCGTTCCGCATCGAAAACACCGAATACAGCGTCCGCACGGACATCCTCTTCAGCGGCGAAGTGGTAGCTACCATCGACGGACAGGAAGGGGCGACGGATATCCGCAGCCCGCAGTTATGGAGCCCCGAGACGCCGAACATCTACACAGCGCGCACGCGCGTCTATAAGAACAAGGAGATCATCGACGAAGTGAACACCCCCTTTGGTATCCGCTCTGTCAGCTACACCCCTGAGCACGGTTTTCAACTCAACGGCGAGACCCGTAAGTTCAAGGGCGTGTGCCTCCACCATGACCTCGGTCCGCTCGGCGTGGCGATTCATAAAGACGCCCTGCGCCACCAGCTGACCATGCTCAAAGAGATGGGTTGCGACGCCGTCCGAACGAGTCATAACATGCCCGCGCCGGAACTCGTGGAACTCTGCGACGAGATGGGAATCATGCTCTGCGTCGAGCCTTTCGACGTCTGGAACCACGGCAAGACCGACAATGACTACCACGTCGAGTTCGACGACTGGTGGAAATGGGACATCACCAACATGGTCAAGCATTTCCGCAACAACCCTTCCGTCATGCTCTGGTCATCCGGAAACGAGGTATGGAACCAAGTCCTGCCGGACGGCATCGGCATCGTGAAGGAGCTGCAGGCCCTCTTCCATCAACTCGACCCCACGCGGCCCGTGACGAACGGCATGGACCAGGCGATGCACGTCATCCATAATGGTTTTGGCGCGGCGGTCGAACTGCCGGGCTTCAACTACCGCACAGGCAGATATATAGAGGCGTACGAGAACCTGCCGCAGAAGATGATTCTCGGCTCCGAGACTTCCTCTACCGTCTCTTCCAGAGGCGTGTATAAAATTCCTGCCGTCATCCAGCCCGACAAACTCTACTCCGACAACCAGTCCTCCGGTTACGACCTCGAGTACTGTGCATGGTCGGGTCTGCCCGAGCAGGATTTCCAACTGCAGGATGACTACCCTTGGACACTCGGACAATTCGTCTGGACCGGCTTTGACTACCTCGGCGAACCCTCGCCGTACGACACCGACGCATGGCCCAGCCACAGTTCCTATTTCGGCATCATCGACCTCGCGTCCCTGCCCAAAGACCGTTTCTGGCTCTATCGCAGTCAGTGGAACAAAGCCGACGAGACCCTGCATCTCCTCCCGCACTGGAACTGGAAGAAGGGCGACAAAGTGCCTGTTTTCTGCTACACCTCCTACCCCGAAGCGGAACTCTTTGTCAACGGCAAGAGTTTTGGCAGACTCCGCCATGCGACCGCCCAAGAGACCGAGCAGCTCGCCAAAGGCGACCTCTCCGTAACTCTCCCGCAACCCAAAGGAAGCAAAGCTGCGCGTGTGAGCCGGATGCCGCAAGTCGGCAAATTCGAGATCCCCGAATGGGGTTCTGCCCCGCGCCCGGAACTCTTACCGCGCTACCGCCTCATGTGGTTCGACATCCCCTATAAGAAAGGAAAGATCGAAGTCGTAGCCTACGATGCCAACGGCAAAGAAGCTGCGCGCCAAACGATCCGCACAGCCTCCAAACCCCACCACTTGGTCGTAGAATGTGCCAACGCCGGCGAGAATCCCGACGAACTATACTACATGACCGTCAAGGTGGTCGATCGGAAAGGCAACCTCTGCCCCTTCGCCAATAACCTCATTTCCTACGAAGGAGAAGGCTTTGTCGCCGCTGCCAACGGAGACGCTGCTTGCTTGGATAGCTTCACAGAACCGAAGATGCACGCCTTCGCCGGCCAATGCACCTTCATCATCCGAAAAGGTGCCAAAGGAAACTTCAAAATGAGCCGAAAGTAAGCCCAATCCCGACGGTCAAACGACGGTCAACCGACAGTCAAAGCCAACGTAAGTACTCTGTAAGTTCTCTGTAACTACAAAAAATAGCCCGGGCATTTGCCCGAGCTATTTTTGTTATCAGCCAAGATTGGCTGATAGATGAAAGATTGTTCGGATTAACGAACCTGAGTTCCCTGTACGTTGAACATCTTGTTGTCACGAATGATGTAAAGAACGCCGTCAACAACTACTTTCTGTGCCTTCTCGGTCAGAACTACGTTCTCGATACCCTGCTCAGCAACAGACCAACGATATTTTGCCGGATCGCTCATATCCAACTCGATCTTCTTGCAAGGAGTGCCCTCGTGAGTGTCATCCTGCCAGAGTTGACCGAATGTGAATTGACCATCAGCAACCTTTGCCCACTCACCGCTCTCGTCATTTTTAATCTCAAGCTCTTTATTCCATGAACCTGCGCTGCGGAACTTGAAGTACTGGCTCTCCTTAGCCTCGAGTTCAACGAAGAAGCTTCCAGTCTCAAGTTTCTCCATTGCTGTTCCCTGCCAACCATCAAAAGTACCGATGATCTCAACTGCCTCCGGTGCGTTCTCTGCCGGAAGATTAACCAACATAACGGTGTGCTCAGAAGGTGAAGCATCACATTTTGTATAACGATAGAGGTTATTGTCGCTCCAGTCGAGAACGATAACAGCATCCGCAGTAAGTTCAATATTTTCGAAGTTTTTCCAACCGTCATTCTCGGTGTCGTAATACTGCATCTGGTTGCTCCAGTCTGTATCCGCTACATCTCTGATTTTGAAGCCATGTCCCTCTTGATCCTCGAACGAGTAGGTATAAACGGTGTTGAAATCATCGTCCAATCCTTCGTTCATAGCAACGCCCTCTTTCCAGCCGTTGAAGTCACCGATGATAGCCGGCTTCATATCAGAGCAAGCATCCGGAGCATAGAGTTTAACCGTGTAGTTGTGCTTTACAACAGCCACACACGGAGATTTGTGCTGTTTCCAGTACTTAAGTTCATAGATGTACGCGCCAGCGGAAGGATAAGCAATGTTAACCTCACCCGCGAAACCAGGATTGAGGGTCAAGTCATTACCATCTACTTTAACCCACGCATCAGCGTCGCCACATTGATAGTCCCATGTCCAAGCACGGTCAGTCGGCTCTTGGAGAGGTTTTCCCTCGAATCCTTCGCTGTACGGCAACTCAGCGGCATACCATCCATCAAAACCAGGAACTGGCATGAACTTCTCACAATTATCCCAACTTTCAACTGCACCCTCCGGTGCGTCAAGACCTTTACCCCAGCCATTAGGAGTACCAACGAAACGGATGTCGTTGCAGACTACTGCATCATCGATAGGATGGATACAAAGTACCACGTTGTTTTGCAAATCATACTCATTTGCTAAATCTGCCGCAGTCGGAGCTTCAGCATACAGACCTGCGCTCATGAGCGCAGCTGCTACAAATGCATAAATCTTTTTCATAAATTTTAAGATTTTAAATTGTTAATTAATGTTAATTGGTTTTTGTTTATTATTCAGCAAATGTATATCCGTCACCACCTTGCGCTGCAAAGGGATTTTCAGGATTTTCCATTACTTGCTTTCTGAAATTCGGGTTGGTCTTCTTATCATCTGAAGGCACAGGGAACCAGTTATATTTCTCGTCCACGTGCTTGAAGATAGCATTGCCGCCACGACCTTCCCAGTGATACATGTTCTCATCTGCCTTATCTCCTGCAAAGCGATTGAAGCGGATGAGGTCGATACGACGACGACCTTCGCCCCAGAACTCGCGGCACCACTCGTCACACATACCTGCCTCGTCAATCGAGGTGAGAGGAGCTGCGTTAGCACGGGCACGAATGGTGTTTACATCCGCCAAAGCGTTGCTCCATCCGTTGAGACGTCCAAGAGCCTCTGCACGAGTCAGGTATGCTTCTGCTAAACGAATCAAAGGAATATCGGTATCGGGCCAGTTCGCATCGGAGTTGAGCATGTGGGTCAGACTGTCTGCGGTAGAATAAACCGCCGTATATTTCGGGCATCCCCACGAAGCATAGAAATCAGCCGCCATACCGCCTTCGAGTTTCCATTTATTTGCATTGCCCGGAATATAGGAAACAAAGATAGCACGATCGTCTTTGGCGATGTCCATCATATGGTACTCGTCTGCCTCTGTCGTCTCTGCTACCATCGGGTTAAGGAACTTATAGATGAGTTCAGGCGAAGAGCGGAGACACTTCCAGTTTTCTGCTACACCCCACGGAATCATGCCTCCGTCGCGAGTAGCAGCAATGACGTATTGTACACCACCGTACGAACGACAATACTGACCGTCCTGATAAACGAGGAGGATGGCTTCGTCTTGCGCACCATTGACATCGTTGTCACCCATAAAGAGTTGTTGATATGCCGTATATTTGATACCGTCCTTATTGACCTTCGCTGTCGTGTGAAGTTTGTATGGACCGGCAATCACTTTGTCGGCAGCATTCTTCGCTTTCTGCCACTGCGGCGTACCGGTATATACCTCTGCATTCAAATAAAGACGCGCAAGTAGCATCCAGGCAGCAGTCTGATCCACGCGGTATTTGCTCAGACGATTAGCCGGCAGCAGGGTCGTTAACTCGAGTAACTCTTTCTCCAGCCATTTATAGAGTTCGGGACGAGACATAAAGATCGGGTAATTGGTTGGATCGGTACTCTCCTTGACCATAAACGGCGCATACTTGAAGTTATCCAGAAGATACCAGTAGTTCAGCGCGCGGATGAAACGTACCTCTGCACGCTCCTCCATGTCTTTCTTGGAGGTCGAGTCAGCATATGCCAAGAAGTGGTTGCAATACTTCGCATCGATCATACAACGGAAATAGAGACACTTCACAAGCGGGTTCTCTCCGTCCCACGTCATGATACGAGCCTGATCTACACCTGGATCCGCCCAAATCCACCAACCACAGTCGGTCGGGAACTCGTTGAGCACAAAGGACACACGGAACAGGCCGGACCAACCCTCATCAATATCGTCAATATCACGGTCTCCTGCAGGGCCTATCTGACCGGTAGTACCAAGCGTTGAATAGATCTTGGTGAAAATAGCGTCTTGATTAAAGCCCGTCGTTGAAAGCGGATCAATAGGACGCGTATTCAAATCTTGCACACATGCCGTGAAGGCGAAAACTGCACAAGCCAAGGAAATATATTTTACAATGTTTTTCATAATCATTAACTATTAAAAATTACGAATTGTGAATTTCAATTAGGATTAGAACTGAAGGTTAATACCCAGTACCGTAGTCATCGAACGCGGATAGATGTTATTATCTATACCGAACGCGTGCTCTGGATCAAGACCGGAATAACCGGTGATGACGAATGGGTTGCTAACCGTTGCATAAACACGACCATTAATCTTCGGACGCTTGAACGACCAACCGAGCGTAATATTATCGCAACGGAGGAAGGAAGCGTTCTCTACAAAGTAGTCGGTTGCATACCATTTGTCAAACTTTGCCGTTCGATCAGGATCCGTATAGAGCATGTCAGAACGCATGTTATCGTTATAATAGGTATCGAAACACTGCGTCAGAATACCCTCTACAAAGTTGTTACGGTTGAAGTTCTCACGGGTAACCATCTGGAGGTTAGAAGCTTTGACATCATTATATACATAGTTTCCGATATTGGAACGGAAGGACATACCGAGGTCGAAATCGTAGAATTGGAACTTCATCTGGAAACCCATCGAAATTGGAGCAGCTGCGCTGTGGAAGAAATACTTGTCATTCTCATCAATCGAGCCGTTGTTATCACGATCCACTACGTACCAATACTTGGTTCCATCCTCGGCTACATTGGATTTAGCCTCATATACATAGAAGGAATAGGCGGCTTGACCCACTGCGTGTTGCTGGATTTTGTTACCCGTTCCCGAAGATATATCACCCACAGGAAGTGCGGTCTGGCTTTCACCGGTGTTGAGGCGGAGTATCTTATTTTGATTCCATGTCAGGTTATAACCAAGATCCCATTTGAACTTACGTCCCATATCAATGGCTACCGCATTGATAGCAAACTCAATACCTTGGTTCGAAAGCGATCCGACGTTCGAGATGACGCGGTTACGGAAGTTCGTACCGGCTGCTACAGTCACTGTATTGAGCAGGTCATCGGTCTTACGATAGTAATAATCTACACTACCGGAAATACGGTTATTGAGGAATGAGAAGTCAATACCGGCATTATACGTCGTGGTCTTCTCCCATGTCAGGTCATAGTTATACGCATTCGGACGATAGGAGTAGTAGAGAATGTTGCCATTATTATCCACTACGTACTGTCCCTGATCGGGGAATACCTGCTCGGCATTGCGGTTCTCCTCGGCGTAGTTATCATAGCCGACAGGATAGAAGACTTGATGCTCACTAGACTTGGTGTAGGTAGCCAAATAGGGGTAGTCACCATTATTCAACTCTTGCTGTCCGGTAATACCATAACCGAGACGAAGTTTGAGGTCATCGAGCCAGTTGACATCCTTCATGAAGGTCTCTTTAATTTTCCAACCTGCAGAAACAGAGGGGAAATAACCCCAACGGTGCTCGGGCGCAAAGCGCGAAGAACCATCGGCACGGAAATTCACTGTCAAAAGGAGCTGATTCCATCCTACATAATTGGCACGACCGAAGAAAGATACGAGATAACTCTCCGAAGCCCATGATCTCTTAGAGAGATTCGCCATCGTTCCTGCGAGCGGATTACCATTTGCGTCCAACTTGGTGTTGGTCATCGGGTACCAACCATTACCGTTTTTGTGTCCGTCATTATAAGTATGCGACCACTCATAACCGACCATGACGTCAAAGTGCTGGTTCTCGTTGAAGTCCTTGTAATACTGAGCGGTAGCGCTGAACTCAAGTTTATAGTTCTTTTTCACCTCTTCATCATCCCATCCGTAGTAGTGCCCGGCAGCACCGGTGCGTGCCTGATGGGAGCGCTGCTTACCGGTAGCGAAGTTTGCACCGAAGTTCGCATGGAGACGAAGGTCCTCGAATCCGTGGATCTTATAATCCGCCTCGAAGTTTCCTACAAATGCAGCGGAGTTCGCTATAGAAGATTGCTGGTTAAGAGCTGAAACAGGGTTGTAAGTAATATTGCTCTTCGGCGCGAGTGTCCACTCGGTGTCGCCGTAAGCGGCATCCTGCGTCGGTTGGTAGTAACCGCCGAACATCTTATCGGCATCTTCTTTTGAGAGCAGGACATCACCATAAATACCTTTAACTCCGCCCTCACCTACTCGTACAGGTTGGGTCGGATCCATGTGGAGTGCCGCTCCTACTACACCCGGCTCGTAACTGTTATAGATATACATTCCCTTCGCATTGAGGTTGAAGGAGAGGTGGTTCTCCAAGAACGAGGGGTTGAGGTTCAACGAAGCGGTTACACGCTGCATCTGGGAGGTCTTGATCGTACCATTATTGAGGGTATAACCGATAGACGCACGGTAAGGCATGTTTACGTTCTTATCTTTGAAGCCACCGGTCATTGAGACATTATGGTCTGTAGAAACAGCCGTACGATAGACTTGATCCTGCCAATCGGTATTCTCCGTACCAAGATAAGCCATCTGATCCTTGCTGTAACCAAGCGACATCGCATATGCACGCGTTTGATCACCAGTGAGTGTTTGCAGACGGTTAGTCAGCGTACCAAAAGAGACGTTACCGTCATAAGAGACTTTCATCTTCTGACCGGCGGAGCCTTTCTTCGTCGTAATGATGATGACACCATTGGAAGCACGGCTACCGTAAATAGCGGTTGCCGAAGCGTCTTTGAGGACGGTAAAGGTCTCAATATCCGAGGGGTTCACCATCGAGAGAGGGTTGGCTGCTCCCGGAATACCGTTATTATCCATTGCCAAACCATCAATGACAATCAACGGGTCATTGGAAGCAGATAGAGACGATCCTCCACGAATACGAATGGTTGCGCCACCACCCGGTGTACCGCCACCATTGGTCACAGCCACACCGGCGATTTTACCGGAGAGCATGTCCTGGGCGTTGGTCTGCAGACCTTTGTTCATCTCGTCGGGCTTGATAGCAGTCACAGATCCGGTAGCGTCATTTTTCTTAACGACACCGTAACCTACAACCACCACTTCGTCCAACAACTCGGAGTCCTCCGCTAACTTAACAGAGAGACTCGATGCTGCAGTCACTTCCTGAGTCTTATAACCCATATAAGAGATAGCTAATTTTGCGCCGGGTTTTACAGTCAGGCTAAAGTTACCATCCCAGTCGGTGATTGTACCGTTAGTAGTACCAATTTCCAGTACAGAGGCTCCGATAATCGGTTCGCCATTAGCGGCATCAATAACCGTTCCATTAACGGCTGTCTGCGCATAAGCGGTCATGCCCAACAAGAGCAGCGACGCTGCCAACAATGCGCGAAATGAAAAGAAATAGTTTTTCATCGTATCAGGTGTTATTATTTAGTCTTATACTTCATTTCCTTGTAGGTCACCTCACCATCTGCCTTGTTGAAAGCAGAGAGCGGGAGTTCGATCGAACCTTCCTCCTTCTCCACGGACTCATCGATGATGTCCGTACCACCCTCCTCGTGTTTGCGTTGGAGCACATATTTACCCTTGACGAGGACGTTGAACTTTTTGATATTGGTGTAAGCAGTCGGTGTCCACAGACCGTCGGTCACCTCTACAATGTAACTTGTATGGCTTGCTTTGGAAGAGCCGGGCTTGGTATAATACTCCTGATTCCAAGTCTCTTCCTTCCAACTGAATGCAGCAGGGACTTTCCCCTCTGCGTCTCGGTTGAAGACCATTTCACTATTAATGATGTGGAGCGGACCATGGTTGGTCTTGATATCCTTGATTTCCATATCCTCGTAAGGCACAGAAACCTGACCTTTATAAGTACCATCGCCTTGTGCCTTCGTTGAGAAACGCACTGTGTCAGGCACGGCACGATTAGGATATGTCTCGTTGAACCAAAGAATAGTGTCGTGATACTGGATCATGGCATCCTTTGCACTATCAATCTGCGCCTGGGTATAACTAACCACCTGCGTTTTCCATGCGAGATAATAGAAAGTATCCTTCGCTACGGTAATGTAGAAAGTTGTATCCATGAGGACGAAATCGAGATTGGCGAAGTTCTCGTGCACGGAACGAAGCACCGAGACCTTGGAGATAAGCTCTTTGGAAGTGGTATAGCCATCAACAGTAACGACACCATCTTGCCAGATGAGTGTCTTTGACTCGCCGCCAATTGTTACAGGAATAGTCATTGAGAGACCATCCTCTGCCATCTTTGCCTCCTCCCAAGTAAGGGGAGTTTCTGTAGAAACGTCCTTGGCATTACCGGTAGCAGCCATACGGTATGAGCCGATACGGCCTTTCTCAGGATCCATGGTGAGAGTCCATTCATAGAGTGTTGTGTTCATAGCCACCGTGTCAACAGAGATACAGGTATAGATACCCGGGATGGTCTTGTTGGCGATTTTGCCATTCAATTCCATGACATCGCTTTCTCCCTTTTGACAAGCAGCCAAACCAATAACTGCTGCAAGTAATGCAACCAGTTTGAATGATTTGTAAAGATTGTTCATTGTATTTAGATTTTTTGTTATTATTTTACTACAGGTAACTGTTAATCTTCTTTTTCTTTGATCATAAATACTGCGCAAGCACCCAATATCAGTAGCACACCCGCTACCACAAGCATTCCGGCTTGTACGTGCGCGCATATATATTTAAGGAGAAGACCTCCGCACAGAGCTGCAACGATTTGCGGAACGCAGATCGTACAGTTGAACAAACCGAGGTAATATCCCATATTTCCACCCTTGATAGCGTTTGTCACAATCGTGAACGGCAACGCCAGCATAGCCGCCCACGCCGCACCGATAAGCGCGTAGCTGAGCCAGAGAACGTACGGATTCGTAACGAACCAGATGGAAATGAATCCTGCGGCTCCAACGAGCAATGAGATAGCGTAAGCGCCCTTGTTTCCGGTCCAATGCTCAAGTTTGGGCAGGAACATCGCCCACAACAGCGAACCGACTGCCTGAATAGCGAAGACTACCCCCACCCAGTTTCCTGCGGTCTGGAAAGCTTCGTCGGCAGCGCTCACACCATCCCAACCATAGCAGTTAGCGGCGATGGCGCCGTTGGAGTACGTCCACATATACATAAACGCCGCCCAGCAGAAGAACTGCACAAGACCGACCGACCAGAATGCAGAAGGAGCTTCAGCAAGAAGCGAGATGAAACCTTTCTCCTCCTCTTTCTCTTCTTTCTTTTTCAAATCGATGCCGTGGAACTCGGCGTACTCCGCAGGATTGAGTTCCTTGACCGTCGCAAAAGTATAAAGCGAGCAGAGAATCAAAATCGCTGCGCCGCAGTAGAACGACCATTTCACGGAATCCGGAATAACGCCTTCAGGAGCGGTATTAGCGATACCGATCCAAGTAAAGAAGATGGGGAAGATGTATCCCACGAGCGAACCCGCGTTACAAAGAGCCGACTGAATAGCATACGCAGTACCCTTCTGCTCCTCGTTCACCATGTCGCCAACCATCATCTTAAACGGCTGCATGGCAATATTGATGCTCGTATCCAGGAACATGAGGCTGAACAAGCCAAACCACATCGCCGCATTCAAACCAAGGAAAGCCGCCTGCGTAAAAGTGAAGTTACCTGCGTTCGGCAGCAACAGCATTACCGCTACCGCGATAAGCGCGCCCACAAGCAAATAAGGCTTACGACGACCAAGCCTGTTCCAGGTCTTGTCCGAATACTTGCCCACTAACGGCTGAACGATCATACCCATCAACGGCGGAAGAATCCAGAAGAAACTCAGCGTGTGGGGGTCTGCACCCAATGTAGCAAAAATACGGGAGATGTTGGCGCTCTGAAGAGCGTAAGCAATTTGTACTCCGAAGAATCCAAAACTCAGGTTGAAGAGTTGAGCAAAGGATAAATTTCGTTTTACCATGGTATAAATTTGTTTCTATTTTGCGATTTGACAAGTCTACTTAACAAATCGGGTACAAAATTACTGCTTTTTTTTCGAATACGCAAGAGGTGAGTGCATTTTTTTTTATTTTTTTACTTTTTTGCAAAATTATTTGCGTATATAAAAATTTATTCGTACTTTTGTAGCCAAATTGAGTTTTTAGTTATGGAAATAACACATGAGGAATTAATAAAGGCGTTGCAGGACTATTTCGGCTTCGACACCTTCAAGGGCAATCAGGAAGCCATCATACGCAATGTGATGGAGGGGAATGACACGTTTGTTTTGATGCCTACCGGTGGAGGCAAAAGCTTGTGCTACCAGTTGCCGTCGTTGATCATGGATGGAGTGGCAATTGTGATTAGTCCGTTAATAGCGCTGATGAAGAATCAGGTGGACGCGATGCGCAACTACTCGGAGGAGGAAGGCGTGGCGCATTTTATCAACTCCAGCCTGAGCCGAAGCGAGATCAACGCAGTGAAGGATGACGTAGTGGGAGGAAAGACGAAATTGCTGTACCTCGCTCCCGAGAGTTTGCAGAAGGCCGAGAATGTGGACTTCTTGAAAGGCGTTAAGATCAGTTTCTACGCCGTCGACGAGGCGCATTGTATCTCCGAGTGGGGACATGATTTCCGGCCGGAGTACAGCCAGATCCGAAGCATGGTTCAGCGTATCGGCAAGGCACCGATCATTGCCTTGACCGCAACCGCCACGCCCAAAGTACAGAAAGATATCCAGAAGAACCTCGGCATGCCCGACGCTACGGTATTCAAATCCAGCTTCAACCGGCCGAACCTCTACTACGAAGTACGACCGAAAACTGCCGATGTGGATAAGGACCTGGTGCGTTTCATACGTAGTATGGAAGGCAAGAGCGGTATCGTCTATTGCCTCGCGCGCAAAGAGGTGGAAGATCTCGCGCAAGTACTACAAGTAAACGGAATTAGCGCGCGAGCATATCACGCGGGCATGGATGCGCAGACAAGAACAGCCAACCAGGATGCCTTCCTCATGGAGGAAGTGCAGGTCATCGTGGCTACCATCGCGTTCGGTATGGGGATCGACAAACCCGACGTGCGCTTCGTGGTGCACTACGATATCCCCAAGAGCCTCGAGGGATATTATCAGGAGACCGGCCGCGCGGGACGAGACGGTGGAGAAGGTATATGTCTCTGTTTCTACTCCCCGGACGACATCGAGCGGCTCAGACGTTTCCAGCAGGGAAAGACCCCGAAAGAAATCGGCATCGGCAACCAGCTTCTCTTCGAGACACAGAGCTATGCGGAGAGTACATTATGCCGCAGAAAACTGCTCCTGCACTATTTCGGCGAAGAGTATAACGAAGAGAATTGCGGCAACTGCGACAACTGCCGCAAGACCTACAAACAAGTGGACGCAAGTGAACTGCTCGAGTTGATTATAGAGACCATCCAGCAAGTCAACGAGCACCACAAAGCAGAACATATCGTAGATATCCTGCACGGAAATCAAACGGCTGAGGTCATGAGCTATCACCACGACGATTTGGAGAATTTCGGCGCCGCGAGTGACGAGGAAGAGAGTACCTTACACGCTATCATCCGCCAAGCTCTGGTGGCCGGAATGCTGAAGAAAGATGTAGATTCATACGGCGATCTGAAGGTAACGAAAGATGGCGCAAAATTCCTGCGCAAACCCGGCAAATTCGAAGTTCCGATAGAGATCCAGGACGAAGAATCAGAAATCATGGACGGAGCCGGAGCTACTTGCGCCGCAGCGGATGAAGTACTCTTCTCTATCTTGAAAGATATACGACGGAAAGTAGCGAAAAAGAACGATGTTCCGCCCTTTGTCATCTTCCAGGACCCGAGTCTGGAGGCTATGGCTACAACGTATCCCATTACTATGGAAGAGTTGCTCACCATTCCGGGCGTGGGTATCGCGAAAGCAAAACGATACGGAGATGAGTTCCTCCGGATCATCAAAGAGTACGTGGACGAAAACGAGATCATCCGGCCCGAAGACCTGCGGATTCGTACCGTAGCCAAAAAATCCACCCGCAAGAAACAGATCATCCAAGCCATCGACCGCCGTGTCGATCTGGACGACTTGGCGGAGAGCAATGGTATGTCCATGGAGGAGATGCTGGACGAACTGGAGGCTATCGTCTTCTCCGGCACGAAGATCGACATCAATTATTTCATCCAGGAAGTGGTCGATCCCGACGAAGAAGAGGAGATCTACGAGTACTTCAAAGAGGCAGACAACGATAATATCAAAAAGGCCATGGAGGAACTGGGCGAAGACGATTACGACGAGATCCACGTCCGCCTTGTTCGCATCAAGTTCCACTGCGACCTCGGTAACTGATTGGTAGTTTTGGGTCATTTGGAGTCATTTATATGCAAGGTGTCATTGATTTCATAACGCTTGGATGCTCGAAAAACTTAGTCGATGCAGAGCGGATCATGCGGCAGTTGGAAGCTGCCGGATGGCGCTGTGTACATGACCCGGAAGAACCCAAAGGAGAGATCTGTGTCATCAATACCTGCGGATTTATCGGCGATGCCAAAGAAGAAAGCATCAACATGATCCTCCAAATGGCGGAACGCAAGAAAGCAGGCAAACTCAGACTCCTCATCGTCATGGGATGTCTCTCCGAGCGCTACCGGGCAGAACTCGAAACGGAAATACCCGAAGTCGATGCCTATTACGGCAAATTCGACTTCGAAAGGATGAAAGTAAGGATTGGACAACACCCAAGTAAGACTAATCCTAGACCATACAGCATCTATGAGAGGCACATTACAACCCCCTCACACTATGCCTATTTGAAAATTTCAGAGGGCTGCAACCGGATGTGTTCCTATTGCGCCATCCCGCTGATTACCGGCAGGCACACCAGTCGTCCCAAAGAGGAGATCCTCGCGGAGGTACGATGGTTGGTATCGCAGGGCGTCAAGGAACTGAACGTCATCGCCCAGGACCTGAGCAGCTACGGGCTCGATCTTGCCAAACGTCACTTACTGCCCGAACTCATCGATGAGATGGCGCAGATAGAGGGCGTGGAGTGGATCCGACTGCATTATGCCTACCCCACGGATTTTCCGGAGGACTTATTAGACATAATGGCGAAACACCCGAATGTCTGCAAATACCTGGATATCGCTTTGCAGCATTGTTCGGACCACATGTTGTCTCTGATGCGGCGGCATATAACCCGGGCCGAGCAGGATGCGCTCATTCGCAAGATCCGCGAGAGAGTGCCGGGTATCTGTATCCGCACTACCCTTTTGGTAGGACATCCGGGAGAGACAGAAGAGGATTTTGAAGAACTCAAACAATGGGTCAAAGAGATGCGTTTCGACCGAATGGGCTGTTTCCCCTATTCCGACGAAGAAGGTACTTACGCCAACCGGCATTACAAAGACGATATACCCCAAGAAGTCAAAGATGCACGGGCGGCTGAACTGATGGCTATACAGCAAGAGATCAGTCTGGAACTGATGCAGCGGTTTGTGGGTAAGACCGAACGCGTGATCATCGACCGGGAAGAGGGAGAATACTTCATCGGGCGAACCCAGTACGACAGTCCCGAGGTGGATTGCGAAGTGCTGATAAAGGCAAAAAAAGAAAGGCCCGCTATCGGACAATTCATAGAGGTCAAGATCTCGAAGGCGGAAGAGTTCGATTTATACGGAGAAATAGAATAACATATATACCATGCTGACAAAAGAATTTCTGGGCTTGGTGGCTGCAAAAGCGGAACTGAGCAAAAAAGAAACAGAACAACTCCTGACAACCATGAATGCGATCATTCGGGAGAATCTGATAGACGGCAAGTCTGTACAGATGCAGGGCTTAGGTGCGCTGGAGATTAAAGAACGTCAGGCGCGCATGATCGTGCATCCGCGTACGGGAGAACGTTCGGTGGTTCCGAGTAAAAACCAACTGGTGTTCAGACCGGCGGGAACAATCAAAGATGAATTCAAAAAACTCTAAACTATGGCAGACAAACTGAGTTGGACGGATTTACGTCACGCTCTGGCATTGCGCGCCGGAGTGAGCGAGAAAAAAGCAGGTGCTTTCCTAAGCGCTTTTCAAGATCAATTGATAGAGGTCTTAAAGAACGACAAACAGGTCAAAATCAATGGTTTAGGCACTTTCAAAGTGCAGGCCGTTGCGCCTCGTAAGAGTGTGGACGTAAACACCGGTGAGGAAATCATTATTGAAGGCTATAACAAACTGGTTTTCGCTCCGGAAGCGGGGGTGAAAGAGTTGGTGGAAAAACAACCGAAAGAGATTGATCCGCTGAAGAAATTAGGTGCCCAGGCCGAGGAGATAGTAGATATCTTAGGCGACCTGGGACAGAGCCCTAAAGAGGAAGTAAAAGAGCCCGAGCCCGAACCGGTAGTCATACCGGAGCCCGTAGTTATACATGAGCCGGTTAAAGAGCCCGAACCCGAGCCTGTAGTTCAGCCGGAGCCGGTAGTTATACCTGAGCCCGTTGTTGAGCCCGAACCGGTAGTTGAGCCCGAACCGGTAGTTGAGCCCAAACCGAAAAAGAAATATCATTTCGTGCGAGACACACTAATCTGCGTCGTGATTTTGCTGATGCTGCTATTAGCAGGCTATTTCTTCCTGCGCCATCGTTTGGGAGATATCCTGCAAAATATCATGCAACCGTCTGATACAGAAGTAGTGGCAGACACAACGGCGCAGGCTGTAGTAGAAACAGAAGAAGCGGTTGAGGTGACCGAACCTGCTCCTGAGAACATGATTCCCGAAGGGGAGATTTCGCAAGAACAGATCTTGGCAGAGTTCTTGGAGGCCTCGGGAGAACTGTCTCCGGCGGAAAACAAGTACCCGGACTTGATTACTACAGAGCCGATGCACGAAGCAAGCCGCCTGGCATGGATGGCGAAGCGGTTCTATGGCGCAAAGATCTACTGGCCATACTTGTACGACGCGAACCGGGATGTGATCTCTAACCCGCATAACATCGAAGTGGGAACACCTATTCGTGTACCGAAACTGACAAAACTGCAGTTAGACACGACGAATGCGCAGACAATGGCTACTATCGAGAGTCTGCGCGAAGAAGCTTTACGAAGTGGAGAGTGATTTTATTCACATAGAAGGGGCAGACACCCATAACCTGAAACATATCTCGGTAGATATCCCCCGCAACAAACTGGTGGTTATAACAGGTGTGAGCGGCAGCGGCAAGAGTTCGCTGGCGTTCGACACCTTGTATGCGGAAGGCCAGCGAAGATATGTGGAGAGCCTTAGCGCCTACGCGCGGCAATTCATGGGACGAATGCAAAAACCGGAGGTGGAGAAAATTGAAGGCATCCCGCCGGCTATTGCCATCCAACAGAAAGTAACCAGTCGTAATCCCCGTTCCACGGTTGGTACCGTAACGGAGATATACGATTATCTCAAATTATTGTACGCGCGCGTAGGACACACCTACTCGCCCGTGAGCGGAGAAGAGGTGCGCAGAAATACGATCCGCGATGTCGTGCAATACATGGAGGCGCAAGAAGAGGGGGCGCGGCTGTACCTGCTGAGCCCTATTGTGCTGCCGGATGGACGGACCCTGCAAGAGCAACTGGCTTTATGGCAAAGCCAGGGTTTCAGCCGAATGATGATTGACGGAGACAGCGTGCGCTTGGATGCAGGCACATGGGAGAAGATCGAAGGACATGAGGCATATCTGTTGGTAGATCGCATTGTCGTCGATCATGAGCAGGCAACGAGTAACCGGTTTGCGGACTCTGTCCAGACTGCCTTCTTTGAGGGCAACGGAGAGTGCCGCGTATGGGTAAATAACCGGGAGAAAGTTTTCTCGGAGCGTTTCGAAGCGGACGGAATACAGTTTGTAGAACCCAGCGAACATCTGTTCGACTTCAACAGTCCTATAGGCGCTTGTCCGGAATGTAAGGGAGTGGGAACGGTCATGGGTATTGATCCGGACCTGGTGGTTCCCGATAAGTCCAAGACAATCTACGAAGGCGCTATCGCGTGCTGGCAAAGCGAGAAGATGAAGAGCTGGCAGGACGAGTTGATCTTCAATGCGGCGAAATTTGATTTCCCGATCCATACGCCCTTCTATGCCCTGAGCCCGGAGCAGAAACAACTGCTTTGGAGCGGAAACGGGTATTTCAAAGGCTTGCATGAGTTCTTCAAAGAACTGGAGAAAGAGCAATTCTCAAAACTGCAATACAAAGTGATGCTGGCGCGCTACAAAGGCAAGACGACCTGCCCTGTCTGCAACGGCTTGCACCTGCGCAAAGAGGCAGGTTACGTACTCGTCGGTGGAAAGAGCATCCAGCAGCTTTGCACAATGCCCATCTCGGAATTGGACGAGTGGTTCGACGCGCTACAACTAAACGAAACGGAAGAAAAAACGGTAGAGATGGTTCTCGCGGAGATCAAGAGCCGGTTGCAGTTCATGAAAGATGTCGGACTAAGTTACCTCACGCTCAACCGTCAAAGCACAACCCTCTCCGGAGGAGAAAGTCAGCGAATCAGCATCGCTAAATCCTTAGGTAGCAGTCTGGTAGGCTCGCTGTATGTATTGGACGAACCTTCCATCGGTCTGCACCCGCGGGACACAGAGAGGCTGATCCATGTGCTCAAACAGCTGCGCGACTTAGGTAACACGATTGTCGTCGTGGAGCACGACGAGGATATCATCGCCGCAGCGGATCACATCATCGAGATCGGTCCGGCGGCTGGCAGACATGGCGGCGAAGTAGTCTATGAAGGCAAACCGCGACCGGATCAGTTCCGCTTTGAGATACCTGCGCAAAGACGCCATTGGAGCAACTATATCGAGATTGAAGGGGCGTGCGAGAACAACCTCAAGAACCTGACAGTACGTTTCCCGCTGCACGTAATGACCGTGGTTACGGGTGTAAGCGGCAGCGGCAAGTCGTCTCTGGTAAGCAAGGTGCTCTACCCTGCCCTCAAGAAACACTACGGAGCGGTGTTCACGGAGCACACCGGCGACTTCGGACATCTCCGCGGCAGCCTCCATCTGATGAGAGATATTGAGTTCGTCGATCAGAACCCGCTCAGCCGTTCGAGCCGCAGCAACCCTGTGACATACCTCAAGGCGTACGATGAGATCCGGCGGCTCTACGCCGAGCAGCCCTTAGCCAAACAGTTGGGCTTCACTCCTGCGCATTTCTCCTTCAACACCCCGGGAGGCCGGTGCGAGACATGCCAGGGAGAAGGAACAATCACCATTGAGATGCAGTTCATGGCGGACTTGATCTTGGAGTGCGAACAATGCCACGGCAAGCGCTTCAAACAAGATGTCCTCGACGTACACTACCGCGACAAATCCATCTACGACATCCTCTGCATGACCGTGAACCAGGCGATAGATTTCTTCTCTCAGGACCCCGAATGCAGCCGTATTGTGCAGAAGTTAAAGCCCCTGCAGGAAGTAGGAATCGGATATATCCAACTGGGACAAAGCAGCAGTACCCTCTCCGGCGGTGAGAGCCAGCGTGTGAAGTTAGCCTCATTCCTCGCGCAAGAGAATGATACACCTACCATCTTCGTCTTTGACGAACCCACAACCGGTCTGCACCACCGCGATATAGAAGTGCTGCTCAAAGCCCTCAACCGGCTCATCAGCAAAGGCCACACGGTCATCATCATCGAGCATAACCCGGCGGTCATTCTGGCGGCGGATCATGTGATAGATTTAGGTCCCGAAGGGGGGAAAGAGGGCGGACAAATCGTCTGCTCCGGCACCCCGGAAGAGATTAGTAAATGCAAAGAGAGTTATACCGGCAAGTACCTTGCCCAAATCCTTAATAAGCATGAGAAAAAATAATTTAAACGAACTGCGCAGCTCAGATATCTTCTCCCATATCCCGCAGGTTACTTATCTGCCGAGATGGGGCGTTTTGCTGATGGATGTGATGCTTTGTACGATCGCGTTCTGGATCAGCGTGTGGGTCGGTAGTGGTTTCCTGAACTACGTTAATCTCAACAATCAGATAGTACCCATCGGGGTGCAATACCTGATCGTGATGCTTGTACAGACCATCGCCTTCTGGGTCTTCCATACCTATTCGGGTATCCTGCGGTATTCAACTTTTATCGACACCGTCAAGGTGCTGCTTTCGAATATCTGCACCGGCGTGGTATTGGTATTGGTAAATGTCGTGATACATCACGCCACGGGATGGCATCCTATTCTGAATACCGTTCTTGCGGTTTATGTGCCTACCTCGTTCGTATTGCTCTTCTCGCTTCGCGTGGGCGTCAAGACGCTGAGCGAGACCATGGAGCGCAACCAGGCGACTCCGCGCGTGATGATTTACGGGACGCAGGCTGCGGGTATTGCTATCGCAAAAATGCTGCGTTCGGCAGGAAACATACCCTACCATCCTATCGGATTCATCGCCGGAGCGAAGGAGCGTTACGGATACGATCTGGCGGGACTGAGAGTACGCCCGCTGAATGAGAAATTATTCGAATGGATGAACGGTCACGGAGTAAACCATGTGATCATCTCCCCGCTGAAAATGCGGGAGATAGACCCCGCAAAGGACCTGCAGATCTTCATCGATCATAACATCCGCATTCTCACGACTCCGTACTTCACGCAGTGGGATAATCTGGACGAGATCGACACACAGCGCATCGGACGCGTGGAAGCAATCCGCATTGAGGATCTCTTGGAACGCCCGCAGATAGACATCAACACGGAGAACGTCCGGCAGATCATCCGGAACAAAGTGGTTTTGGTCAGCGGTGCGGCCGGCAGTATAGGAAGCGAACTGGTGCGGCAGATACAGCCATACGCGCCGCAGGTAACTATCCTCCTGGAGATGGCGGAGTCGCCCTTGCACGACCTCGTCCTGGACCTCAACAAACAGTTCCCCGAAGCCCGGTTCATACCCGTGATTGCGGACGTACGCAACAGAGGACGCATCGAACAGGTCTTCAGCGAAATGCGACCGGATGTCGTCTATCACGCCGCGGCGTATAAGCATGTGCCGCTCATGGAGAGTTTCCCGAACGAAGCGATCCAGGCTAACGTAGCCGGAACGAAGAACATGGCGGACATGGCGGTCAAATACGGCGTGAAGCGGTTTGTCATGATCTCTACCGACAAAGCCGTCAACCCCACCAATATCATGGGAGCAAGCAAACGTATTGCGGAGATTTATGTCCAGTCGCTCTTCCGCAAACTGCACGCCAAAGACCCCGACTGCACGAAATTCATCACCACGCGCTTTGGTAACGTCCTTGGCAGCAACGGATCCGTTATTCCGTATTTCCGCAAACAGATTGCCGCCGGAGGGCCGGTTACCGTAACCCACCCGGATATCATCCGCTATTTCATGACCATTCCGGAGGCCTGCTGCCTCGTCATGGAGGCCAGTACATTAGGAGACGGAGGAGAGATATTCGTCTTCGACATGGGCAAACCGGTTAAGATCCTCGACCTCGCGAGAAACATGATCCGCCTCGCGGGCTACACGCCGGAGAAAGATATAATGATCAAGTTCACGGGCCTCCGACCGGGAGAGAAACTCTATGAGGAGCTCCTCAACCAGAAAGAGACTACTCTGCCGACCGCCAACGAGAAAATCATGGTGGCTCGTGTGAGGGAGTTCGATTTTGAAGAAATTAGTTCCAAAGTGGATGAACTGATTAAGACCAGCCGGCTCACAAAGCCCTTCACCACCGTGACGCTCATGAAACAATTAGTACCCGAATTCATCAGCAACAACTCTATTTACGAGCAATTAGATCCACAATGATACAAACATTTTTTATTTCCCATAGTTACCTCATCGGACTTATCAGTTTTGCCTTTGGATTAATCGGCATGCCTGTCGTGATCCGTATCGCGAAGGCGAAAGGATTTGTCGTGCGCCCGAATAAAAGAATGAGCCACACGGGCGAAGTGCCGAATATCGGCGGACTGAATATCTATTTCAGTTTTATGTTGACGTACCTGCTCTTTGAGTACGACCAGTTGAGCCAAAGCCAGTTCTTCATGATCGGCCTGCTGGCAATCATGGCGGTCGGATTTATCGACGACGTATTGGTACTGACGCCTTTGGCAAAACTCTTGGGAGAAACCCTCGCAGGTATTGCTCTCATCGGATTTGCGGACCTGCGTATCACCCATCTCCACGGCATCTTCGGCATCGCCGGGATTGGCGTCATTCCCAGTTACTTGATCTCGCTCTTTGTGCTGTTAGCTATCATCAACGCCGTCAACCTGATTGATGGTATTGACGGCCTGGCAAGCGGTCTGGGAATCCTCTATTGTCTTTTCTTCGCCGTATATTTCGGCCTTGCGGGTGAGGTAAGTTGGTCGATTTTAGCCATTTGCATGATCGGGTCATTGGCGGTGTTCTTCATCTATAATGTCTTCGGAAAACGCGAAAAGATCTTCATGGGCGACTCCGGAAGCCTGCTCTTGGGATACCTGCTAACGGCGTTTGTCTTCCATTTCTGCGAGATCAACGCCTACCATCAGGTGCCGGCTGCGCTCGAGATGACGGCGGCTCCGGCGGTAGCTATATGCGTCCTGACCATCCCTATTTTCGACACCATCCGAGTCAGCCTCACGCGCATCAAACAACATCGTTCGCCTTTCCAGCCGGATAAGAACCATATCCATCATCTGCTCCTCCGAACCGGCCTCAATCACATCCAGACGACATGCGTCCTGCTGTCGTTCAGCGTGCTCTTCATCGGCCTCGCTATCCTCGGCAGAAACTGGAATATATGGCTGCTACTGATATGCGATTTTGCGCTCGCTACTGCACTCACGATGCTCCTCTGGCGCATCCTCAATAAGAAAATGGCAAATGACCAAATAGTAAATGTCTAAATGTTAACCATTGATCATGTAAGTATGGAGTTTTCGTCCCGCCCTGTGCTGGACGACATTACGTTCCTCATCAACCGAAAGGAGCGTATTGCGCTCGTGGGCAAGAACGGAGCCGGCAAAACAACCCTCCTGCGACTCATCGCTGGAGAATATCAGCCTACCTCCGGACGCATCGCCAAAGACGCTGACATGACCATCGGTTACCTCCCGCAGGTGATGCTCTTCCGGGACGACAAGACCCTCCGCGAAGAAGTAATGTCTGTCCGGGACAAAGGCGCAAAAGACGATCTACAGACAGATGAGGCGCGATTCATCGCAGAAATGGATCGGACCATCATCGGTCTGGGATTCGAGCGCAAAGATTTTGAACGCCCTTGTTCGGAGTTCTCCGGCGGATGGAGAATGCGTATCGAGTTGGCAAAAATCCTCTTGTCTCATCCGGACTTACTCCTCCTTGACGAGCCGACCAACCACCTCGACATCGAGTCTATCCAGTGGCTCGAGGACTTCCTCAAGACCAGCCCTTCCGCCGTACTCATGGTATCCCACGACCGAGCGTTCATAGACAACACCTGCCCCCGCACGATAGAAATAACCCTCGGCCGCATCTACGATTATAACGTCAATTACAGTCGTTTTGTGGAACTCCGGAAAGAACGCCACGAGCAACAGGTCCGCGCCTACCAGAACCAGCAGAAGATGATTCAGGACACAGAGGACTTCATCGAGCGATTCCGCTATAAAGCTACCAAAGCCGTACAAGTACAAAGCCGCATCAAACAGTTGGAGAAACTGGAGCGGCTGGAGGTCGATCTCGAGGATACAAGCCGACTCAACCTCCGTTTCCCGCCCGCTCCGAGAAGCGGCGATTTCCCCATTATCGTCGAAGACCTGCGAAAAGATTTCGGCGCGCACAACGTCTTCCATGACGTCACCTTCACCATCCGACGCGGAGAGAAAGTAGCATTCGTCGGCAAGAACGGAGAAGGTAAATCCACACTCGTCAAGTGCATCATGGGCCAGCTCGACTACCTGGGCACCCTCAAAATCGGACACAACGTCAAGATCGGTTATTTCGCCCAGAACCAGGCAGCCCTGCTGGACGAAAACCTCTCCGTCTTCGACACCATCGACTACGTCGCCGTCGGAGACATACGTACCAAAATACGCGACATCCTCGGCGCCTTTATGTTCGGCGGCGAGGCATCAGAGAAAAAAGTCAAAGTCCTCTCAGGAGGCGAACGGAGCCGACTCGCGATGATACGGCTCCTCCTCGAACCCTGCAACCTCCTCATCCTCGATGAGCCCACCAACCACCTGGACATGCAATCCAAAGATGTCCTCAAAGCCGCCCTGCAGGACTTTAACGGCACGGTCATCTGCGTCTCGCACGACCGCGATTTTCTCAACGGACTCGTATCCAAAGTGTACGAATTCGGCGGCGGAAGAGTCAAAGAACACCTCGGCGGAATTTACGATTTCCTCCGTGCCAAAAAGATAGAAACCCTTCAAGACCTCGAACGGTCCAAAGTAAGTCCAATCCCGACGGTCAACCGACGGTCAACCGACAGTCAAAGCCAATGTAACGCCCCTGTAGAGCCCTCGAATGCCAAGCTCGACTACGCTGCCCAGAAAGCCGCAGCTGCCGAGCGGCGCAAGAAAGAGAAACAGATTGCCGAGACCGAAGAGGCCATCGCTGCCCTCGAGGCGCAACAGGCGGAGATGGAGCAACTGCTCTCTCTCCCCGAGAACCAGACCCAAGAGAACTTCCAACGATACGAATCTGTCAAACACCAGATAGAGCAAAAAATGTACGAATGGGAAATTTTAAGCGAAGAGTAATATGAACGAAATCGTAAATTACCTGATCACGTGGCTTTGCTACGGAGACGAAGAAGCCGCCAAACGCGTAGCGTACACGGCCGACGAGAAGGCGCTGGAGACCTACGACCTCATCATTGTGCCTAACGGACATTTGGGCAAAGACCTGATTGTTCCGGAGTTAACCCGCCCCGTGGTAGAGCAGCCGGCAAAGGACAAGACGATCATCCGCACGGACATCGTCTATTCGGCCTTCTTCTTCACCTCCCGCGCGGAAGAACTGCTCAATCCCAAGCGCGACGAGCACGGACGATTTACCGCCAAGGACTCGATGCTCTCCTACAAAAGCCGTCTGTTGATTCCGCGGCTGGACGAGTACGCACGACTCGTTCTCAAGCAACTCAACCTGCCGCTGCCGGAAGAAGGATTCGGACATATATACCTCACCCACGACATCGACTCGATCTCCCAATACCGCCATCTGCGCGGAGCAATAGGAGGTATCCTTCGCGGCGAATGGAAACAGGTTTGGCGGTCGATCTGGAACATCCACAACGATCCGATATATACCTTCCCGTGGTTCATAGAGCAGGATTCAAAGGTACCGAATGCCGATATGATTTATTTCGTCAAGCATACCTTCGGCTGGGGCTACGACTACCCGCAATACTGCCTCCGGGGCTTCGACTGGAGGCACCTCAAGAAACTGCTCCGGCACAATAACGCCTACCTCGGCGTACACGGCAGCTACTACGGCTACCTGCCGAAAATCAAATACAGCCGTATGTATCGCGCGCATTACTTAAGGTGCTCTATCGACCAGATGCAACGCCTCGTGGATGCCGGTTATCGCGACGATTTCACAATGGGTTTCCCGGATCACATCGGTTTCCGTCTCCAGACCTCGCGCGCCGTGCGCTGGATCAACCCCAAGACCTACGAACTCACGCCGCTGACCCTCCATCCGCTACTCGTCATGGATTGTACGCTGAGCAACGAGAACTACATGCACCTCGACCAGGAGGAAGCGTACTTCATGGTCGAACGCCTCATCGAGAAAGTGCAGCTCCACCATGGCGACCTTTGTCTCCTTTGGCATAACTCCAACCCCACAGCTAACCCCTGGCATAAATCCATTTATGCGCAAATCTTGAAACTGCTGCAATGAACCCACGCGTGCTCATAGTATCCGATCCCTTTACCTCACCGGCGTACACACCCCGGTTACGGTGTCTATGCGACTACCTGACGGCGCAAGGATGGACCATCGATCTCTATACGGAACGATGCGAGAACCTGACTTTTGAGCATGCCTACCCGATTCATGAGATTACCGTCTATCGCACTTCATCGTCTCTCGAATGGGCGGTAAAGAGTGCGTGGAGTCTCTTAACCGACTGGAGAAACCGCTTCTTCACCCGAGAAGTACGAAAAGCGATTGCCGGCAAAGAGTACGACCTGGTCTTTTGCAGCACCTTCTCCACTTTTCCTCTACTTACCGCGTTAACCATTGCCCAAGAGCGGCATCTACCACTGCATGTGGACTTGCGCGACATCGATGAACAAGCACCCGGAGCGCAATATCAAAGTCATCGCCAATGGTGGCTTCGCCCCTTCCGGAATTGGTACCGGAATGTCAATATCGCTCGGCGGAATAAAGTCCTTCGCCTGGCAACTCAATTGACCTCTGTATCACCGTGGCATAAAGCGTTTTTGAGTCATCTCAATCCCCATACCGAGTTGATATACAACGGATTTGACGAGCAGTTCTTTTATCCCATGAACCTGCCTGCCAAACAATTCGAGATGGCTTACGTAGGTCGTGTTTATGAGTCCCAACTGCAAAATCCGACGATGCTGATGCAAGCTCTTCAGACGCTCGACCTCCCGCTCCGTATCCATTGGTACACATCTGCCGAAGGACAGCAACGGATTCAGATTCTTGCCAAGCAATACAACGTCGAGCGATACATGACCTTCCACTCCTACGTGCCGCCGACCGAAGTACCGAACCTGCTACGCAGTTATTCGATTCTTCTCGTTCTCAGCAATAATGCGGCTACTAGCGGGGCGCACGGCATTATGACGACGAAGTTCTTTGAGGCATTGGGCGTGGAAAAACCCGTCCTCTGTGTACCCAGCGACGAGGAATGTCTGGCGCAAGTGATACAAGATACCAACGCAGGTTTGGCAGGAACAAACGCACAAGAAGTTGCGGATTTCATTCTCGCCAAATACAACGAATGGAAAACCAACGGCTTCACGCGTCAGCCGGTTGATCAAGAAAAGAAACGCCTCTTCACGCGTCAGTACCAGGCGCAACAGTTTGAACAACTGCTTTTGAAAGCGATAGATGAAAGAAGATAGAACGATATTAGTGGACATCTGTTGGACCTTGTTTTACTCCAATACGACCTACGACTTCCTGCATATACGCGGGAACAAGTTCAACTCGCTCTTCTATAAACTTTTTGGCATCGACCTGATACGTAGCAGAGCTATCCGCGCATTTAAACGACTGCCAAAAGACGAACAACAAACACGCGTGGAACGGTTCTATACCGACTATCTCCTGCCGCGGAAGATTAGTCCTGTTTGGCAGATAATAGAGGGCAGAAACATCGTCCTCGTCTCCCAAACAATGGACCTCATCGCAAAAACCGTTGCCGGACATATCGGAGCAAAAGCCTATCATGCCACGCAGCATAAAAAAGAGGTATTGACCCTCTACGCGGATTTCGACATCATTACCGATAACATAAGCGACCTTCCGCTTATCCGGCATGCCCGACAGGCAACTATTATAACCTATAACAACCGTTCACGATGGGAGAAAATCCTGCCGCAGGACATCAACGTTCACTTTATTGAAACAGGCAGAAACAAATATTAGATCCCGATACGCACGTCCGTACATCCCGAACGCGGTGTTCTACATCCCGTTCAGTTATTACTATGCGGTACGGCTTGGTACTATCCAAAAGCTGCTATCATGGATGCTGATTTACCTCATGCCGACTGCTTTCTATTCAGCGATTGGTTATTCCGGTTCTTGGACACTTTTCGCCCTCAACTACTGGCTCATCCTGCTCGCCGTGTTCTCCATCTACGAATACGGCTATATAGCGAACGATACACTTTCAATCCGCCACGAGCAACAACCTGCCATCCGTCTCTACGACTACAACTTCGCGCATTTTGAGCGATACAAAGCGTTGATTTTCACCTCCCGGATCGGATATAGCCTGCTTGCACTGCTGGCACTTTATGCCCTGAACGGCTACGAAACCGCTCTTCGTGTAGGTCTTTCCATCCTGGTGATGGCGTCGCTTTTCGGCATATATAACTGCTGGAGAAGTTGGAATAACGTGTGGTTATACCCTTTCCTGGTTTGTTCACGGTATGTACCCTTCATGCTACTCATGCCGCATCCTTGGGAGGTTTGGTTCCTACTTTTCCTCTCTTTCCCGCTTCTCAACGCACTCGAGCGGTTCTCCATGCCTCGCTACCGATGGCCGTTGATGCGGAAACTCATTCCCTCGGAGGAGTCCAAGACACGCTTCCGCGCTATCTATTATATAGTAGTGCTCCTTTTTGCAGGTATATTCATTTATGCGAAAGAATATAATTATATCGTATTGACGCCCATATTTATCTTATGCCTCTATCGCGTGGCATTGGTCTTTTGGCTCAAAAAACATAAACCCGAAAACTACTTAAATGGCTAACATATGAAACGACACCTTCTTACTTTTGTACTTTGCACATTGTCCCTTTGCACTTTTGCCACCACACGGTATGCTTCGCCTTCCGGCACAGGTGATGGCACCTCCTATGCCTCGCCAACCTCGTTTGCTGCAGGTGTAGCCAGCCTCACTGCCCCCGGTGACACCCTCTATCTCTTAGGTGGTACGTATGAGTTCACGGACAAGTTCTCCATCAACAAACAGGGCTCTTCCTCCAAACGCATCGTCATCTCCGGATACCCGGGTCAGAAAGCAATTCTGGACTTCCATCAGGTGCCGTACGGCACACGGGGTATCACCGTGCATGCTAACTCGCTGTACGTCCATATCAAAGATCTCGCCATCGCTTGGTCCGGCAAGAACAACCTCTATAACGAAGGCTCGTACTGCCTCTTCGAGAACCTCGACATCTACGGCTCTGCCGATACGGGATGTCAGATGAAGAAAGGCGGAAACAACGTCATCCTCAATGTGGACTCCCACGATAACTTCGACTACGAGACGATGAGCGGCAGTACCGCTAATTTCGGAGGTAATGCCGATGGTTTTGCCGACAAGCAGTTCACCGGTGCAGGAAACCACTATATCGGTTGCCGCGCGTGGAACAACTCCGATGACGGCTGGGATTTCTTCCAGCGGGTCAGCTCGTCCAACACCATCATCGAGAACTGCGTCTGCTACCAGAACGGAATGCCCTACTACGACATGAGCAATCATCCACGTGCATTAGGCGTGGACAAACCGTGGTTTGATTCCAAAGTAGGAACCCAGATGACCGACCGCTATGGTCAAACCATCACCATTACCCTTAACCGCTATCCCTGCCAGGGCAACGGCAACGGTTTCAAGATGGGCGGAGCCGGAAAGAATCCCGACGGTACAGCAGCCCCTACCAACCATAAGATCTTGATCCACCACTGTCTGGCAGTAGCCAATAACGCCCGCGGCTTTGACCAGAACAATAACGGCGGCACGATGTGGGTCTATAACAATACCGGTTATGACAACGGCGTGAACTTCGGTTTCACGACCGCTTACGGCACAGACGAGTTGCGCAATAACATCAGCTATAAGGGCAAGAACGCAGACCAACCCAAATCGAAGAGTGTCATCGCTATCGACCATAACTCCTGGAACGGCTTTAACCTCTCCGCCTCGGACTTCCAGTCGCTCGACACGACGCAGATCCTTGCCCCGCGTACCGCAGATGGTTCACTGCCGGAAGGTACCTGTCTGCACCTTGCGGATGGTTCTTCGCTCATCAACGCCGGCATCGACGTCAACCTCTGGTATAACGATTTTGCACCGGACTTGGGATGTTACGAGACCCCCGGAGAGCGCCATGATCCCGAACCCGGAGAAGATACCATCCCTGACGTCCAACCCGAAGGTACCCATGCCGTTGCGTTCGTCACCATCCCTCAATCACCGGAAGACAAAGCTCTGCTCCAATACCTCCGCGCCAACGACAGTCTCTGGGTTGTCGAGACCGACGCCATGGACCCCGAAGTGGACTATAGTACCTACGAAGTGATCGTCTTAGGTTCCAAACCCAGCAGCAGCGCTTCGGGTTTCACACCGCTCAAAGGCTACGACAAGCCTATGGTACTCCTTAAACCGTGGTTATTAAAGCAAGGCGTATGGTCATGGGGAACAGCGGTAAACACAGAGGATTTGTCTATCTCGGTGACGAACGCCTCTCATCCGCTTTTTGAGGGACTGACCATCGCGAATAACGAAGTTCAGATCTTCGCGCGCTGCGAGCAGCAAAAAGCGGTTACTGCGATCTCCGCATGGACCAATACCGAAGGCTTCGACGTGCTTGCTTCCCCGGTGTCGCAAACGGAATCTACATCGATTGCGTTCTTCCCTCAGGGCACCGACTGCAACGGAACGACGCTCCCGCAACCGATGTACATGATCGGCGTGAGCGAGTACTCGACTGCATACCTCACTACTGATGGCAAGCGGCTCATTGAGAATGCAATCTGCCTGCTTTTAGGCATCCCCAACAACCATTCCGCGCAACCGGAAGGCTTGGAAAATCAGAAATCTGAAGTCATAACTCATAAATTTATCCAAGATGGCAAACTCTTTATTCGCATGGGCGAAGCGGTTTATGATCTTACCGGTCGCCGTATTAGTCGCTAACCTTGTTTGCGCCGAAGACGCGCAGTACCAAGACGTTCATTATACCGTCGATGACAATCGTCTGACGGCAGAGGTGACGCTTAATCCAAAAGCCTCGGGGGAACTGCTCATCCCGGAAACGATTGTCGTAGGGCAGAACACCTACACGGTAATCGCTATCGGAGACAAGGCTTTCAAGGGCTGCAAGAACCTTACCGCCATCGTTCTGCCAAAGACTATCGAGCGCGTCTATCGCTCGGCTTTCGACGGCACGGGCATCATGCTCAACAAGGAGAACTGGAAGGACGGCTGTCTCTGGATTGACTCTATCCTCATCGCCACGGACAAGACCATCAAACCGCGGTTCATCGTTCCTGAGGGAACCCGTCTTATCGCTGCCGGTGCTTTCCAGGGCAATAAGGCGCTCCTGCGGGTGGAACTGCCGGCCTGCATCTCCCGTATCGACCATGAGACCTTCCGCGATTGCAAGAACCTGCAGAAAGTGGTCATCCCGAAGACCATCACCTCCATCGGCGAAGATGCTTTCCTCGGCTGCGGCATCTATCAGAACGAGAAGAAATGGAAGAAAGGTGCGCTCATTATCGACGACTGTCTGGTTGCTACCAACAACGACCTGCCGGCGAAATATATCTTCAAGAACAAGATCCCTATCCGCCTTATCGCGGAGCGGGCGTTTGCCAACCGCAAGAACCTGCGCACCGTCGTCATCCCCGAGACCGTCACAGCCGTTCCTACGGCCTGTTTCTACCAATGCGAGAACCTCGTGGATGTCACCATCCCTGCTACGGTGCGCAAGGTCGGGAACTTCGCTTTCTATAACTGCGGTCTTATCAAGAACGCCCTTCTGCCGCGAGATCTGGAGTTTCTCGGCGCCGGGGCATTCTACGGTTGCGTCAACCTCAAGGAACAAATCCTGAGCGATAAGATCGAGGTGCTCGAGCGCGCTACGTTCTTCTCCTGCCGCACCCTCAAAGCCATTACGCTCCCTGCGCGTCTGCGCCGTCTGGATGCGGGTGTCTTCGCCGGTTGCTCCAACATAGAGACTATCGAACTGCCTTCGACGCTCACCTTCATGGGCGACCAGGTATTCGCAGGCTGCGCCACCTTGCGTAAGGTTGCCATTCCTTATGGCATCAACTCGCTACCCAAGCAGGCTTTCCAGGGCTGCACGCGTCTCTACCGCATCGACCTGCCGGATGGCATCTACGCCATCGGAGACGAAGCCCTCGACGGTTGCCTGGCGCTGGAGAAGATCAATATCCCGCTCTCTACCTTCCGCATCGGCGTGCGCGCGTTCCATAACTGTCAGCAGCTTCGCGGCATCGCCCTCGTGGATCATATCCACATGATCGAGGAAGGTGCTTTCCAGGAGTGCAAGATGCTGGAGGAGGTTCAACTGCCCGCTTCGCTTCAACGGTTGCAGCAAGGGGCTTTCGCACAGTGTATCAATCTGCAAAAACTCATCCTCAACGCTTCTCTCAAGCGCATCGATGACGGCGCTTTCTACGGCTGCCGCAGCCTGCGAGAGGTGCAATGGAACGACTCCCTGCAGACCATCGGCGTAGAAGCGTTCATGGACTGCAAATACTTACGGACGCCTGTTCTGGCGCCCGCAGTAGAGGTAGGTAAGAATGCTTTCAAAGGGTGTCGCTGATTACTTCAGAGGCAGCAGGCTGACAAATCTGTATCGGATTTCCTCTCCGATCTCCATCTCCATATAGTAGGGTTCCGGCTCCGCATCGGTGCTGGAATCCACTGTTATATACCGGACCTTTCCGTAATCCGTTACTTCGCGGCTGTGGTCATGCCCTGCGAGGTACAGATCCACTCCGGCCGAACTCAACACGCTCGTCAAATCGTACGTCTCTTCAATCGAGAGATTGGAAGTATGCCCCTGCGAGTTATCCTGCTTGAAGAGATGGGTATGCGTAAAGACGATGATGTGCCGGTATCCGGCGTTCTTCTTTTCCGCCAGCAGATCCTTCAACCACTGCATCTGATCCGTGCCTAAGGTACCCTCCGCGGTGTCGAGGCAGATATACAGATCCTGTTTCTTACCCGTCTCATAGGAAGCCCCCGTATAGGTATCAAACCAGTAGGTGGAACTGCCGTAATATTGCTGCCAGATATGCCACTGGTTAAAATAGATATCGTGATTGCCGCAGGTCATAAAAACTGTATCTTTGCGGTTCTTCATCACGCCGTCCAGGTGGAGGATGCTATCCGCGTGGGCGAAATGCGCCTGCGCGTTAATCAGATCGCCTAAAAAAAGGCAGAAATGCGGATGACTGTCCGCCTTGTACGTCCGGATGAATTTCTCCAACCCGTAGTGGGTAGTGTCTATATGGCTGTCCGTGCAGACGAACACGCGGTACTCCGCCGGCATCTGAACATGCACCACGCCGTGCTTCTCGCTATAGTCCCGCGACTCCTTGAACCGCTGTTTGATCTCCGGACTCGTGCCGTTGAACATACCTAACATATCGTAATTGGGGTTGCACGCGGTGCAAAGAACGCCCATCAGCAATGCTGCTAAATACTGTCTTTTCATAGTGTCTAAAATCGGTAGCTGAATCCTGCGCGCAGGTAAGCGGCGTAGAAAGTAGCATTAAGGTGAAACATTCCCGTGATCTTCATCTGTCCGTCGAGGTGGACGCGCCAGTGCTCATCGATGTCGTAGCGCGTATGGAGGAAGAACATCGGCTGCCACATCCGCTCCATCTGCCAGTCGTCCTTGTTGCTGACCGCTACGGATATATTCCAATTGTTCGTCTGCGGGCGGGCAAAGACCTCCAGACGGTATAGCAGGTTAAACGGCTCTACTTCGTATTTGTCCTCCGAATGCCAGGAGCGGTCCCAACTATCCATCACCCGCATAAATCCGCCGATCTGCACCGACACGTAGTCAAACCGCCATCCTACAGACAGCGCCGCATTAAAATCATGCATCCTATTGCGGAATACTCCTTTGTACAGCACCTCCGTTTCCGCAAAGAGTTGTCCTACGGGCAGGTCTATCGTCGGCCGCAGCACGACGGCAGCGGTGAACACATTCGCCGACTGGTACTGCATCCGGGCATCCAGCTGCAAGTTTCTTACGACCGACATGTGGGCAAAAATATCTACATTACCCATGTGCCCCCAAGTCCGGTTATAGCCGTACTCGGCCATCAGCGAAAGCGAATATCGCTCTTCGCCGAAGCCCCTTAAGTCATGGCCTCCGTCCAGCGAGATATACTCTTTCGCTGCCATCGGAAGGGTCACTAATACTACTAAAAAAAGGATTGTTTTCCGCATGTATTTAAGGATATTATTGTCTTATAATTGTACTACGGTGAGTCCGGCACCGCCGTGGTTGACATCTCCGTCGCCGAACTCCAGGGCTACCTGCCCTCGTTTGCGTCGCTGGCGGTTAAGGTCATTGAGATAATCCCTCGTCAGCTGCTTCAACGCGCCGGTACCCGTGCCGTGCAGGATCGTCACTTCGCCGGCACCGACCATCAGTGCATCGTCCATGTACGCGATCAGTTTCTCCAATGCCTCGTCCGCCCGATAACCGCGCAGGTCCAGCGTTCGCTCAAACGCCAAGGTTCGTTGCCTAACGGTGCTCCGGATGGTGATATTACTCTTCGTCTCCGGGTCTTTAGCCATCGTCTTACTCAGTTTCCTCAGCTCCGAGAAGTCCCGCATCACGCCTTTTCGGCTTTCTTCTTTCGACTTTTGACTTTCTACTTTCGACTCTTGACTCTTGACTTTCTCCTTCAGACTCTCCACTTTCTTCCGTGCCGCCTTGGTCTTCTCCTTGTCCGCTTTGGCTTCTTTGATCTCGCGGATGGTACGCTCGATGGTGGCGTTGGATTGTTGGAGGAGTCGCTCTGCTTCCTGCCGCGCCTCCTCTAAGATCTCTTTCTTCTCTTTCTTCACGCCCGCCATCCGCTCTTCATACTCCGCCATGCGGGCTTCAAGCGCTTTCTCTTTCTGGCGGATGGCCTGTCGCTTGTTTTCCCAATAACGCTTGTCTCGGGCTATATCCTGGAGCTGTTTGTCGTAATCTATATGCTCCTCTCCTACCAGGTCCGTCGCGTAGCGGATGATCTCTTCGCTCAAGCCTGTCTGGCGGGCTATCTCTATAGCAAAGGAGCTGCCGGCCTGACCGATGGATAGTTGGAACAGCGGCCGCATCGCGCCGCGGTCATAGAGCATCGCGCCGTTCACAACGCCCGGCGTCTCTTCCGCAAAATGCTTGAGGTTAGTGTAGTGGGTTGTGATCACGCCGAAGACTCTTCTCTGAACCAACTCGCGCAGGATTGCTTCCGCTATCGCACCGCCGATCATCGGCTCCGTACCCGTTCCCATCTCGTCGATGAGAATCAGCGTCCGTTCATCCGCCTGACGCAGGAAAGCGCGCATGTTACGCAGGTGGGACGAATAGGTGGATAACTCGTCCTGAATCGACTGCTCGTCGCCGATATCAATCATCAGATTATCAAACACCCCTGCCCTGCTCTGCTCCGCTACGGGCACCAACAGACCGCATTGTAGCATATATTGCATCATCGCCACGGTCTTGAGGCACACGGATTTACCGCCGGCATTGGGACCGCTGATGACGAGTACACGGTTCTTGTCTTTCTCTAATCGGATAGAAAGCGGCACCACGGTCTTGCCTTGCGGTGCATAGTGCAGCCATAGTACCGGGTGTCTGGCTTCCGACCATTCCACGAGCGGACCGTCCACCAGCTCCGGCCGGATGGCTTTCATCGCTTGCGCGAGGGAGACTTTGGCGTTCAGGAAATCCACCTCTGCCAACATCCGCTGACTCGCCATGATCTGCTCGCTCTGCGGACGGATGAAGTCCGTCACTTCGCGCAGGATACGGATTCGTTCACGCCGCTCTGCGCCCTCTAACTCGCGGATCTTATTATTGGCGTCCACCACCTGTTGCGGCTCGATATACACCGTCTTTCCGGTAGCTGACTCGTCGTGAACGATTCCGCCTATCTTTCGTTTGTATCCCGGCGATACAGGGATCACGAGTCGTCCTTCGCGCAATGTGGGCGCCGCATCGCTATCAACGTAGCCGTCGGTCTTGGCTTGTCGTAAGATAGCAGCTAAGGTGCGGCTGACACTGCCTTGCTGGTTCGTTATCTCACGGCGGATGCGGGCTAACTCCGGCGATGCGTTATCGGCTATCTTGCCGTAGCGGTCTAACACGCGGTCGATAGTTTTCACTATCCCCTCTAATCCGCTAACCCCTAATCCACTAACCGTCAACCCCTTCAACGCGCCATACCTCGTCTCGTCCATCGCCGCAAAACATTGCTCTATCTCTACGGCAAAACTCAGACTCTTACGCAACTCATCCAACTCCGCTTCGTCCATGAACAGACCCTCGATACGAATCCGTGCGACGGACTCTCTGAGGTCGTATATCTCTCCGCGGGGCATGCTCACTCTTGCGTCCTCGTGCGCCATGCGCATCTGGTCGGTGAGCATCAGCATCGCCTGCACGGTCGCGTACTCCGTCTCCATCTGCATCGCCTCCACGCGCTCGCGTCCCAGCCCCGACGTACACCTACGGCGCAGTTCTTCACGGATCACCGTGAAGTCAATCTTCTCTTCTATGTTATTTGGGTAATACATCACCCCAAGATTCTGCAGTCTTTGATAGCCGGGGCCCCGACGGCTTCGTTCAGTTTGCGCACCAACTCGAACCGGTTCTCGAAGAGTTGGGTCTTCAGCGCGGCGGAGTTAACCCGCACGTAGAGCATGCCGTCCTTCACTTCCACGGATCGCGTCAGTTGCTGAACGGTCTCGCCCATCACTTGCGGCCATACTTCCTCTATCTGCCTGTCCATCACCGTTTGCTCCAGGCCGCTCTCCCGGAGGAAATCCACGAGGGCGTCGGTGATAGAGAGGGAATTAGCGTTGATAGACATCTTCCTCTTTGGTCTTATGTAGATATATCCGCTGCCGCGTACGGAAGGTACGGATCTGCGGATCCAGTTCATTCCATTTTTGTATCGCCTCTATCTTCACGCCCACCTCCTGACTCAGTTGCCAGAGCGACTGACCGGTGTGGCTCCATACGAAGGGCTCCTCGCCGGTGTTCTTCTTGGAGTCCAGATAAATACGGTCGCCTTTCGCCAACTCGCGTCCTAAGGCGTCGTTATCCTCGCGCAGGTCACGCTCGCGCACGTTCAGACGGAACGCCACGTTCGCGTACGTATCGCCCTCGCGCGCAACGACGTACTGGATGCCGTTGCATTTCTTGCGGGGGTGCATCAGGAAGAAACTATCCCGCTCCTCTTTTGCCGTCAGCGGTTCTACGTACGGAGGTTCCGGGTCATTATGAATGACCATGATCGGCTCCGAACGGCGAACGATCGTAGCTTTCAGCGGACGCTTGGGCTTGGGTGCCGGCTTGGCTACCGTATCTGCGGCAGCGGCAACCGCGGCAGCAACCGCGGCACTACCTTTGACGGCACGCGTGACGGTCAGCGTATCCAGACGGTAGTCTTCGATGAGTTTGACCAGTTTGGGTGCGTAGGAAGGATCCGTGGCGTAGCCGCACTCCTTGAGTCGGCGAGCCCAACCTTCGTAGTCCTCTACCGCGATCTCAAAACAAGTCGAGTAACGCGTGCGTTTGAGGAAGATCGAGTGGTCTTTGAAACTCTCTGCGGCGTTGCCGTACTGACGGAAACACTCACCCTCACTGTCGTCGTCGTGGTAATAGACACCGCCGAACCACTCGCTGGTACACTTGATACCGAAATGGTTCTTGGCATTGAGAGCCAACTCGCTCTGCCCGGCTTGGGACTCTAACAGTGCTTGCGCCATTGTGATGCTGGCGGGGATGCCATAGTCCACCTGCTCCTGGATAGCGATCGCTTTCCATTCCTCGATGTACGCCAGATACGTCGGGTTCTGTTTCTGTGCCCAACTACTCATTGTGCCGATCATCAGCACAGCTATAATAAACAGTTTCTTCATATTTTCTAAATCTTAAATCCTAAACCCTAAATCCTAAAACCTAAATCCTAAACCCTATTAGCCAGCGCTATCACTTCTTTCGCAATCCGTGTAGCGGAATCGGCCTGCGCGAGTTTCAGCACATTGGTATGTAGTACCTCTAACTTGGCTTGGTCTTCTATTAACCTCAGCGCTGTCGGAATCAGTTTCTCTGCCGCCTCCGCATCGCGCACCAGCACCGCCGCATCGCGGTTCACCAATGCCATGGCGTTATGCGTCTGATGATCCTCCGCCACGTTCGGCGAGGGAACTAAGATAGCAGGTTTGCCTAAGAGGCATATCTCGCTGATGGACGAAGCACCTGCGCGGGAGATCACCAGGTCTGCTTGTGCGTACCGCTCCGGCATGTCGCTCAGGAAGTCCAGACACTCGATGTTCGCCGGTTGGCCGGCTGCTTCCCATGCGGCTTTGCAGGACTCGTAATACACCTTACCGGTTTGCCAAACGACCTGTATATCGCTCTTGGCTAACTCCGGCAGCGCCGCCTTCACCGCCTCATTGATCGTCCGTGCTCCCAATGACCCGCCGATAATCAGGAGCGTCTTTCGACTTTCGACTTTCGACTTTCGACTTTCTACTTTCGTCAGATTCTGCCTAACGGGATTACCCGTGAGGATGATCTTCTCCGCGGGGAAGAAGCGCTCCATGCCGGGGTACGCCACGCAGATCTTCGCAGCTTTGTTCTTCAGGATCTTATTCGTCACGCCAGCAAAGCCGTTCTGCTCTTGCAGCAAGATAGGAATCCCCATGTTCGCCGCCGCCCACATAGCAGCACCGGAAGCGTAACCGCCTACGCCGACCCCTACGTCCGGCCGAAAATCCCGGATGATTCTCTTTACCTGCCGGATGGACTTGACCAAGTCCACTAACACCGACACGTTCTTCCACGGCTGCGCGCGGTTGAAGCCGCGTACCGGCAGACCGACGATCTTATACCCTGCTTGCGGCACGCGCTCCATCTCCATGCGCCCTAACGCGCCTACGAAGAGGATCTCCGCCTCCGGGTCTAATTCTTTCAATGCATTGGCAATACTGATGGCAGGGAATATATGTCCTCCGGTCCCTCCTCCGGAAATTAAGTAACGCATGTTATTCTAAAGTTATTATCGGTACTTCTTCCTGGCTCTCGCTGATGGTCTCCTGTACGCGTTCGCGAAGGGCTAACTGCTCGCGGCTCACGCTCATCATAATGCCGAAGTATATCGAGGTGATCAGCACCGATGTACCGCCCCTGGATATCAGCGGCAGCGGCTGTCCCGTCACCGGTCCCAATCCTACCGCCACGAGCATGGAGATCAGTGCCTGGCAGGTGATCATCAGCGCCAGCCCCATCGTCATCAGCATCGCCGGTATGTCGGAATACCGGCTCGACACATTGCAGGCCCTGAACAGCACTGCCAAGTACAGGAAGATTAAGAACGCGGCGCCGATGATGCCGGACTCCTCAACGATGATGGCGAAGATATAATCCGCAAACGCCAAGGGCAGATAATCCCGTTCCTTGCTGTTACCGGGTAAGACGCCGAGAGGGGTGGTACCGCCGCGGGCGATAGCTACCGACGAATAGACCTCCTGGATATTCTCGTCCGTGAGGACGTATTTGGATGCTCCCTCGTCGTTAAAATGCCTGTCGATACGGGACACCCAGGTCGTTGCGCGCTTGAAGGGCCCGTGCATCTGCCGTCCCGGCCGGACGAACCCGAACTCCACGATCGCGTAGCCGAGCACCAGCACCACAATGGCGATGCCGACGATCGACAGCGTATATTTCCATGGGATCCGCGCTAAGATCCACAGGCAGAAGACAATCAGACCGATCAGCACCGCCGTCGAGAGGTTGGACGCCATGATAGGCAGCATCACAATACCCGCGATGACCAAGGTGCGGATGAAGTATTTCCATTTATCTTCCTCGGTACGGATACGCGCCAGCTGGTCCGCCACGACGATGATCAGACTCAGCTTCGCCAGCTCCGAAGGCTGGAAGGTGATTCCCGCAATACGCACCCATCTCGCAGCGCCGTTGATCGTCACTACCAAGGGGTTTCCGGGAATCATCGTGGAATACACCAGGAGCGTGCTGATCGCCAATAATACGTACCCGCCCAGACGAATCCAATAGGTGGGGATATACTGGATGCCGAAGGCTGCAATCAGACCTAACACGATGAAGAACATCTGCTGCCCGATCGGTCCTAAGGCGGAGTGATGCATATATACCAAGGTAGAAGACGCCGAGAAGAGGGCGATGACAGCTACGACGATCAGGGTGATATAGAGCCCCCAGAACGTGCGGTCGATGTGTTGTAGATTCAGTTTCATAATCGCATTAAGGTTTGAGGTTTGACAATTTGGGCACAAAGGTACTGCTTTTTTTTGACATACGCAAGCGCACGCGCACATTTATTTTATAAAATGTGTGCATTTTGTTCAATTTTCAAATTTCAATTTTCAAATTTCAAATATTTTTCGTACCTTTGCAGCCGAAATATGAAACAACCATGAAAAAAATCTTTTCCTTCTTCGCTGCTATGCTGCTTTGCCTGCCGATGATGCAGGCCGCAATCAAAGTCCATACAATCGGCGATTCGACGATGGCAGAGTATGACGAATCTACCACTGACAAACGCGGATGGGGCATGTACCTTGCCTCGTTCTTTGACCCCGCTTTTGTGGCCGTTAACAACCGTGGTAAGTCCGGTGCAGACACCCGTGGTTTCTACAACGGCGCCGCTTATTGGCCTTCCGTCAAGAGCCAGATGACCGCAGGAGACTACCTCCTCATCCAGTTTGCCCATAACGACGAAGGTAACGACAGCAACCTCTCCGGTCTGGATAACCTCGAGTACGCTGCCTATTGCACCGAGCATAGCCTGCCGGCTCCTTCCGATGCACGCGGTACCAACCCGCAGACGACCTACCGCGATTACCTGCGCCTGTTCATTGATGAAGCGCGCGCATTAGGCGTGAACCCTGTTTTGGTAGGTCCTATCTGCCGGGCGTATTTCAGTGGGAACAACATCACCCGTAAGGGACAACACGACCTCGGCGATAAGTTCGCCAAGATTGAGAACGGCGAACTCAAGCAGAACCAGAGCCTGCCGGCGACCGATCTCTCGATGAGTTATGTAGAGGCGATGCGTATCGTAGCGGCGGAGAAAGACGTGCCGTTCATCGACCTCACCGACGCTACCCGCGAGCTATACCTCTCCTATGGAGAGAGCCAGTGTCTGAGCCTGCTCTTCTGCTCCGGCGACAAGACCCACACTAACGCCATGGGAGGTAACCTCGTGGCACGTGCAGCGGCACAACTGCTCAAGAACGCCGGCGTCCTCGCGGAGTATATCGATATCCCCACGGACATCACCGCCAATCCCGCTTCTATCAATATCGGCGAGACCTATTGCTCCGTGCCGCAGAACAAAGAGTTTCTCCTCACTGGTTACGGTCTCGAGCCCGCAGCAGGAACCGTGAGCCTGCGCGCGACGGCGAATTTGCAGATCTCGCTCGACAAAGAGAACTACGCTTCGACCGCAGAGGCTTCGTACGAAGGCGGTTCGATGTTCCAGAAAGTCTTTATCCGCGCAAACTATACCACCGGAGGCTTCCATTTCGACACTATCTATGCTACTTCGGGCGAACATGTAGTATCTGTGCCGGTAGCCGCAAACGCCATCTCGCTCGATGGAGGAGCAGCCGTCAGCGCCTTCTGGGCAATCGGTGCCAAACCTGTACCCGACCCCGTGGTTGAAGGCCCCATCAGCGCCGAGTTCACCATGAGCCAGATGGCTTGTATCGATTATAATGCCTCCAAAAACTATTTCGTCGATGGCGATGAACAAGGTATTATCCTCGCGCGTTTCCATAACTCCGCCGACGGTTCGGCACGTACCCCGTGGCCCGCAGGTGAGATCGATGAGAACGCCAACCGTTACCTGGATTTCGCGGTCACTGCACCGGCAGCGATGGACGTGCGTATCACCCGTATTGCCATGGAGATCGCTTCCGATGGTACTTCTACCATGTGCTATCACCTCAATACAGGTTTCGGCTCCGAGTTCACGGATGTAACAACTATCTATGAGAAACGCAACATGCCTTCCCGCGTCATCGAGCACGTGGACCTCACGCCGACGCTCACTATCCCTGCCGGCGAGGTGTTGCATGTTCGTATCCTCCCCTGGCATGACTACGGAGAGGTAAAGGATAGCAAGTATATCGGCCTGCGTAATGTCCGCATCGAGGGTATGGCGTTCGAGCCCGGTGAGGAAGGCATCGAAGAAGTCTCCTCTTCCCTTCAGGAAGCCGGGATGCCGGTTCGTAAGATTCTCCTCAACGGTCAGATCTTCATCCTCCGGGGCGGCAAGACCTATTCCGTTACCGGAGCACAGGTTCGTTAAATGCCTTTGCAGCAGATTTTGAAAGTCTTACAAAAGTCTTACAAAAGTCTTACTGAATGCAACCCCAAGATGGCGATTTGGGAATATACAAATATATAATTTTTAGTATAAAAAAGTAATAAATAGCACAATTTTCACTTTTGCATAATAAAAATCTTTCAAAAAATTTGCTTTTTCAAAATAAAAGTTGTACCTTTGCAGCGTTTTTCAACCCTGATTATATATTATGATACAAGAACATCAATTTAGACAGTTACAAAATGAGTTTTTAGGGCGTGTGAACCACGTTGAGCTTACTCATAAGCGTTATCTCTATCATCAAATTAATTGGGATGCGCGTCTCATCGGTATTCGAGGTGCTCGCGGTACAGGGAAAACGACTATGCTATTACAATACATCAAAGAGCATTATCCGGATTTGAACAAAGTACTATATGTCTCATTGGATAGTTTCCATTTTCAATTGATGAGTTTATTTGAAGTAGCAGAATATGCCTACACCCACGGCATTGAAGCCCTTTTCGTTGATGAAGTCCATTACTCTCAACATTGGGGGCAACAACTGAAAAACATCTTTGACTCCTTTGGCGAACTGAAGATCGTATATACGGGCTCATCCATGTTGCAGATAGACGAAGCTCAGGCGGATCTATCCCGTCGCCAAACAGTCTATGAGTTGCAAGGGTTCTCATTCCGTGAATATCTGCTCTTCATGGGCTATCTGCATCAAGAAGCTATAAGTCTGGAGTACTTGCTTGCTAATCACACTTCGTTAGCCATGCACATCAGTTCAAAGATCAAACCGTTGATGCTCTTTGACGAATACTTACGTCAAGGCTATTACCCGTTTGTTTTAGAAGCCCAACAAGATTACTTACGGCGATTAGAACAACTGATGCTGCTCATCATCTATCAGGAAATTCCGAAAGTAGAAGATATTTCGCTACAGACTCTTCAGAAAGCCCAGAAACTGATGATGATTTTAGCAACACAAGTACCTTTGGAGCCAAATATCAGTACGCTATGCCGGGAAATAGGAGCGACACGAGACATCGTCATTCGTCTGCTCTATACGATGGAAAAAGCAGGTCTATTGATGCTTGTTAATAAAGAGAGTAACAGTTACAAAACTCTTTCCAGACCGGACAAGATTTATCTGAATAACACCAACCAGATGTACTCATTAACCGGTTTTGTGAATGAAGGGACCTTGCGTGAGACTTTCTTCGTCAACCAAGTTCGTCAAACACACCAAGTTCTGCTTCCACCCAAAGGTGATTACATCGTGGATAAGCATTATACGTTTGAAGTAGGAGGAGCTGGAAAAACATTCCAACAGATTAAAGATATACCGAATAGTTATCTGGCTTTAGACGGGATAGAGTATGGGACAGGTAACAGCATTCCGCTTTACCTGTTTGGTTTCTTGTACTGATAACTATTCCAAACGCATCATTACTTTTTCAAGCGGTAGTCACCACAAAACATGTTTCCGAATTTACCGGAAATAGCGGCGATACCCGCCATCATTTTGACTTTCGGCATAATAGGAATGATTCTCATATCTTTTTTATTTTCGTGTAACAGTACGTAGAGGTCGCGGTCACGTCGCGGTCATATCGCGGTTTTGAGCCGTAAATGGAGGCTGATAAACCCTTCCTAACCTCCCCCATTCAGGGAAGGAGGGCTATGTCGGGATAACATCCCGACGCAATGGACAAAATAGCCCCTCAATCCCCCAATAGAGGGGAAGATGTCCGAATAGAATTCGGACGCAATGGACGACGTTTTGCCGCATAGCATGCGGCGCAATAGACGAAAGTTTTTAGGGTGACGGGGTGACAGGGTGACACCCTTGTTTATATATCTCACACACGCGTGTGGGTGTATAGTTTTAGGAAAAGGGTGTCACC